>Ga0209431_10003508_pt1 | contig 12476 bp, 11 predicted proteins | sample RifCSP13_3_FD_184021 | JGI IMG/M metagenome (GOLD analysis project Ga0209431, IMG submission 184021) | Soil microbial communities from Rifle, Colorado - Rifle CSP2_sed 13_3 (SPAdes) (version 2) | ecosystem: Environmental > Terrestrial > Deep subsurface > Rock core/Sediment | place: Rifle...
TCCATCCGGTAAAAGATTTGACCAGTCCGTTGCCAGACGGTTAAGTATAGAGAGGCATCTGGTCTTTGTCTGCGGCAGGTATGAAGGGATTGACGAAAGGATAAGGGAACGCTTTGTTGACGAGGAGATATCTATCGGAGATTACATCCTCACTGGCGGAGAGTTTCCTGCCATGGTTATCGTAGATGCTGTTTCCAGGTTGATCCCGGGGGTTCTCGGATGTGCCGGATCAACTGAGGAAGAGTCTTTCTCCGGGGATATCCTGGAATATCCTCAATATACAAGACCCCCTGACTTTGAAGGTATGAGGGTCCCGGATGTCCTGCTCTCAGGGAATCATGCAGAGATTGCCAAGTGGAGAAGGAGAGAGGCGCTTAGGAAGACACTTTCGGTGAGGCCGGACTTATTGGAAAAGGCCGACCTTTCGAATGAAGATAATAAGATAATAGAGGCACTGAATAAAGCCAAGAATTGACCGCAGAGACGCGGAGACGCTGAGTAAAAGAATAAAAGGACATTTAGGTTTTCTCTGTGCCTCAGCGCCTCTGCGGTGAAAAATAGATTTCGTTAAGTTATTTAAATGAAGGAGGTAAGGAACATGCAAGCAATGGAACTGGTTGAAAGGGAGCAGATGAGAGAGGACATTCCTCATTTCAGGGCAGGGGACACCATTAAGGTCCATGCCAGGATAATTGAGGGCGATAAGGAAAGGCTCCAGGTATTCGAAGGGGTGGTAATAAAGAGAACCGGCGGCGCCATGCGCTCATCCTTCACTGTGAGAAAGATGTCCTACGGTGTCGGCGTTGAGAGGAGCTTTCCGACCCATTCCCCCATGATAGACAGGATAGACGTAATGACGAGAGGTAAGGTCAGAAGAGCAAGGACTTACTACCTGAGAGGGTTGAGGGGTAAGGCAGCCAGGATAAAAGAGATCAGGCCGGAAGCCGGAGCATAGTGGCCCGTAGGGGCGATCCTTGTGATCGCCACTATCTGACCACCGCAGTTATGGACAGCTTTGAAAAGAACCTGTGGGGTGCCGGTTTTACGCATATTGCCGGCGCTGATGAGGTCGGAAGGGGCGCCCTGGCTGGTCCGGTTGTTGCCGCTGCGGTTATCCTGCCCAAAGGAACTGAAAACTTCGGCCTCAGGGACTCAAAGAAGCTTACGCCTCAAAGGAGAGAGTTCCTTTTTGAAGAGATAGAAAAAAGGGCCGTATCCATTGGGATAGGTGTTGTAGAACCTGAAGAGATTGACAGGATAAACATCCTGAAGGCGACTTTGAAGGCGATGGAAATAGCCTTATCTTCTTTGATCCCTCCCCCTGATTACATCCTCATAGATGGGAACCAGCCTGTTAAAAGCAACACCCCCCAGGAAACGATAGTAAAAGGGGACGACAGAAGCCTCTCCATAGCCGCAGCCTCCATAATAGCAAAGGTCACAAGGGACAGGATGATGACCTCCCTCCACGAGATATATCCTCTATATAATTTCTCCATCCACAAGGGTTATGGAACGGAAGAGCACAGGGATGCCATAGATAAATACGGTCCGTCGCCCATTCACCGCAAGACCTTTGTATTAAAGCAAAAGCCGCGGCAGATGTTACTGCTTTAACCTTGATATCAGGCTTCCTTGTATGGAACTGGAGGAGAAATGAAAAAACTGAAGGTACCGCTCAGTGATACAGATATCGCCGGGCTTAAGAGCGGTGATCATGTATTGCTTACAGGTATTATTTACACTGCCCGTGATGCGGCCCATAAGAGGATGGTGGAGGCGTTGGATAGAGGGGAGCCTCTTCCAATCGACATCAAGGGACAGGTTATATACTATGTCGGTCCTACACCTGCAAAACCAGGACATGTTATAGGTTCAGCCGGGCCTACAACGAGTTCGAGGATGGATGCTTACACCCCAAGGCTCCTTGAGGCAGGTCTTAAGGGAATGATAGGGAAGGGGAAGAGGTCGCAAGAGATTAAAGAGGCTATAAAAAAACACAAGGCCATGTATTCTGCTGCAGCAGGAGGGGCAGGGGCGCTACTCTCAAAGAGGATAAAAAGAGCAGAAGTTGTGGCTTACGAGGATCTTGGGCCTGAGGCCATTTATAGGCTTGAGGTGGAAGATTTCCCTGTAGTTGTCGTGAATGACATTTATGGGAATGATCTGTATGAAGAGGCAGAAAAGCGGGTATAGAATTTATTCCTTCAATCTCTTCCTTGCCACAGTCGCCTGCTCGGACTTTGGATACCTTTCTATAACCTTTTTGAATATGGCATTGGCGCTCTTCTTGTCATCTAATGAGGAGAATGCCATCCCCTGCTTTAGCAGGGCAGCAGATGCCTTTGCCCCATTCGGATATTTTTTAACAACATCGTCAAATTCAACTATTGCCTTTTCGTAGTTCTTCTCACTGTAATAGCACTCCCCGATCCAGTACAGCGCGTTTTCCGAATATTTGGAATTGGGGTAGGCATCTAAATATCTCTGGAACTTCTCTCTTGCAGCTGTATAATCCCCTTTCTGATATGTATCGTATGCATCTTTATAGTCATCCTCAGAGGAGGTGGCTTCGGTTGCCTTTCCTTTCCCTGTTTCCTTTTCCTGCCTCAACAGTATAAGAGATTGTTCAAGGGCAGATACCCTCTTCTGAAGGTCTTCCAAGGTTTGAGAAATATCCTTGCGCCAGCGGTCAGCCTCCTCTTTTGCGGCCTTTTCTTCCTGAGAACCCTTCCGTGCGACATATTTTGTTTCCTCAAACCTCCCGGTCAAGACCTGGAAGTCAGACCTGATAGAAGACATGTCTGCTACGATATCCGCCTGTTTTTTCCTGAGTTCTCTTTCGGCATCAGATAGCGCCTTTTCTGTATTAGAAATCTTTGAGGAAAGTTGGGCCCCTGTGCTCTTTTCTATCTCATTAATATGCTTCTTGAGTTCCTCAGTCTGCAACCTAAGGGCCTCTCTTGCCTTGTTCATGTCCTGGCTATCCTTCTTCAGGTCAGAGATATCCCGATTGAGCTTTATCCAATCCTCGTTTGTCAGCACCGTGCAACCGCTCAACGCAGCAACCAATATCACAAGTATTGTAAATTTCATGGTCTTCATCTTTCCTCCTATTTTTCGTAAATAGTAGAGCTTATTGCAAAACTATTCAAAACACAGAGACCCTGGAGATTTAGGAGAAATGGGGAAATTGGGGAAAGGGAGAAACTTTATAACTGATATCTATTCATCTCCTTTTCTCCAGATTCACCCTTTCTCCTTATTTATTATTCACGACTCACGGGTTACGGTTCTTTAATCCTCGGTCCCCAGGCTGGACTTGTTGACTTTCCCTTCATTGGAGCAACTCTTCTCTGATCTGCCCCGTCCGAATGCATAATATAGATAATTGAACCGCCGTCCCTCGTTGAACTAAATGATATGAACCTCCCGTCAGGGGACCAGGTTGGGTTCTCGTTATTCCCGGCATCAACTGTTAACTGACTGAGGTTGCTGCCGTCTGGATTTATGGTAAAGATGTCGAACTTCCCGTCACTGGTTCCTGCAAAGACAATACGGTCCCCTTTAGGGGACCATGCAGGAGATGAGTTGTAGCTTCCTTCAAAGGTAAGCCTTCTGACATTTCCTCCGGAGGAATCCATTATGTATATCTGCGGACTTCCACCCCGGTCCGAAACAAATGCAATCTCCTTCCCGTTCGGTGCCCAGGACGGAGATACGTCAAGCCCCCAGTTGTCCGTCAACCTTGTCAGACCGCTGCCGTCCTTGTTTATAGCGTATATGTCCGCATTTCCATCCCTGCTGATAACAAGGGCAAGCTTCTTCCCGTCAGGTGACCACGAGGCGCCAAGGGATGTACCTTCGGGTACAGAGAGCCTTGCTTCCTTATCGTTCCCAATCTCTTTAATATATACAGAGGGTCTTCCGCCCTTGAAAGAGACATAGGATATGGCGGAGCCATCCGGTGACCAGGCTGGCGAAAGGTTTATGGAGCCGTTCTTTGTGGCTGCCTCGACCCCCTCCCCATCAAAGTCCATTACATATACCTCCTTGTTTCCTGTGCTGTTAGAAACAAAGGCGATCCTGGTATTAAAAACACCTCTATCGCCAGTCAGGTTTGCTATAATGTCATCGGCTACCATATGGCCTATTTTTCTGAGATCCTTCGCATCCCTCACATAGATGGAAACCATAACCTGTTTGCCGGCAGTGACGTCATAGAGTCTTACATCTACTGTTATATTGCGGCCTTCTACGGATACTTTGCCTTTGGTGAGAAATTCAGCTCCCAATGCAACCCAGGGTTTAAAATCTATCCTTTCAGGAGAAAGCTCTGCCTTTAGTGGGTCCACGAGGGATGAAGCCTTGTCAATGAAACTAACGATACCTGATATCTCTAAGTCTTTGGTGATTACATCTGTAACCTTCGATGCAACAATTGCGGCTCCATCTCCCGCTGAGTTGAGTTGAGGAATGGCGATGGAGAGCTTCTTAGCGGTGGGGGAGCTTATATCTATGTAAACCTTTGCATCAGTGATAAGAGGTAATAGAAAGATCAAAAATAAGCATTTAACAATAGTGTTTCCTATTTTTAACCACAGAGGCACAGAGGCACTGAGAAATGATTTTATATCAGTATGTTTCCTCTGTGTCTCCGTGTCTCTGTGGTCAGTTTTGAATTTCTTTGGTTTTATCATCGCTTCTATCTCTTTAGAATCTCAATCCTAAGTCAATGGCCTCCTCTTTCCACCTCTTCGGAAGGGGAGGGAGGGGGGTGACCTTGCTTATCGCCCTAAGAGTTGATTCATCGTAAAGCTTATTGCCTGACCCCTCCTCAATCCATAAGTTTTCAATGGTTCCGTCCCTGCGTACGTGGATGGAGAGGATCGTCTTAAATCCTTTATTTCTCAAGGCCTCTGGAAGAGACCATGCCTCATTTATCATCTTGGTGATTTTATCAAAATATGCCTTCAGTTCGACATCCAGCTCCTCGTAATGATAAACCTTTGTTGGCGGCCTTGGAGCTAACTTAATTTTACCGCTTGAGGTGGTTTCCTTCTCCTTTACCTTATTCCTAATATTCTCTACAGCTTCCTCAGCTGCAACCTTTTCCCTGATCTTTGCGACGGCATCATCAGGTCTGGCTGTATCCTTTCTCGTCTTTGCAATGACGACAGGCTTTTTTGCCTTTCGGGCCTTATGTTTGATTTTCTCTTTCTCCAATTTTTCAGGTTGTCTGACTTCTTTTTTTGGTCGAACTTCTTCAGGTCTGACGACTTCAGCCTTTGGCAAGAGCTGCACTTCATAAGTAGGGGTATAAAATATATTTTTTTTCTGAATGCTGTGGGACACCACTATTAGTGCTGCAAGGAGAACGTGGATTGTAACGGACAGGAATAGCCAGAGGGTAAAATTATGTTCCCTGGAAAGGTTGTAAACTCTGCCATTATGTCTGCTAACCGCCATCTCTCAATCAAATAGACTAATGGAGTGACGGCAGGTTGTCAAGCCCTTATTGGTGGAGTTTGAATACTGAAAGGTGTTCTTCTGTGGACTCAACTCCTTTTAGGAGCTGTGCAAGGGTACTGGCCCTATCTGCCTCAAGACCCGATGCCGTTTCCTCTATTTTTGTCAGATCTTCCTTAACAGCGGTAATTTTCCTGTTCAGTTGCATTACAGTATTATTGAAGGCGCAAGCTGCCTCACTCAAATGGCCTTCGCATTTCTTTACCTGTATGGTCAGGTCTCCATTTTTTAGACCTTCTATCCCCTCTGCCAGGGAGTGTAAGAGGTTGCCGACCTTCCAAGAATTCAGAAATATAAATGTCAGTACGGCAGCTACAGATGCAGATACAACAGCCACATTAGCCCAAACTAAGGGTGAGCGGACCACCTCGCCGGTTGTTGTTATTACTATGTGAGCGCTGTAAAATGCATCATCGATCGCTTTATTTAAAAGTACATACAGCATCCAGTTTGCCAGGACGGCGCCGAGGAAGACCAGAGCTAAGTACTCCAATATAAACCTTTTCTGAAAATCCTTTTTGATGTAGTACGTTTTTCTCATTTTTATCGTGCGCGAATTCATTGAGTCACCTGAATTATTTTGTTTTTAAGTCAGACGCCTCTTTCTTAATAATCCTTATTTTTTCCAATAGGATTGCAGGAGATTGCTGGGAGTTTTCTTTGAGTCTATTTGTCTCTTCTTTTATCTCTTTTATGTTTCTGCTGATAGTCGAGATCTTTGTACTAAGATTTTCGGTCGCACTATTTATATCTTCTGCCACTTTATCGATAGCATCATGCTTTCTAAATTTTATTCGCAGGCTAAGGTCACCATTGCCGATAGATTCCAAGCTTTTCTCTAACTTGTACATCGGTCCAGCGATCTTATGAGATCCGAAAAGAGTTATTATTAAAACTGCAAGAGTTGAAAATATTATTACTATCCCCCCTGTAAATATCATGGCTGATAAAATGTTGTTCCTGAGCCCTCGCAATGTAAAAAGAGACTGATAATACGTACTACCCACCTCCTTATCGGTGTATAAGTAGAAAATAGTTATGGCGAGAGTGACCGCAATCAGCATACTCCCGCAAGAATATGTAATAAACCTTAATTGGTACCTTCTCTTTATATAAGTGTATGCTTTTGTACCTTTCCCTAACACTGTGCGATTCTCCTTATATTTTACATATTTTAAATCTTACCATGTCTTTTACTCATGTCAAACAAGAGGCCAAATTGAGTAATTGAATAATTTTCCTTGACAGTATGCCCAAAGAGTGTTAATATAAATAAAGTTGATTACTGCTGTATTGCCATCGGTATTAACTCTAAAAAACCAGCGATAGCTACTTCAAGATATTGTGGATTTGAGTTTTAGCCATACAACATATTGATGTGATGCTTAAAATAACCATCATTATTTAAATAAAAAAAAGTAAAATGCCCTTGACAGATTTCGAATGCTGTTATATAATAAAAATGAAAATAGAATAAAGTTGAAATGATCGTATTTTACGATCCTTTGCTCAGAGCAAACCCCTGGAAACGGGGGGACGCAGAGTCACGAGGCTAAATCCTCTTACAGGAAATGCCAGTCGAGCCGCCAAAGGGATAACAATCCTTCTGGCGGCTTTTTTATTTTCCGGGGAAAGAGCCGGTAAAGAGATTGGTATTAAGTATCGGTTGTATTTGGGTGCACTCTTTTGAGGGTATTCCTTTTGAGGTGTTGCAGAGAGAAATATTCGTTATAAACTTAAAGCAATATGGGAAGAGGTATCAGGATATGGCGTTCTTTAAAAAAGGAGGTACACAATGAAAAAAAGACAAATTCTGTTCATGAGCCTGTCGTTTCTATTTCTTTTTGGTACTGTTTCAGAAGCAGCAAGACCTCTGAAAGTGTCCATAACCAGCCCAACATCAGGAACAACATACACCACCGCTCAGACCGTTCCCATCACTGCTTCGGCATCTGGCAACGGGGTTGCGAAGGTGGAGTTCTATGACGGTACAACGCTTAAGGGTACAGACACTGCTTCCCCTTATACATATGCCTGGTCCATTACGAGCACAAACAACGGGACCCACAGTTGGACCGCGAAGGCATATGATGCCGCAGGTAAAAGCACAACTTCAACAGCAGTAGGTACTACTGTAAACATCCCTACATCTGACACGACTGCTCCAACGGTTTCGATCTCGAGCCCTGCATCAGGCACAACATACACAGCCGCACAGACCGTTACTATCACTGCTTCTGCATCCGACAACGTAGGAGTTACAAAGGTGGAGTTTTATGATGGTGCTACACTTAAGGGCACAGACACTGCTTCCCCTTATACATATGCCTGGTCCATTATGAGCACAAACAACGGGACCCACAGTTGGACCGCGAAGGCATATGATACAGTAAACAGCACAACTTCAACAGCAGTAAGTCTCACAGTCAACATAACAACCACAACCGACACCACTCCTCCAACAGGTTCTGCCACGATAAATAGCAATGCAGTCTATGCCAAGTCCCTTTCGGTAACATTGGCCCTTTCAGCATCTGATGCAAGCGGAGTTGCACAGATGTGTATCAGTAATACTACTTCCTGTTCAGCATGGGAAGCTTATGCAACATCTAAGGCATGGACCTTGACCACCGGTGACGGCACCAAAACAGTGTATGCCTGGTTTAAAGACAGCGTTGGAAATGCCACGCCTGCTGCTACGCCGTTTTCGGACACGATTTTCCTTGATACCGTGCCTCCTCAGTGTTCAGTAGTCATAAACAGTGGCGCTTCTTATACCAAATCTACATCAGTAACATTGACGTTATCAGCCACAGATCCGAATCCGGGAAGCGGCCTCTCACAGATGTGCGTGAGTAATGCAAGCAGTTCTTGTTCATCATGGGTAGCTTATGGATCGTCAATGGCATGGACGTTGACCACCGGTGATGGCGCTAAAACAGTATATGCCTGGTTTAAGGACAGCGCTGGAAACGTTACTGCAACGCCCTCAATAACTTCAGACTCAATCATTCTCGACACAGCCGCGCCGTCTGCTCCAACCGGGTTAACAGGGACGGCAGCAAGCTGCAGCCAGATAAACCTCTCATGGACCGCATCAACAGACACAGGGGGATCAGCTCTTAAGGGATATAATGTTTACAGAAACGGCTCATACTTAAAACAGGTTACAACCACCTCAACCTCGGATACAGGTCTTTCAGGTTCAACAGTTTACTCATATACTGTATCAGCCGTTGACAATGCAGGCAACCAGTCTGCTCAGAGCAACCCATTGGGCATGAATACACCTTCATGTGATACAACAGCACCGACAGTGCCAACAGGGTTAACAGGGACAGCAGCAAGCTGCAGCCAGACAAACCTCTCATGGGCAGCATCTACAGACACAGGAGGCTCCGGGCTCAAGGGGTATAATGTTTACAGAAACAGCTCATTCATTAAACAGGTTACCACCACCTCAACCTCAGATACAGGCCTTACAGAATCTACAAGCTATTCATATAATATAAAAGCAGTAGACAATGCAGGAAACCAGTCTGCAATGAGCAATACAGCAACAGCAGGAACACCTGCGTGCACTGTCAGTGGCTGGGCAAAACAATTCGGCGGTACAAGTGTTGACGTCAGCATGGGCGTGGCAATGGATCTTAACGGCGATATGGTTGTAACCGGCCGCTTTAAGGGCACTGCGGACTTTGGCGGCGGGCCGCTGACAAGCGCCGGCGGAACTACTGATATGTATTTGGCCAAGTACACGCCGGCAGGCGCTCAACTCTGGTCGCGGAGTTTCGGCAGCACGGGCGGAGAATATGTTGAAAGCATAGCAGTGGATGATAACGGCGACGTGGTGGTGACAGGGTACTTTAACGGCACTGCGGACTTTGGAGGCGGGCCGCTAACCAGCGCCGGCGGTTATGATATTTTCATAGCTAAGTACTCAGGAGTTAACGGAAACCATATATGGTCAAAGGGCTTTGGAAGTTCATCAGATGACACAGGCTATGGCGTAGCAGTTGATGCTGGCGGCAATGTGGTGGTGACAGGGTATTTCCAAGGCACAGTTAACTTTGGAGGCGGGGCGTTGGCAAGTTACGGTTGGGATATGTTTGTGGCTAAATATTCACCGGCAGGCAATCATCTGTGGTCAAAGAGATTCTGGAACACCAGCGGCGATATGGGCTACAGTGCGGCAGTGGATAACAGCGGCGATGTAATAATTACCGGGGCTTTTATGGGTGCGATAGACTTTGGAGGCGGCTCCCTGACAAGCGCTGGAGGCTGGGATGTATATGTGGCGAAGCTCGAGGGACAGGATGGCACACACCTCTGGTCAAAGCGCTTTGGAGGTTCAGGCAGCATAGCTAACGATAGAGGTGAAGACATAGCAGTAGATGTTAACGGCGACGTAGTGCTGACAGGGTATTATTATGGCGGTGGGGCAGCGGACTTTGGAGGCGGGCCGTTAACCGGTTATGGTGTGGATGACATCTTTGTGGCCAAATACTCAGGAGTGGATGGCTCTCATCTGTGGTCAAAGGGCGTTGGAGGTTCAAGTTACGACCATGCCAACAGCATTGCATTAGATGATAATGGAGATGTACTTGTAACAGGGGACTTCCAGCTTACTGCAAACTTTGGAGGCGCGCCTCTGACCTCTTCCGGTACGATGGATATATTCGTTGCCAAATATAATGGGACAGATGGCTCTCATCTGTGGTCAAAGCGCTTTGGCGGTTCAAGCGACGATAAAGGCAGAGACGTTGTTGCAGCCAACGGAAACGTGTTTGTGACAGGAGACTTCTGGAATACAGTGGACTTTGGATACGGGCCTCTGACCAGCGCAGGTTCTACAGACATCTTCCTTCTCAAAATAGTACCCTAACATCAATCTATATGTGCGGGGCTAATGCCCCGCACATATCACTTTACTCTGTTGTTCAATAAATCAAGATGCCTCTCTATTACTCCTGGCATGGGCTCTGTTATTGTCTTCAAGTCTTTTGTCAGCCCACCGTTCGCGTCGTTGCACACTGTCTGTGAAAAAACAAGGCAAATAAAAATATCTACCACAGAGACACTGAGGCACTGAGAAAAGATTTTAAGGACGAAAGATAAATCATAAAACCATTAAAAAGATTCGATTTTCTCTGTGTCTCCGTGGTTAAATGTTTGAGAGGAAATCATGTATAGCGAAAAGGTAATGGCACAAAACAACTTCGGACAACAAGCGGCATAGCGGCTGGCTGCAGCCCCGTCAAGCGCCATTGCAGGCAGGAGGAATGTCATGAAAACTTGGATTGAGAAGACTGAAGATTCTTCTGCCAAACAGACCCAAGATAATTGAAAATGTTGTGCAGAAAATAGCCTGATTGTCTCAGTGTAACTTATTGATATGGCTGAATTCTCAAATTGCGGAAGATGGGCTTACAATGCTTTTTAAAATTATGCCCGGACGCCTGAATAGACGTCCGGGCTAATAGCAAAGTGACTTAATTCTGCTTACTTTTTTGCAGAAAGAAGCTCGTCTATTGCAGCCTTGAAGGCAGTATAAGGCTGCGCACCAGTTATCTTCTTCACTGCCTTGACCTTGCCATCCGGCCCGGTAATCCCAATGAGGAAGGCTGGCGTACCGGTAATCCCTGTTTTTTGGCCTTCAGCCATGCGCTTCTTAATCTCTTCAGCGTGTGTCCCGCTGTCAAGGCATGCCTTGAACTTGGCCGAGTCAAGGCCAAGGCCTTCAGCACGTTTAATCAAGTCTTCCGGCTTTAGAGCCTGCGGATTTGCAAAGAGAAGGTCGTGCATCTCCCAAAATTTCCCCTGATCTCCGGCACACAGGCCGGCTTCAGAAGCCTTGAACGCATTCTTGTGCATAGCCAGCGGAAAATCCATAAATACATACTTCATCTTCCCTGTTTCGACATATTCCTTCTCTATCTGCGGGACCGTCTCACGGACGTGTCTGGCGCAGAAGGGTCATTGATAATCGGAGAATTCCATCATTACGAGCTTCGCATTCTTGTCTCCCTTGAATGGCGCGCCCTCTATATTGATGATTGCTTCCCTGAATTCGGCAGGTGCCGGTTTTGACTGAAGGAGCTTCTTGATCTCCTGCAGGTCTTTCTGCATCCCCGTTTGATCTTCCCGTAGTGTCTTAATCTCACCTTGTAAAGCCTTGATCTCGTCACTGGTCTGCGCAAAGCCAGGTTGAACGTGAAAGAGGGCGAGCGTGAGAATTGCTGACCGCGCAAGGAACAAAGATTTTTTCATTTGGTGTTTTCCTCCTTTTTTATCTAAGTTTAAAAAGCCGTTAGAATCTTATCATATCTTTCTTGCTTGTCAAATAAGAGTGAAACCTAAAAACTGCAAACCACAGAGGACAAACCTTATTCAAAAAATACATTTATCCACAGAAGATGGACACAGATTAACACAGATATTTCAAATACTTATAGAAAAGATACGAATCAATTTTTTATGAAGCTTGCTATCTTTTAAGATCTTTGTTTTATCAGCGTTTATCTGCGTTCATCCGCGAGTGGTTTCTGCGTTTTTGAGGAGTGGATGTCTATTTTAAGGTTGTCAGTCCTTGCAAATCAAAAAAAGAGGGGGCCCCGCTTGAATCGCGAGGCCCCCTTCAGAAGTTATAACCTACGTTTACTGAGCGATCAGACCGCTCATTTTCCGTTGGTTAGTCTTCTACGCACTGCTCAGGGTCAGTTGATCGGTTGCCTGCTCCGCAGCATGATTCGCCCTGGCCAGCAGGATTCTTCTGCCCGCAGTCGACGCCGTCCGGCAGAGGAAGCACAGCGCAGAAGTTGGCTGTCTTCGTATTGGTGTTCTTGCCGATGTAGGATGCGTCGTTGCATTCCTTTGCGCTGCCAGCTGCATTACAATCTGTTGCGAGACCGAGGTCCTCGAACGGAAGCTCCCGGTCATGGCAGGTG
>Ga0209431_10003511_pt1 | contig 12467 bp, 12 predicted proteins | sample RifCSP13_3_FD_184021 | JGI IMG/M metagenome (GOLD analysis project Ga0209431, IMG submission 184021) | Soil microbial communities from Rifle, Colorado - Rifle CSP2_sed 13_3 (SPAdes) (version 2) | ecosystem: Environmental > Terrestrial > Deep subsurface > Rock core/Sediment | place: Rifle...
CAGCCAGCCGCGGTCGATGTAGTACCGGAGGCTCCGCACAGAGACACCGGTACGGTCGCTTACCTCCTGCAGCGTCAGGAGAGTCATCTCAACAGATAGTGTCTGAGTAAATGACGAAGCACGTCAATTATTGCTGCCAAGGCCTTAGATACGATCAACCCCCCGGCCGTACGGGGGGCTGATCGCCAGAAGGAGAAAGCGGTCGGTTGTCTTTAGCTCGCCGGGTGGGTGTAAGCGGCCATGGCATTCCGCAGCCGCACACGGACGTTGGTCATGTCAGTGGACGCGGCGCCCAGGACGGTACCCGTGGTCGCCAGCAGGCCTCGGATGTTGTAGCTGATCGTCATGTTGTTGCCGGATCGGTCGATCTCCGCCGGGCTCTCCCGGTAGGACAGCTTGGGGAACTCGAAGTCCAGCGACCGGGAGGCGGCACCATCTAGATAGCTGCACTGCAGGATCAGCGCCTCTGGTGGGTCGGTGGTATACACCTCAAGGTCACCCTCGACATCGAAGGAGCACATGAGCCGACCGGTCACAGCGACCAAGCCTGGGTAGCACTGCACCGGGTTCTGGCTGTTACTGGCTACGTACAGGAGGTCAGCATCCCGAGCGATGGAGATCTCTCCCTCGATCAGTCGGCCCGGGCTTGCCCCAAGGCCAGCGGAGGTCGTGACATCCATCTGCCAGCCCCGGAAGGGATCATCGGTGGCGTCCACCGCCGCGGAGGCGGCGATCGCAGTCGACATGCCATAGCCAAGAAGGGTCGTCTCATGCGTGATCAGCCCCTCACCAGCATTGAACCGGAAGGTGATGCCGGTCGGGAAGCAGCCACGGTGGGTGTAGCCATTGGCAACTGAGTCGTCCTGTAGCTGCACCAGCATCGACAAGCCGTCTGCATCGGGAGCCGCCAGCACATCATACAGATGGGTATACGGATCGGCAGTGCCGCTGTTGGTCACCCCACCGAAAATGCACTTCAGGAACCAGCCCATCTCCGACGGGTAGACAGGACCGGAGAGGCTGAGCTCCGTCCTCTGGACACCGGCCAGCTGGTTGAAGCCGATGGCGGGCAAACCACGGCGGGCGTCATCGAAGATGTTGTCGAAAACAGGGACCCCGGACGTCGGCTCGACCGGGAAGAACTCCCATGTAGGGCTGGCTGGGGTAGTGGCCCACGCCACCGTTTCTGGAGCGATATGCACCCCAAAACTTGCAGAGCTAGCCATCGTTCAGATCCTCCTCACTCTCGGTTGTAGACACTTCCTCCACTACAACTTCTGGTTCAGGCAGCCGTTGACCACGGTAAGCAATGAACCCCCTGCGGCGGAGTGGTAGCTCACATCTCGGACAGGCATCGATGACACCACCCTCCATCGGGTGGTTACAGGAGCCAATACTTATCGACTGGACATCCGGGCTGAACAGCTTCGTCACCGATGCCTCCTAGGCTCAGGTTAGGGGCGCTCCAACCACGGCTGCAAATTTCAGACCGCTCTCCTGCCGCTGCTCTTGCGTAGTTCCCGAATGTCGATACGGAGCTCGACAGAGTGACAGGAGTAGGGCCCAAAGGCGGAGTGACCGATCGTCCTAGCCTCTGGGCTGCCGATCTCGAACAGGTCGCTCTGGTTGTCCGGGTTAGGTATCTCGTAGACGCCCTCCAAGGAGTCGAAGACAGAGTCGACGATGTCTTGGAAGCGGTCCCACGTGCCTTCGCCCTCTCCGTAATAGCCTCGGATGATCAGGCCGTGGATACGGTAACTCTGCTGCGGGGGAAGCTGGCCTCTGACAACCGACACCGATACACGTCCAATCTGCCAGATGTTGATCCTAGCCTGCTCACTGACACGTACCTCGTCAGTCTGCGGTTCCTCTGCCAACTCGATGATCTGGGCCAAGGTTCGCAGGTCTTCCTCCCCAACATAGACTTTGCCGACACCGCTAGCCCTGTTGAGAACGCTGGCAACGGCGTTTGCACCGGCCTTCCAGTGACCCAACAGCTACCTCCGGAAGATCCTCTGGGTTTGTGGGCCGTGGGTAAACGGAGGCATCCCCCAGCTCATCCGATCATCAGGCGCCGAGTGCCCACTGACAGCAGTTACCTTGGAGCCTTCCGCCGGGATGCCCATGTGGTCGGCAAACAGCTCCCAGTGCCGACGGGCCATTCTTTCGTACTCAGCCACGGAGGCTCGGAGAGACAGCGGATCGTCACGTAGAGCCGAAGGAACAATCTTGGCCATCTCGGCAGCCAAGCGCACCGCGGCGAAGTGCGTTGCTAGGTGGCCTATAGCCTCTTTGTCGGAGTCTGGAACAGTCGTATCAGCAGCGGCCGTACCGATCACCCGCGGGCGGGTGTAGGCCACCCTCGCCACATCGCCAAGAGCCGGCGTGGTGTACAGAAAGCGGATGACTTGGCCAGTATCATCAAGATAGATGGTGACATCGGTGTCACCAAGCATCTCAGGGACGCGGCTACCCTGCGGATATTCCACGGAGAGCATGCTGCTGAACGTGTCAGACCAATCGGTTGGCACCGCGAAGTCGAAGGCAGAACCGTCGCCGGTGATATCGTACAAAGCAACATCGGGAGAGAACCGGCTGTAGTAGACAGCTGCATCATCGATCAGCTTGTCCATCTCGATGTTATCGATGCCACCAGCCCGGTCAGGCGTGCCGTGGCTGCCGATGTTAGCTTGAACGAGGCTGCGGATCGCTGCTTTGTCGAACGACATCTACGTCTTCCCCTCGAAGACTGCCGTGATCGTGATGCTCGGACTGGCAGCACCGGTCACATTGAGCACCATCCTCAACCGACCACCGAGGTAGATCATGCTGACAGTCTGAGTCTGATTGAGGCCGTCGCTCTCCGGACCTCCTGTGGGTGTCATCGCCGTGAAGCTGTCGCTACGATCGATCCAGGTGCCGGTCCTCGGGTCCTGCACCTGCACCTTCGGTGTCCACGTGCCGGCCTCGACATCGGCCTTGATGTAGAATCTGCCCTCAATGAAGCCATCCACCGCCAAGATACCGGAGGCGGCATCGTCGACGATCAAGGTGACGTCGTTCCAGAGGTACTCGCTCTGTGTCACATGTAGAGCCACTTCCTGCCTCCTACCTGTAGTCTAGAGGCCCCTCCTGCAGGGCGGCAAAAACCGTCATCACCAGACCAGATACAGAGGGGGAGGCGGCCGAATAGCCACCTCCCCCAACTGACTTCTAACTCCGTTCGCTAGGCGCCGGTCGTTCCCACCATGCCGCGGTGATCGACAGGGTTGGCGCCCCAGAAGTGCCTCACCTTGTAGGTGATGCGGTCGCGGGTGAACTGCTCGCCCACCAGCGGGGTGCCCATGTCCTGCGTGAAGATCTCCGGCTCCTCTCGGCCACCGAGGAAGCCGACCTCGATCATCGGGATGTCACCCGGGTCGGCGACGAGGAACCACATGTCCTTGGCGTCGACGGTGTTGCCGTCGGTGACAACGTTGCCGTACTGCTGCCAGTAGTTAACGATCATCATGTCCACTGTGCCCTTGTGGATGTTCCCAGAGGGACCGACGGTCGACGCGCTTTGAGCGAAGTCCGTGGCGATGATCATATCGGAGGTCAGCAGCCTGCGAGCAGCCGCCTCGTTCTCGGGAGAGACGATCAGGAGCCTGGGATCCGCAAGGATGTAGCTGTGGTTGCGGGCGCCGGTGTAGGTGGCTGTCGACTGTGCCGCCTGTGCTGACCGGAACCTCTTCTTGGCGTCGGTCAGGTTGGCATCGTTGAGAGCCTGGGCGGCCGTGGCCACGTCCCCGACAAGGTTGCCTGGAGCGCGGGCGGCTGCCGTGTCGAACAGCCTGTCGGTGAGACCACCGGTCAGGTAGGTGGACTCGGCCGGGTTGAGGATCAGGAAGTCGAACACGGTCACGTAGATCGTGCCCGCGGCCGCACGCCCCAGCTTCTGGGGAAGCGTCCTGAACTTTCCGATGTCATCGTTGATGATCATCTCGATGGTCAGAGACGCCTTGCCCTGCGCCTTCAGGGGCGTGTAGATGGCCTCTTCCTCCGGCAGGGGGTTCTCAGTCAGGTCGGCGTAGGCCGCGATATCCTCGGCCGAGCCACCGGCACCAGTACCGCGCTGCAGGAGCGGGAACTCACCGAGGCGCTCCCTCTTCTGCTGACGGAGGTCGCTCACGTTGCCGGGGGAGGCGATGCGCCGCCACTCCTGCAGCTGAGGCATGGCGTACTCGGCAAGGGCTCGCCGGGTGATGCTGTCACCGAGGATGGCCGCAAAGTCGCCTGTGACCATGGGACCGGCCTCGAGCATCCTCTTGCCGACATTGGCGTTCCAGTCGCCGGAGTCGTACCGAGCCGCCTCGGCGAGGATCGAATAGGGGTTGGTGCCGAAGGGATCGGTACCGGTGATGCTATGGAAGGCGTGACGGATGTGCTGGAAGGGGCGGACGCCGTCCACCGGCTTGCCACTGAGCAGGCCGTCCATCGCCTTGCCCCACTGGTCGTACTGGGACTCGCCGGAGCCCGCATCGGACCACGGGACGCTGGCCGGTGGCTGACCCACAGCCATCGCGTCGAGGGTGTCCTTCTCCTCCTCCAGCTCGGCCTCCAGAACCTGCTCGCTGACGACCTCGCCGGAGTGCCGCTTGCGGACCTTGGCCTTGACAGGCTCCGGAAGGTGAGTCTCCGCCAGCTTCTTCTCGATCATCGCCTGCGAGGCCTGCAGAGCCCGCTCCTGCTGGAGCTGGCCCACCGCCTCGGTCAGCTGGGTGATCTGATCCGGGTCAGCTGGGATCTCCGCCGCCTCTTCGACGGCTTCGGCCTCGGGTGCCGGATCTGGGTCTGTGTCCACAGTGGTCTCTTGGCTGCCTTCGGTGGGGGCGTACTTCGTGGCGACGGCCTGCTTCAGGTCGTCCCTACCCTCGATAGCGGCCAGGAGGTCCTCTGCGGAGATGTTGTCGAGAGACATTAGCTCTTCAACCTCCTTGGACGTTTTCTCCGAGGCAACCAGTTGGTCAATTGATCCGCCGGCGCTTGCCTCGGTGACAGCGTCGACGGAGTGGACCCTGTGTATCTCAGTGACCTCGCGGGCCATAGTGCCGTTCATCATCTTCGGCTGGCGCCGGCCACTGATGTTGACTGACAGCTGGATGAGATCAGGCTTACCCTGAGCATGAGCCTGACGGATGATGTCGGCCACGGGGCCGTCCATCAGGTGTAGTGTGGCCTTGACCTTGCCACCGTTCATGCTCTGGAAGAACTGCGGGTTGTCATACCAGCCGATGATGTCTTTGACGGAACGCTCCGGCCTCTCCTTCATCTCCGACAGCGTCGGGTGGTCGGCAAAGGCCTTCACGCCGTGGAACAGCTTCGTGTGAGACTGCAGGAGCTGCGGGCTCCAGTAGTTGCGGTTCTTGCTCATGCCAGCCTCGATGAGAGTGACACGGTAGACGTTATCCGCACCCGCCAGAGCTTCCTCGATCTGGCCAGAGAAAGTCTCACTGATCAACTCGCCTGAGGACTCCGTGATGACAGCAGCATGCTCGTACGGGCAGTTGCCATCACAGTCGTCGTGTTCGGAGGTCTCCGACTCGACTACCTCAGCCACAGGGACTGCGTCGGAACCACCCACACTGATTTCGACAACGACCGGTACCCGTATGGGCTGCACTGACTCATCGGAGCCTCTCTTCATCATGCTCCTCATGTGCGACCGAAGGGCCTTGGCCTTCTCCGGCGAGATCATGCTGCCATCTCGCATCTTGATCTGGTTGGCCCGGCCCATAGCTACGAGCAGGTGGGGCATATCCACCTTGCCGCTGGCGTCCTTGATGGGAAGGTGGCGGAGCTTCCGGGGGAAGGTCTTCCCGTCCTTGTCCTTCTTGCCACCGGGCTCGATGAAAGCGAAGGAGCTGTCGGGGAGATCATTTACCTGAGCAGCTGACCACTCAGCCTCATCAACCTCGTCCTGCTCGTCATCCACCCCACTTTCACCGTCGTCCCCGACAGCCTCAAGCGCAGCACGCAGACTGGTACGGACGGCATCCGTGTCACCACTGCGAACAGCCAGCACGGCCTCGCTGACCAAGCCTGCCACCGTCTCCTTGGACTCCTTCTCAAGAACATCCTCGAGCAGCGCCACGGCATAATCCGTGTCGCCCTCCTTCAGGACGGTAACCACAGCTTCGATGACTTCTCTCACCTCAGCACCTCACTTGCTTCCTAGACATAGGTTAAGCCACCAACCCGCCGTGGCTGCAAATTTTAGATCCCCGATTCAGCCACGCTGACGCTGTCAAGCAGATCCTCGTCGAAGTGGGGAACACCGCGTGCCTGCATCTCCACGACGAGCGCCAAATGACTCGTGGCAAGCGTGTCATCACCGTCACGCAGCCAATCGTTGTGGAGGAGACGGTGGAGGCGGACTAATCCACCGCGGGTCTCTTTGGAGACGTCAGTGGCAGCCTCGAAGGAGCCATCGTGGTCTTGGCAATGGGCCCGGGCCTTGTCGACCGGCCAAGTTGCCTTCGGGTAGCGATAGGCCTGTACGGCACTACCGCCGCCCTTCTTGAAGCCGAAGATGCGATGGGGGCTGGAGTTGTTGTCGCGCCGGAAACGGACGAAGTCCCCCGGGTCTTCTAGGCGGCAGGCATGCTCGTTAGGATAAGGCATCTTCCCTCTGGGATCACCCTAAGTGGCAACCCCAGATGGCAGCAAATTTGCCTAGACCAGTTTGACGCCAGCCGATTTTCCCTTCACCTCTGGTCTCCACAGCTTGACAGGCTGGCCACCTGTGGCACCGAGATCACGCAGGACCTCCTGCAGGAACGGCTGCCAGAACTGGTGGGCGACCTTGGCGGTATCGTACTTCATAGCAAACTTCCTCGCCTTGTGAGCCAGCTCCTTCGCCTTCTCCTTGTCCTGCAGAGTCTGGTAGGCCTCCTCCAGCGCATCGACAAGGCCCGGCTTGTGGTGACCGCAGTTGCTACAGTCACGGCCGAGAGCATCGGCAACGAACCACTGTGTGCTGAGAGTGGCCGTCACAGCAGCCGCAGGCTCAACTAGCCAGCCGGCGCCGACGTTCTCTGGCTGCGATGTAGACGCATTGGCCACGACCGGGATACCGCAGGCTTGGGCCTCGATCAGAGGGATGTTGAACCCCTCGCCGGCCGAAGGAGCGAAATAGACGTCGAAGGCGCTGTAGAGCTGGGCCATTGCCTCGCCTGGAAGGCCGACACGGTAGAAGTACGGATCCACCGTCTTCACGTATTTCCAATCGAGACCATGACACTCGGCCATGTTGAGAAGGTTCGCCTGCTGTGGATCCTCGAACGGCAGGGCGTGGATGTAGAGGATCGCCTCCGGGTGCTTCTTCACGAAGGCTGCCACCGCCTTGAACGCCTCACCGAACCCCTTGCGGTGGATCGGTAGTCGGTTACGGTTGGCGGACACCATGCCGATAAGGAAACAGTCGGGGGGGAGGCCCATGGCCTTCTTCAGCTCGCGCTTGCCCCCTGGCGCCTCGTTGTAGACAGAGGTATCTATGCTGTGCGGGATGTAGGTTGACAGATAGCTGGAATCCGCCATCACACGCTTGCCGAACTCCGACATCGCTATCCGCTTCCATGACTTATCCAGCATCGTCCGGTTAGTAACCGCCAACGGCTCACCGTCGACAGGGACCCACGGGATCCAGCGGAAGTCGCCCGGCATGAACATCAACGTCCAGACGTCGATAAGGCTGATGCAGACATCCATTCGCATCTTCGCCATGTGCTCACCAACGATATGGCGCTGCAGCGGCTCGAGGTCGACCGGTGAGGCAACATGGTAAATATTGCCGTAGTTGACGGCGCCGGCCCTGAGCTCGGAGGCGGCACCGACGGCGATGAGGTCCACCTCCGGTAGGCCGGCCAGAGCAGGAACAGTGAGCGCTGTCTGCTGGCCGTAGCCCGTCGCTGCCCACATCGGAGCAGACAGCCAGAATATGCGCAGTCCCATCAGGCATCCCCTTTCAAATAGAGTCCCTACCTACCGTCCAAGCTCCTTCCCGACGGAGATCAGCTGTGACCATCATGGTCACCAACTCTTCGAACGTAGTCACCGACTTCCAGCCCAGCACCACCTTTGCCTTCGTGGGATCGGCACAGAGGTAATCATTGTCTTCCGGTCGTAGGTTATCGGGAGACATCCTGATGAAGTCACGCCAGTTGCTGACCCCCACCACCGCAAAGGCGGCAGCAACCAGATCCTCAACGCTGTGAACTACTCCGGTCCCAATCACATAGTCGTCAGGAGAATCCGCCTCGGCCATGCCTATAAAGGCCTTCACGTAGTCACCAGCAAACCCCCAGTCCCGCTGGGCGGCCATGTTCCCCAGCACCAAGTAGTCCTGTTTCTCAGCAATGATGCGGGCAACGGCCTGCGTAACTTTCCTAGTCACAAAGATAGGCGGACGACGAGGACTCTCGTGGTTGAACGAGATGGCACAGGAGACATGTAGACCATAGGACACCCGGTAGTTTCGACAGAGAAGGTGAGCCGCCAGCTTTGAGATGCCATAAGGCGAGGTAGGGATCATCAGGTCAGTCTCCACGAAGCCGCCGGAGCTGTTAGCATTCCCATACATCTCAGACGTAGATGCTTGGACCATCCGCGTCGAAGGCGAGAACGTCTTAATCGCCTCCAGCAGATTGAGCACTCCCTCGGTGTTGACCCTGAAAGTCACATACGGAGACTGCAAGGAGACCGGGACATTGGTTACCCCAGCCATATTGAACACCCAGTCCGGACGCTGGTTCTTGATTATGGCATTCACGGCGTGTGAGTCACTAACGTCGCCGCGGACAAACTCGACCTCCGGCATCTCCGACAGAAGGAACTTATCAAGGCGATCCTCGTCTTGACCCCGGTAGAGACCTAGAACCTCGTAGCCACGCTCAAGCAGCTCCTTCTGCAGGTAGAACGCATCTTGACCAGCGATCCCCGTCACCAGCGCTTTCATATCTTCCTCCAAAGACTGAACTGACACACGGACCCGTCGCTGCGAAATAGATTCTTGAGACTCGGCATCACGTCCTGTAGCAGAATTTCGTCCGAACCGGCTGCCCGTAGGATAACCCTGCCACGATGGATCCGCAGGCCCTGAGAAGCCAAGAGGCCACCATCCTCCAAGCTGCGGTAGATCACAGCTAGATCCGCCTCTATCCGCAAGGCTTCGTTGTGTTGCCACACCAAGTTCTCGAAAATCAGCGCGTAACGCTTCTCCGCGAGATCCTCGGAACTAGCGAAGATGACATGCTCCGTATCGCCCATCCACTCCCGAGCGAACCGCCGCATGTCTTCGTGAGGCTCGTAGCCATCAGCCTGCTGGTGAGAAAGATGCTTGAGCACTCTACCCACACCACAGCCGAAGTCCAGAATGCGTCCAGACCGACAAAGAGAAGAGATGGTCTCAGCATCCTTGAGGCCACCGAGCTCCCAGAAATCGTCATCTTGAGAAGGAGAGCACACCTGCTCCTTGGCCTCCTCCAACGTCTTCGGCTGCCAGTGAAAATGCTCTCTCACTCCACCCTCACCTCAGGAAGCGGCACGATCCAGCGGCCGCCGGCATCATGCCACGCCTTCTCCCGCTGACGGAACTCGTCAATGAACGCCCAAGCCAAGACCAGAAGGTAGTCAGGACTAGCTTCCCGCATCTCCCCCTCGCTGATCACTGGGATATCGCTGCCGGCGCAGAACTTGCCCACCTTCTTCTCGTTGCGTTCAGCTACGGCTTTGATGTGCTGGGGACCGAAGGCACAGTACTGCAGGAGGACGCTCCCCTTGGTCGAAGCGGCATAGGCGTACACTGTCTTTCCGTCCTCGTTAGCCTCCTCCACAATCCTCTGCAGCTGGCGCCGAGTACGCGCTACGTTGGACACGAACTGCTGGTAGGGGGATTCAAAGCCAAGCTCCAGATAGCCCTCCCACTCCCTGAGCGCGTGCAGCATGAACGAGGGCGAACGCAGGCCACGATCGACGTAGAGCCGGAGGCTACCGCCATTGACATTGTTGATCTCGGCATCGAAGGCACGGAGACCGTGTCTGGCCAAAAGATACTCCAGACTCTGTAGCGAATAGTACTCCAGATGCTCGTGGCAGATGTTCAGGAAGTCACCCTGCAGGAGCATCAGCGGGAGGTAGCTCAATTGGATAACGAAGACGCCGTCAGAGCAGAGGATCTTCAACACGCCCTCGACGAAGGAGTTAGGATCATCCAAGTCGTAGAACATGGCGACCGCGGACACGGCTTTGGCCTGCGGACCCGGAGGGTAGAGACCGGCATCGAAATAGTCACTGACTATATGGCTACCCCCACGCTGAGCCTCCGCCCGAAACCTCCTTATGGGTTCGAAGCCGATCCTGTTCAACTCACTGGGGTAGGTTCGGAGGAGAGTGCCGTCATTGGATCCAATATCAACAACGACGTCCCCCGGGCACAGCTCGATCTTGCTAGAGATCCCAGCCGTCACGCTGGCCAAGGCTTGACGCATTGTCTGGTTGATCCCGCTCAGGTAGCCATAGTTCGGATTGTCCTTCCAGAGAAGATCGGCATCAGTAGTGTGCCGAAGCTGTACAAGTGAGCAAGGACGGTGGCCACACCTCACCAACTCCAGCGGTGATGCCAACCCGCCCATCCCCGCCGCAGGATTCCACGCAGGCAGACACTGCTCGCCAAGGTCCAGAACCGGCAGTAAAGCACCGCCGCAGACCCGGCAGCTAGTTCTGGTGGTATACACCGAGCACCTCCGTCCTGAGAACGTCCAGCCTCTGCTGACAGCTAAGCAGCTCATCCAGCACCCGCTGATAGTCCTCTAAGCCGTCCACGAAGTGGGTCAAGGGCAGCGGCTGAGCCAGAAGAGCCAAACTGACGTCATCCCAGCTCTCGACAACACAAGCTCCTATCTCCTCAGCTCCCCGACAGGGAAGGCTGATGATTGGACGCCTCGCTTGGCTCATGAGCCGTAGGCTGCCACTACTGAGCCCAAGATCCTCCATCGCGCAGACAAGATGCGAGCAGCCATGGAGACGGTTAACGATCCCCTCGTTGGACAGGAATCTGTGATCGATCTCCACACTCACCGGCGCCTCCCTGAGCAGGCTGCGCAGGTAACGACGTGAGAGCCGGCCAATGCCGGGGGAAGCCGTGGCTTGGGCAGCCAGAATCAGCATCGGGACCCCGAGCCGAACAGACAACCCGATCAGACTGTTGTACCGCTTGTTCGGAAGAGCGAATCCGAAGGCCCCTAACTTCAGCCGCGCCGGCTCGTGGAAGCTGACTTGGACCTGAGGATAGTCAGCCTGAGGCATCACTATGTTGGTGAAACCGTTCGGCGCCCTGACTGCAGACAGCACCCGCTGCTCAGATAACCTAGAGGCTATGTCAGAAGGCAGCTCCCGGATGATATCGACCAAGACGATCGCCGGCTGCAAACGGCGGATCTCGTGCAACAGGTCATTGACACTGTTGTACAACGCCGGCTCGTACTCGATCATGACAACCGGGTTCATGACTTGTGAAGCATTACTGATAGGCCTAGCCTGCAGACGCTCCGCCAGCGCCAGTGTGTACTCCGCAATTCCGCACTGCCTCCCAAGGCTGCGACAGAGGATATCAACCCTCATGAAGTAGCCGATACCGTCTGCAGAATCTTCTTGTAGGCATCCAAGCCGTCTTCACCTGCTACGGGAAGCGGCAGATCCCGAGACAGGAACTCCAAGGTCACTTCGTCGAGACTGTCAACTTGGATAACTCCGACCGCCTCCGCCCCAAGACAGGGAACACTGATGATCGGCCGGCCCGCAAGAGCCATCAGACGAAGGCTCCCGCTAGTGTGGTCGAAGTCCCGCTTGGCAGAGACAAGATGAGAACACAACCGCAGCTTCTTTACCACCTGTTCCCGAGTCAGGAAGGTCTCATCGACTCTCACCAACCCACACTTGGCAGCCCGCACCTTCAGCGACTCCAAGCAGTCCTGCGAGATCTTAGTGATCAGCGGCGTTGCCGTAGCGACGCAGGCCAGAATGAGACCTAGAACCTGAAGCCGGTCGCACAACTCAATGATCTCTTCATACCGCTTGTTTGGAAGGGCGAAGCCGAAGGCTCCCAGCATCAGCTCAGACGGAGCAGAGTCTTCTCCCTCGATCTTGGGATAGCCGATATGTGGAAGAGACTCGAACTCGTCATGCGGGACCTTGGTGCCGATGAACCCACCCAAGCTTTTCACAATGGGCGCTAGCCTCGACAGGTTGTGGTTGGCATGAGCATCGATGACAGGAACGGCCTTGAGGCTACGTATCTCCCGCTCGACAAGGAGCATGTCTCCCTTGTACAGGCTGGGAAATTCGTACTGGACGAAGACAACATCCGTACCTTCGGGGACGTCCTCAGCAGTGGCCACAACCGGCGCCCCCAGCCACTCGCCCAAGGCAAC
>Ga0209431_10003513_pt1 | contig 12464 bp, 10 predicted proteins | sample RifCSP13_3_FD_184021 | JGI IMG/M metagenome (GOLD analysis project Ga0209431, IMG submission 184021) | Soil microbial communities from Rifle, Colorado - Rifle CSP2_sed 13_3 (SPAdes) (version 2) | ecosystem: Environmental > Terrestrial > Deep subsurface > Rock core/Sediment | place: Rifle...
TAGGCGTCGTAATGCGAGTCGAAGATCAGGGCGCGCAGCGGCGCGTCCGGGTCGCCTTTGGGCGCAGGCACGCGCTGCACCACCGCCTCCAGCACGGCCTCGACATTGATGCCCGACTTGGCAGAGATGCGCAAAATGTCCTGCGGCGGCGTGCCCAGGAGTTGGCTGATCTCCTGCGCTACGCCGTCGGGGTTGGCGGCGGGCATGTCGATCTTGTTGATGATCGGGATGATCTCCAGGCCGGCTTCCAGAGCCATGTAGAGGTTGGCCAGCGTCTGGGCTTGGACGCCCTGGGTGGCATCCACCACCAGCAGTGCGCCTTCGCAGGCTTCCAGGGCGCGGCTGACCTCGTAGCCAAAGTCCACGTGTCCGGGGGTGTCGATCAGATTAAGTTCGTAGGGTTGCCCGTCATTGGCCGTATATTGCATGCGCACCGCGGAAGCCTTGATGGTGACGCCCCTTTCGCGTTCCAGGTCCATGGTGTCCAGCACTTGTTCGGTCATCTCGCGCGCCGATATGGTGCCGGTGAGCCCCAGCATGCGGTCGGCCAGCGTGGACTTACCGTGATCGATATGGGCGATGATGCAAAAGTTGCGGATCTGCTGCATAACCTGCGAAGTATAACTGACCCCGGATTCTATTCTTTATTAAGCTCGTTTAAACGGGAAGGCTTATTAGGTTCTGCCCCCGGTTTCATTTGCAAACAAAGGTTCGATGAAATGACTGACCTTGAAATCTTTGGGCGGCGAGTTGGTCGCCCAAAGCAGGAATTCCACATTGCCTTTCGGGCCGAGCAGAGGAGAGCGCATCAGGCCAGCAAGGCTGAACCTCTGCTCTTGGGCAAAGCCCAGCAGGTCGCGCAGCACCTGGCGGTGTATCTGCGCATCGCGGATGACCCCTTTGCCCTTACCCGCCTCGGACTTGCCTGCTTCGAATTGGGGCTTGATCAGGGCCAGCAGTGCGCCCCCTTCCGAGAGCCAATTGCGCACCACGGGCAGCAGCGTCTTTAACGAAATGAACGATGCGTCAATGGTTACGAAATTCACCGGCTCAGGGAGCTTAGCCACATGGCGCGCGTTGGTCTCTTCGAGCACCACGACCCGCGGGTCTTGGCGTAGCTTCCAGTGAAGCTGCCCCTTGCCCACATCAATGGCGTAGACTTTAGAGGCGCCGTGCTGGAGTAGGCAATCGGTGAAGCCGCCGGTGGAGGCACCTAAGTCGGCGCAAATGCGGCCATCAATCGAGATGCCGAACTGGGCGAGGGCAGAGGCCAGCTTTTCTCCGCCGCGGGACACAAAGCGCGGGCCGCTGTCCACTTTTAAATCGATTTCGGGAGACAGCATACTGGACGCTTTGGCCACCACCTGGTCGGCGGCGCGCACCTGGCCGGCCATCACCAGGCGCTGGGCCTGGCTGCGGCTTTCGGCCAGGCCGCGGGCCACTAGCAATTCATCGGCGCGCCGCTTGGGCATGCTAGCATTCTATCTTAGCGGGGAAACCCGGTTGGGGCCAACAGCGAATCTGCTTAGGAGAGGTCGTAAGTGGCATCCAGAGCGTGACACGGCGCCAGGCTGAGAATGCAACTCAGAATGTCCCTCCGGTCAGGGCCTAATCCTCCAAATTGCGCCGTCACCTTGCACAGAGACCCATACCTCATCCCCGCGGGCTGCCAGGTCAAAGGTATTCTGACCGAGTTGGTAAACGGCAACCACCTGATTTGTGGCCGGGTCGATCTGCATCAATATGCCACCTCTGCGGGCTGTAACCCACACAGTGCTGGGACCCAAAGCCACGTCTTTTGGACTCGGATTAGTGCCAACTGCAAATCGGGCAACGACACGGTTAGTCGCCGGATCGATGCGGAACAGAGTGGGTTCCGAAATGCAACCAGCCCAAACCGCAGAGTCATTTGCATCGATGCTGTACAGTGTGCACTCAAGTTCAATGACAGCGGCTACCTGGTTGCTGGCAGGGTCGATGCGCGTCAACAAAGAATCAATTTGGTTCGTGACCCAGATCGCGTTTTCCGTCGCAACGATTTTCCCAGCCCAGGGCACGGCGATCTTAGCCTCCACTTGCTCGGTTTCCGGATTGATGCGGGAAACACTTCCATCCGTACTCGATACCCAGATCGCCCCCGCTCCAGCAGACACCCCGTTGAGATTATTGAATTCTTCGAGCGGGACTCTGATGGTTGCGCTCACAGTATTGGTAGCCGGATCTATTCGTATCAGATCCTCGCCATCGCCCACGACCCAGACAGACCCGTATCCCACCGCAATGGATTGCAGCAGATTGCCGGCCGTGATTGGCGCAGCGGCCTGGTTTGTTGCATAGTCAATCCGCGAAATCCTGATGTCCAGTGCAGAAAGTGCCCACACGGCGTCATCGCCTGTGGCGAGCCAACCCATGATGGATGGAATCTTGGCAAGGATCTGGTCCGTTTGGAGATCCATTAAGCTGTAAGTGGGAACCAGACCCTCCACGGGCAGCGGCAGCCCGAAGGGGATGCCATCTGACCCGAAAAGGCGATATAGACCATGAAAAGCCCTGGCTTCCGCAGGGGAACTCAACGTGATGGAAAGGTCGACCTCACCACCTGGAGTAACATCCTGCTTGACCGAAATACTTGCGGTGGCGTTCAGCACATCACCGCCCAAATAAGCAAGCCGGTAGGAATCGTCCCAGGTGCAGGTGCCTGAGTTTCGCAGACGCCAGCTGATTTGAAAGACGATATCGGGGGCTACAGAGAGGACCTGCGGGGCTTCGCCGCCGGGGGCAAACTCGGCGTTGTTGGTGCAAGTCCCAGGCATGGCGGAAAAGAAAACCGACTCGGTGGATATCGGGATCACTTCACCATCGAGGTTCCCGTAATACAGATCGCCAGGCTCGAAGGTGGTGAACAAGAACCGACTGGAATCAATCCATTCGATGTAGGCGATATCGGCCGGCATATCCGCCCTTCCGTTCACAACGGCGGACTGGCCTAGCTCGATTTCCCTGCCACAAGTCTCCGATTGCCGGGTCGCATCCGGGCAAAGTTCGACCAGGATGGGTCCGTCCAGCGAATATGCGATCCCGGCCGGCGACCAGAGGATCTTGTGCCAGAAGAAATACGCACCCGGTGCATAAGCCACGGGGAGCGCGCTGCCCGCTAGATCAGCCACGTACCATTTCTGTCCCATGACATACGACACATGCTTTCCATTGGGCGAAAAGGCAACGGAATCCGGGTGCGAATCATTTAATGTGGCAAGTAATTCAACAGGAGACCCGTCAACTGGAACTCGCCGAATCTCCCCTGCAGCGACCAGGAGGAAGGCACTTGCATCCAGTGTCCAGACTCCGGAAGGGAAGGCTGCCCCGCCAAAACCAACTTCAGGATAAGCGAACAGTTCCTGGTATGGCCCGCTCCCGTCGGTGGCTAGAAATCCGAAACCAGTGCGAGACATTAGCGCAATTCGTTGGCCGTCTGGAGCCGGCGAGAACTTGAGGCTGGTGCCGGCGGGAACGAGCACCTTGAGTTCAGCGGTATCTGCATTCACAAGGAATAAGCCAGTCGGGAAGGCGTGGGATTCGCCTTCGGCCTGAACAAAGTAGTTGTATGCGGTGAATGCCAGCTGGTGAGTCCCCGGAATCCACTCTACTTGAGGCATGTTACTGGAATCTGTGTCCGAGGACCCGATCAGCCCGCGAAGCTGTTCGGCAGAGATAAGTTGGCGCAGGTTTCCTCCACCGCGGTCCATGACCCACAAGGAAGATTGTTCGTACCAGTCCACCTCGGGAGTGCCGACGATGGACCGGCGCATAAAGACGATCAACTCCCTATCGGGGCTCAACTTCACGGAGATCGCATCTCCCCCGTCGAAGACCGTGCCTCTCTCTCCGCTCCCTTCTTCCCACAAGTGGATATTTCCGTCCTTAAGATAAAAGGCAAGGGCGGATCGCGAGGCGGGCAAGTCCTCTGGAATGGGTTCGGCTGGAGTTACTTGCGAGGTTGAGGTCGTGGATATCGAGGGAGGCGGCAAGGTACTGGAGCCGGTTCCCGCACAGCCCACCAAAAGCATGGAAACCAGGATGCAAAAAATGCCACACCGTTCCAATGCATAGTGGGGCGACCCGAACGGTTTCATTTATCGGATGATACCACCGCGCTCAACGCAGGGGGAAAAAGCAAGACTTGGTGGCCGAAAAAAGTGGGCCCGCAAGGATTCTGAAGCTGACACCGACCACTAAGGTTCAGTTTCCGATCGCCATCTCTAGGGCTTTTTCCTGCTATGATTCGGGCCATGCTGTCAGCCCTGCTCAAGAACATGCGCCCCAAGCAATGGGTCAAAAACCTGCTGGTTTTCGCCGGGTTGGTTTTTGACCGCCAGCTCACCTATCAGCCCGCCCTCGAAAGAACCCTGGCCGGCTTCGCCTTATTCTGCCTGCTGAGCAGCAGCATCTACTTGATCAATGACATTATTGACCTGGAAACGGACCGCAAACACCCCAAGAAAAAAATGCGGCCGTTGGCCTCCGGCGCCCTCCCGTTGCCTTTGGCGGGTGGGGCGGCCGTAGTGTTCCTGGCAGTTTCCCTGGGACTGGGTTTTTGGCTCTCCCCGTTATTTGCGCTCACCTGCCTGGCGTACGCGATACTCAATGTGGGCTATTCGCTTTGGCTTAAGCATTTACCCATTATCGATGTGTTGGTTTTGGCTAGTTTTTATGTGCTGCGCGTTTGGGCAGGCACTTCGCTGATCGAGGTGCAGCGGTTCTCCCCCTGGATCTATGCCTTCACCACGTTCTTGGCGCTCTTCCTGGGCGTGGGCAAGCGCCGGGCTGAGATCTTACGCAATAAGCCAGGTGCCCACGCTCGCCGCGTTTTGGAAGGATATACCGCGCCTTTCTTGGAGCAGCTGCTGATGATCGTGCTGTCCCTTTCGATCGTCACTTATAGCCTTTATACGTTCCTGGCACCGAACCTTCCTGAAAACCACGCCATGATGCTCACTATCCCGTTTGTAATCTTCGGGTTCTTCCGTTATCTCTATTTGGTCCAGGTCAGAAACTCCGGCGAGGCGCCTGAAGATATCCTGTTCACCGACCGGCAGCTGCAGGCCGACCTGCTCCTTTGGGTCGCCTCGATCCTGCTGATCTTCTACTACTACTAGAAAATGCCGGCCATCTCTGCCTCTGCCCCGGGTAAGGTGATCTTGTTCGGCGAGCATGCGGTGGTCTATGGGCAGCCCGCCATTGCGGATGCCTTACTCGAAGTGGAAGCCAAGGCCATCATCAATCCGCTCATCCAGGGCACCCCCGGCGAAATTCGTATCCAGGCGCCGTCCATTAAACTGGACGCGGATTTAAGCCAGCTTCCAATCGATGATCCTCTTGCCACTGCCGTGCGGAACGTGCTTGTCGAATTGGGCATCAAAGCGCCGCCGCCATTTAAGCTGCGGGTCACCTCCACCATCCCCGTAGCAGCAGGCCTGGGGTCCGGGGCGGCCGTCAGCGTAGCCATCATCCGGGCGGTTTCAGCGTTCCTAGGCCAGCCATTAAAAGACGCGCGCGTTTCGGCCATCGCTTTCGAGGTAGAAAAACTGCATCACGGGACCCCTTCGGGAATCGATAACACCGTTATCACGTACAGAAAGCCAGTGTACTTTATCAAGGGGAAACCTCCCGAATCCTTTCCCGTGAATGAGTCTTTTCGCCTACTTATCGCCGATACGGGCATTCTCAGCCAGACGCGGGCGGTAGTGGGGGAGGTTCGCGCGGGATGGGAACAAAACAAGAATCGATATGAAAAAATATTCAAATCCATTGGAGAAATCGCTGAAAAAGCCCGCGAATTAATGACAAGCGGAACTGGAATTGCATCGTATCTGGGCACGCTAATGGACCAAAACCAATATTTATTGCAAGATCTGAAAGTTTCCTCCTCCGAATTGGATCGTTTGATCGCCAGCGCAAAAGAAGCCGGCGCCTTAGGCGCCAAGCTTTCCGGTGCCGGTCGCGGAGGAAACATCATCGCGGTAATCGAAGAGCCAAGACGATCGGATATTGAGGATGCCTTGTACGCTGCTGGCGCAACGGGTGTGATCGCGACGAAGGTATTCGGTGGGTCCTGGGGTCCGCTCGAATAATGAACGGCGCGCCAGTTTTCCTGAAATTGGGTGGCTCCCTCATTACGGTGAAGGACAAGCCATCTACGGCACGCCTGGAGGGCATCCGCCGCGCCAGCGGGGAGATCGCCGCTTCCCGCTGGGCAAACCCCGGTTTGCAGTTACTCCTCGGCCACGGCTCCGGGTCCTTTGGCCACTTTCCCGCCAAAGAACACGGGACCCGGGATGGCGTGCATACTCCGGAGCAATGGCGCGGCTTTGGCGAAGTCTGGCGACAGGCGGCGGCCCTGAACAGCATCGTGATGGAGGCGCTGCAAGATGCCGGGGTCCCGACCATGGCATTCCCGCCTTCAGCAGGCGCGCTGGCCCAGGATGGCCAGATTGAGAGGTGGGAGCTGCAACCCATCCTGGCGGCGCTCAGGAGCGGTCTGGTGCCCGTAGTGTATGGTGATGTGGCCTTCGACCTGGCCCGCGGCGGCACAGTGCTTTCCACCGAGGACCTGTTCAAGTATTTGGCGGCGGCCTTCAAGCCGGCCCGCATCCTGCTAGCTGGCGACGAAGAAGGCGTGCTGGCCAACTACGGGACAAATCCGCAACTGATCCCGGAAATCACCCCGGTGACTTACGCCATGGTCTCGGCCAGTATTCGGGGGCCGGTTGCGCCGGACGTGACCGGCGGCATGGCCGGCAAGGTGGAAAGCATGCTGGCATTGGTGCAGCAGCTTCCCGATTGCGAAGTTTGCATATTTTCCGGGCTGTTGCCTGGAAATATCGAGAAGGCCCTCTCAGGCAGCTCCCTTGGCACCAGGCTGTATGCAAACTAGCCCATCCAGATTGACACTCCCTATCCACTACATTACACTTTCCCCTCATGTATACGCGTGAACAGCTGGAAGCCCACGAAGACCAGATGCTGGCGCCTTATGGGACGCGCAGCCGTGACAGCAAGGGCCGCACGTACCCTGACAAGGAACCCAAGCAGCGCACGCGCTTCCAGCGCGATCGCGATCGCATCTTGCACACTTCCGCTTTCCGGCGCCTGGAATATAAGACGCAAGTGTTCATCAATTTTGAGGGCGATTACTTCCGCACGCGCCTGACCCATACCCTCGAGGTCACCCAGATCGGGCGCTCGATCGCCCGCGCCCTGGGCGCCAACGAGGACCTGGTTGAGGCCGTGTGCCTGGCGCACGACCTAGGGCATGCCGCCTTCGGCCACTCCGGCGAGATGACCCTGAATAAGCTGATGGCCGGCCATGGTGGCTTCGACCACAACCGCCAGTCGCTGCGCATCGTCACCGAGCTGGAGCAGCGCTATCCCGATTTCCCCGGACTCAATCTCACCTGGGAGGTGCGCGAAGGCATCGTCAAACACGAGACGGAATACGATGTCTCCGACGCCTCGGCGTATGAACCTGAATTGCGCGGCAACCTGGAGGCGCAGATCGCCAACGCGGCTGATGAGTTGGCCTACACTACCCATGACCTGGATGACGGCCTGCGCTCCGGAATGATCACGCCTCCGGACCTGACCCAATTGGAAATATGGCAATTGTTGCTCGTGAGTGTTGGCTGGGACGGGCAGAGGCTGGACGACCTGACCCGCCACCGGCTGATCCGCCGGCTGATCGGCCTGCTAGTGACCGACGTGGTCGAGGCCACCGACAGGCGCATCCTGGCCAGCAAGGCCAAGAGCGCGCTGGATCTCCAAAAGCTGGATCACAACGTGATCGGCTATAGCGAAGACATGCAGCGCGGCAACCGCCAGTTGAAGGACTTCTTGTTCAAGGATCTATATAACCACCCGCGGGTGGTGCGCATGGCGGTGAAGGCGGAGCGCATACTCTCGGACATATTCGAATCTTATGTCGAAGCCCCGGCAATGTTGCCCTATGATTTTCAGCAGTTTGTAAAGGACCGCGGCCTGCAACGCACTGTGTGCGACTATTTGGCGGGCATGACCGACCGCTACGCCGTCCAGGAGTATGAAAAGCTGTTCGACCCGCACAGCCTGCCATGAGCAACCATGAGTATTACCTCACAGCAGAGGGCGCCGAGCGCCTGCGCAAAGAATTGGCCGAACTCAAGGGGTCCCGGCGCGCGGAGTTGGCCAAACGCTTGCGCGCCGCCATCCAGCAGGGCGACCTTTCGGAGAACGCGGATTACTCCAAGGCCAAGGAAGACCAGGCCTTCCTGGAGGGGCGCATCCAGGAATTGGAAACCTTGCTAGACCAAGCGTCTATTATTTCAGAAGGCAGCTCCCCCAACGGGGTCATCGGGCCGGGGTCCGTGGTGCTGATCCGAGAGCAGGGGCGCGAACCCGTGAAATATTTCTTGGTAGGCGCCCAGGAGGCCGACCCGCGCAACGGCCGGATCTCGCACGAGTCGCCGATCGGCAAGGTGTTGCTCGGGCACAAGGCCGGCGAGATAGTAAAGGCGCAGACGCCGGCGGGGGAATTAAGTTTCGAGATTATTGAAGTAGAGTAAGGCCGTTTTTATCAACCAATCGGTTAATCAGTTAATTAGCAACTTGATTAACCCATTTCTTGGACCTCTTAAATCTTCGACCAGACAGCCAGCTCGAGCGTAGCGCGTTCGAAGAAACTGTTTTCCGGCATCGGCCCCTCGCCATATTGCATGTCCACGACGCGGGCCACCATTTGCAGGGTGGCGGTCTCGAGCACCGTCTCCACGCCAGGGCTGGCGAGCACAGGCTCGCCCTTGGCGGAGAGCCGCTCGCGGGCAGCGTCGTCGCGGAAGAGGTGGCTGCTCATCAGCACCTTGGTCACGGTTTGGATGTCGTTCTTATCGAAGAGCCAGATCTCGAAGGCTGAGACGCGTTTGGGGCTGCCTACGCCGATGGTCTCGGCGATGCTAACGCCGCACTCGCCCATGAACTCGCCCGCCGGGGAGTCGATGCTGTAGGAATCGTCGTACAGGTCGTCCCCTTGAATGTAATTGGTCATCCACTGGGACAGAGGCGGGGAATCCGCTCCCGCGACGGGCTGGGCCATCTCGGCCTGCCTGGCGGCCGCGCGGGTCCTGAGGGCGCCGGGGCGCAGTTCATCGCCCTGGCGGCTCCGCACGATATAGATCACACCCAGGACCAGGCCAATGACCAGGGTGATGCCGCACAGGGTGGTCAGCAAAGCCCCGGTGCTGAATATGGATTCGTCGCTTTCAACGGGAGCTGCAGTACCCTCTGAAGTCAGGGCTGTGCCACCGAGCAGGGCCTGGAAGCGGGCAATGGTCTCGACGCTTTGTACGCCCGGCGAGGAAGCCACGGTCGCCATGGTCTCGTCCACCGCTTCGCCCAGGGCGGCCAGCCGCTGCGTAGCCAGGGTGTCGTCGGGGCGCTGGGTGTAGGAGTCGAGGGCGGCGCGCAGGTAATCGGCGCGCAGGGCAGGGCTCAGCTCGGCGGCCGAGGCGTTCTCCCAGTCGACGGGGAACAGCCACCAGCCCAGCACCACCAGGCCGACGATGAGGCCACCCACGAAGGCGGCAATGGCCAGGTTGCGCGGCTCGCCTAGGGCGGCGATGTTCACGTTTTTCGGCAGGGAGAAGCGAGGTTTGGCTTGGCCTTCAGATTCCATGCAATGCTCCTGTTTGGTGATTGTAGATGAGTGGCTATAAATATGCAAACCTATAGCGAGGGATAAGAAGGTTGTGCTTAGCGGTCCTTGCGGTGCCAGCCTGAGATAAAATCACCCGGCCTGCGCTCTATATGCAGCATCAATGATGCCCGAACCCACTGTTCTAGACTACCTCAAAGCTTTGGCGTCCTTCGGCCGCAAGCAGCTTCCCGCCATCCCGGCTCTCCCGAAAACCGCGAAGAGGACTGCGCGGTCAGCGCAAACGCTCGCAGTGGCAAGACCAGCTGCGAGGAAGACTCGCCCGCTTACCTCCCTGCCCTGGCGCAGCGTGCTGGCGCTTCTCCTTTTCTTTGGCGCGCAATTATTTTGGTTGCCACCCCGCTCTTCCTGGCTAGCAGGGGTCCCAGTGGCGTTGACCGCCGTGGTACTGGCGGTTTGGGCTGTGCGACATGGCGAATGGCGCTTCCCTCGGATCGAACAAATCAAGATCGAGAAAAGGAGCCTGCATTTTCGGCGCTTGCCACTAGGCCTCGGGCTGCTGTGCTTTGCGTTGACCTTCCTACTTTCTGGCGGGAATCGTTTCACGCCGTTGAATGTCCTTTTTTGGGTGCTCAGCCTTGGATTCGTACTGGTTGCCTTTTGGCAGTTCGATCAAGGTCCGCAGGTGGCATGGGGAAAACTCAAAGTTGGCGTACAACGGCGCAACTGGATCCTGCATATCTCGCGTTGGAGCCTGATATTGCTGGCTGCCTTTGCCATCATCGCCTTCTTCCGCTTCTCGCAGCTGGAAACACTACCGGCGGAGATGAATAGCGACCATGCCGAGAAGCTGCTTGATGTGAATGATATCTTCCGAGGGGAAGACGCGATCTTCTTCGAACGCAACACCGGCCGCGAACCTCTGCAGTTTTACCTGACGGCGGGTGTAGCCGCGCTATTCGATACCGGTCTCTCTTTTCTTAGCCTGAAGATCGGTACGGTCCTCCTGGCTTTTATATCCCTTATTTACATGTATTTGTTGGGCAAGGAATTTGGCGGGCGCTGGGTGGGCCTGTTTGTGCTGGTCCTGGTCGGTGTGGCCTTCTGGCCTAACTTGCTGGCGCGCGTCGGGTTACGTTTTTCGTTGTATCCGACCTTTGCCGCCCCCACGCTGTATTACCTGCTGCGCGGTCTGCGCGGCGGGCGCCTGAATGACTTCCTGCTATCTGGCGTCTTCATGGGCATCGGTCTCAACGGCTATTCGCCATTTCGCATTGTGCCGCTGGTAGCCGGAGTGGCCCTGGCGCTGTTCCTGGTGCACACGCCCAACATTGAACTGCGCCGGCGCAGCCTGATCGGTTTCGCCTTATTGGCGCTGGTGGCCCTGGTCGTTTTCACGCCTCTGTTGCGCTACGCGGTCGAGCACCCCGACCCCTTCGGCCAACGCATGTTTACGCGGGTGCTGGAAACTGAGCGGCCTTACCCGGCACCGGTGCTGCCCACCTTTGCCAGCAATGTTGGCCGTGGGCTGGCCATGTTCAATGTTTCGGGCGGGCAGATCTGGCTGGTCGGGTTGGATAATACCCCGGCTTTCGACTTGATCTCGGCTGGGCTTCTGCTACTGGGTGCCGTGTTGGCCACCCTGCGGTATGCGCGCAACCGCTCCTGGCTCGATCTTTTCCTGCTGCTCTCTATCCCGCTGCTTATGCTTCCGTCGACGCTCTCCCTGGCCTTCCCCGAAGAGAACCCGGCCATGAACCGCGCCAGCGGCGCCTGGATCCCGGCCTTCATCCTGTGCGCCCTGGCCTTGGACGCCTTCCTGCACGGCATGCGTGATAAGCTGGGCGATCAGCTCGGTTTGCGCGTGGCGCAAGTGAGCGGGGCCCTGATTCTCTTGGTGGCAGCCCTACTCAACTACAACTTGTTCTTCCATCGTTACGTTGACCAATACGATGGCTCGTCCTGGAATTCATCCGAACTGGGCAAAGTGATAGCCGATTATGCCGGAAGCTTCGGCAGCTACGACAGCGCCTGGGTGGTGGCTTACGCCCATTGGGTGGATACGCGCCTGGTGGGGATCAATGCGGGTAACCCCAACCGCGATTACGGGGTCTGGCCGGACCAGTTGAGCACCACTCTGGCCACCCCGCCGCCCAAGTTGTTCCTTTTGAAATTCGATGATCAACTCGGGCTGGAAACGCTAAGACAACTTTATCCCAATGGGTTGCTGGCCCAGCATGCGAGCCGGGTACCCGGCAAAGAATTCCTGGCTTATTTTGTTCCTGAGCAACCCAACCCCTAACCATGCCGAAGACTCAATCCCATTCGCCCCATTCGTGGATCTATAACCTATTGTTCGCCCTGGTCCTGGTGACGGCTGCCAGCCTGCGCCTGGTGGGCATCGATTGGGACGAGGACCAGCATGTGCATCCGGATGAACGCTTCCTCACAGGCGTGGTTGCCAGCCTGGAGGGCGTTGACAGTCTGGGCGAGTATTTCGACACTGCGAACTCGAGCCTCAACCCCAACAACCGCGGCGCAGGCTTCTTCGTCTATGGAACGCTGCCCGTCTTCCTCGTGCGCTACATGGCGGAAGCGGTGGGCGCCACCGGGTATGACCAGATCCATCTGGTGGGCCGCGCCCTTTCCGCGTTGGCAGACCTGGGCGTGGTGGCCCTGGTGTATTTCATCGGCTCACGCCTGGTGGACAAACGCGTCGGTTTGCTGGCCGCGGCCTTCTCGGCCTTGGCGGTGATACAGATCCAGCAATCTCACTTTTGGA
>Ga0209431_10003517_pt1 | contig 12459 bp, 14 predicted proteins | sample RifCSP13_3_FD_184021 | JGI IMG/M metagenome (GOLD analysis project Ga0209431, IMG submission 184021) | Soil microbial communities from Rifle, Colorado - Rifle CSP2_sed 13_3 (SPAdes) (version 2) | ecosystem: Environmental > Terrestrial > Deep subsurface > Rock core/Sediment | place: Rifle...
CGCGCTCAAGCTCCTTGAGCGCTCATGGCCGCAACTGCTGGTTGTCGACCTGATGATGCCGGGGATGGATGGTTTCGAGCTGTGCGCCCGGGTCAAGCGGATCGCCGACCTGCCGATCATCGTGCTGTCGGCGGTGGACGCCTCGGAAGCCAAGGTGCGGGCCCTGGAAGAGTACGCCGAGGACTACATCACCAAGCCCTTCAACCCCGATGAGCTCGTTGCACGCGTCCAGCGGGTCATGCGCCGGGCGTCCGCGGGCCGGCCACAGCTTGTCCTGGACGGCGGAGACCTGGAGATCGACCTGGCAGCGCGACGGGTGACGACCGCCGCCGGCCAGACGGCCCTGACGCCCACCGAGGTGCGCCTGCTCCAGGTGCTCATCTCTTCCGTGGACCGGACCGTGCCGACCGAGACGATCCTGGACCGGGTCTGGGCGGAGTCCGATGGCGCCGATGCATCGTACGTGTGGGTCACGGTGCGCCGGCTGCGGCGCAAGCTCGAGCGCGATCCCGACCAGCCGCGCCACCTGCTCACCGACCGCGGCATCGGCTATCGGCTGGTGACTGCGCCTGCTGGCGCCCCGGCCACCACGAGCTAGGGACCGATCCGCGGTGCGCGGCACGCCCTGGCTTCGACTCCTGGCTGCCCTCCTGGCCGCCGCCCTGCCGCCGGTCCTGGCGTACGTCGCCCTGGACCGGCTCGAACCCGCATGGATCGGTCGCCTGGGGACGGAGAGCACGCTGGCCTTCGCGGCGACCGTGACAGTCGGCTGGGTGGTGATCGTCGCGATCGTCGCCTGGCGGGCGATCACAGGCGAGACGCGGTCGATGGTCGAGCTGGCAGAGCACGGCGTCGGCGGCGAACGAGCAGCCGGTGTGCCCGCGGAGGATGCGCTTACCGGTGCCCAGCGGCGGTTGGCGGCGGCCCTCGACGAACGAAACCGCCAGATCGCCGATCTTGCCGCGCAGGTGCGAGCTGCGCCCATCGCCGACGATCCCGCGGCGGCGGCACACGCCATGGTGTCCGCCACCCGATCGGTCACCGGTGATCCGACCTGGCTGCTGGCGGTTCTGCGGGTCCAGGAGGCGGACGCCCTGGCGGTGGGCATCTACGGGACGGATCCAGCGGACGGCCCTGAGCCCATCTCCGAGGTCCACGGGTGGGCGTCCACGGTGGAGCAGCCAGAGGGTCATGCGAGCGGGGCGCGGCACGCAGTTGGGCCCTGGGGTGCGTTCGTCACCGCCGACGTGGCCGCGGGCGACGAACTGCGCGCCGTCCTGATGGCCCCGTGGGAGGGCCGCGCCGTACCGACTCCCGCGGAACTTGGTCTCTTCAGCCTGCTCGGCCAGCACGCGGCCACCGCGATCGAGCATGCGCTCCTGTATCGGCGTCTGCGCGCCCAGACTGATGAGCTCAACCGCATGGCCGCGGTGCAGACCGACTTCCTGCGGGGCATCACCCACGACCTGCAGACGCCGCTCACCAGCATCCGCGCCCTGGCGGCCGAGCTGCAGCAGAGCGAGGGGATCGACGTCGCGGCGCGCATCGACCTCGAGACGATCGCCCAGCAGGCAGATCGGCTGGGCCGGATGGTCGGCCAGCTGCTGGCCGTCTCGCGGCTGGAGGTCGGTGCCCTGCGTCCGCGCCAAGAGGTCTTCCGCGTCGAGCCTGCGCTCCGTCGTACCTGGGACGCGCTGCGGGCGACCGAGCACGGATTCAGCCTGGAGGTCGTCGGTCCGCCTCACCTTGTCGTCGCCGATCCCGACCGGCTGGAGCAAGTCCTCTGGGCACTCCTCGACAACGCGGTGAAATACAGCCCGGCCGGGTCTGCAGTGAGCGTGCGGATTGCGGCCGGCCCGGCCGAGCGCGACGGCGGGCTCGTCTCGCAGGTTGCCATTCGCGACGCGGGGATCGGCATGTCTGCCGCGACTCGCGAGCGAGCCGTTGAGCAGTTCTTCCGCGCCGATGAGGCACGCCGTCTCGTGCCCGACGGCAGCGGCATCGGCCTGTACGCCGCTCGCGGGCTGATCGAGGCGATGGGCGGGACGCTTGAGATCGCGAGCGAGCCGGATGCGGGCAGCACCGTGACGATCTCCCTCCCCGCCGAGGCGGCAGAGGAACAGACGGCCCCCGGGGAGGGGGATGGCTGAGCCAAATTACCGTTGTGGGCGGGCACCGCCTGAACCGGGCTGCAAGGTGCGTCGCAAGGTCACCAATCTAGAGTGCGAACTACATCGGAGCCCGTAGAGCAACCGCAATGAAACTGCCCTTCCGGCGTCACCGCAAGATCTCCCGAGGTCAGGCACTCGTCGAATTCGCGTTCGTCCTGCCCATTCTGGTGCTGCTGCTGCTGCTCGCCGTTGACTTCGGCCGCGTCTTCTTCGGCTGGGTCGCCCTGAACAACGCCACCCGGATCGCGGCCAACGAGGCGGCCCTGAACCCGGACGCCTGGGTCGCGCCGGTCGACGCCACGGATCAGGCCCGGTATCGCCAGCAGGTCCTCAACGACATGCGGGCGATCAACTGCGCGCCGATCGGCGGCGGAACCTGGGAGGTCGCCGACATCCCTGACCCGGGCTTCGAGGACAAGGGCGGCACCGCCGACCCGCACGAGATCGGCGACCATGCGACCGTGGACCTTGAGTGCGGCTTCACCTTCCTGACGCCGCTGATCGGCAACATCATGGGCAACCCGATGTTGATCAGCGCCCGATCCGAGTTCGCCGTCCGCGGCGGCGTGATCAATGGCGTCCCGGTCGCCACGGCCATCCCGAGCGGAGCGCCGGCATCCGCAGCTCCCTGTATCAACCCCGTGCCCCAGCTCGTCGGCCTTCGGGTGAATGCCGGACGGATCGCGTGGACGGTGGCCGGGTACACCGGCGCCTATACCATCTCGCGGGTCAACCCGCAGGAGAATGGGAACTACGTGATCACCCAGGTGGATCTCGTGCAAGGCGACTTCTATCCGTGCGACACCCCGATCACGGTGGGCCATCCGGACCAGCCATGAAGAAAACACATCGGATGAGCAAGCCCCGCGACGACGCGCGCAGCAGGCGCGGCCAGACGCTGGTCGAGTTTGCCCTGATCCTGCCGATCTTCCTCCTGGTGCTGGTCGGGATCTTTGACATGGGGCGCGCCGTGTATGCCTACAACACCATCTCAAACGCCTCTCGCCAGGCGGTCCGGCTGGGCATCGTCGACCAGAACGTCACCAATCTCCAGGCGGAGGCGGTCAAGGCCTCTGTCGCACTTGGCGCTGTGCCGGCCGATGTCGACATCAGCTTCCTGACCTCCGACCTGAGCGGCCCGTGCGACGTTCCCGCCGAGATCGGCTGCGTGGTCGAGATCATTGTCCATTACCAGTACAACGCAGCAACGCCGATCATCGGCAACCTGGTGGGCACCATCGACATGGCGAGCACCACCCGCGAGCCGATTGAACGGAGCTATGTGTCGTCCCCATGAACCCCATCGACGCAACCCCATCTACCGCATCAGCCCACATGCAGAAGGAAACGACCATGAACACCGATCACAACCGCCATCCGCGCGGCCAGGTCCTGGTCATCGTGGCGGTGGCGATGGTTGCCATCGTGGCGATGGTCGGCCTGGTTGTGGACGGCGGCTTCGCCTGGGGCAAGCAGCGCGACACCCAGAACGCCGCGGACGCCGCGGCGGAGGCCGGCGCAATCGTGATGGCGCAGCGCCTCGCTGGCGTCGTGCCCACCAAGACGGACGCGGACGTTGAGAGAGCGGTCCTGCTCGCCGGCAGCGAGAATGCCGTCGATCCGCCTGACGCCTGGTACACGAACATCACCGGTGACCTCCTTGACCCGACCGGGGCCGTCACCACCAATCGGGCCGATGCGGCCAAGGTTGGCGATGACACGATCCCGCTGAATGCGGCTGGCGTCGAGGCAATCGGGTCGCAATCCTTCCCGACCTTCCTGGTGCGCGTGATCGGCTTCGACCAGCTGACCGTCACTGCCCCGGCCACCGCCGTGGCCGGCTACGTCACCGATGTCTGCTCGGCCGAGGCCGGCTGCGACGTCATCCCGGTCACTGTGCCGGTGACCGTGCTGGGCTGCGATGGCCAGAACGATCCGGAGCCCGCGGATCCCGTGACTGACTGGTCGGTGACCACGACCCCCATCACCGTCCCCCTGTGCAAGAACGGGCCGGGCAATGTTGGCTGGCTGGACTGGACGCCGACCGGCGGCGGAACATCCGAGCTCGAAGACTCGATCCGATTCCCGGACAACGACCAGATGACAATCCCCGACTGGTTCTATGTCACTGCCACTGGCAACATCAACTCGACGCAGATCGAGGATGCGCTGAACGAGCGGTGGGGTGGCGAGGTCGCGCTGATCCCGCAGTTTGACGCCACCTGCGACGCGGCGCCGACAGGCCCAGGCCTGAACGACTGCCCCGCCGGCAACCTGGGTGGCAACGGGTCCAACCAGTACTACCACCTGCCGCAGTTCGCCGCCTTCCAGTTCTGCGGCGGGACGCCGAACTGGTGCGACGGCAGCGGTGGAGCACCGGCCTACGCGAAGGGCGCCTACATCACCGGCAGCGACGCAGCGACCTGCGACACTGGCAACGGTGGTACGTCCTGCCTGGCCGGTCGCTTCGTCAACTTCCTGGGCGGACCTTACACGGTCGGCCCGGGCAGCGGTGCCGCCACGGAGACGAACCTCATCGGCGTGCAGCTGCTCCGCTGACGGCGGCCCCCACGAGGGGCACAGCCAGGGGCAGGAACGCCCCGGTCCTCTTCCCCGGGCCGGGGCGTTCCTCATGCAGCCGAGCCGCTAGCATCGGCTGAGCCGATGGACCGATACGTCCGCATCACCAACCTGACCCGGGGCACCACCCTGGCGACGCGATGCCGCGTCGCCAGCTCCCTGCGCGACCGCGCGGTCGGCCTGCTGCGCACGCCCGAAGTTCGCACGGGCGAGGGGCTGCTGATCGAGCGATCGCCATCGATCCACATGTTCTTCATACGCTACCCGATCGACGTTGTGTTCGTCGATCGCACGGGGCGCGTCACCCGTACGGTGAGCCGGCTCCAGCCCTGGCGCGTCGTCTGGTGGGCGCGCGGCGCCCGCGACTGCATCGAGCTGCGCGCCGGGGCCCTGGAGGGAACTCGAACGGCGCCGGGCGACCAGCTGTCGATCGGCCCCCTGACCTAGTCGCCGCACCACCTCTCCGGACGCGGGCGCAGCTCGAATCGAGCACGAAGCGGCGCCCATGATGACGAAAGTACCCTTGCCGGGCTACCGATCGGGCGGCACGCTGCAAGCCGGGCCGCAAGGCTCCGCGCCTAGTCTTGAGGCAATCCCACCACAGATCGGATGGCGTGCAAATGGCTCCAACAAAGACAGCTCGGCGGCGGCGCTCCGCGCGTGGACAGTCCCTGGTCGAGATGGCCCTGATCCTGCCGTTCCTGCTGGCGTTCGCCGGTGGGGCGACGGACCTGGCCCGTGTCTACCAGGCTCAGCTGACGCTCGAATCCGCTGTTCGGAACGCCGCCGAGTACGTGGCCACGACGAGCGTGGATTCCGGCGCCGCGGCGCTTGACGCTCAGCGGATCGTATGCCTTGAGGCCAGCGAGGTGCCGGGCTTCGTTGCCGGCAGCGGCCCGAAGCCGCTGGAGACCTGCTCCGCACCGGCGGTCACGGTCCCCACCTTCGCCATCAGCACCACCGCCACCGGCGCCACCGCCAAGAACCCGATCGGCACGGCCAAGGTGAGCGCCACGCTGACCTTCAGCATGCTCTTCGCGTACCCGTTCCTGCCCTCGCATAGCTGGACGCTGTCGGCCGACGCCAGCTATAGCGTGGTCCGCAACCGATGAAGCGGCAGCGCGCCGCGCGCGGCCAGGCCCTGGTCGAGTTCGCCCTCATCATCCCGGTCTTCATCTTGCTGATGGTCGGCATCTTCGACCTGGGCCATGTGGTCTGGGCGAACAACGCCTTGTCGAACTCGGCACGAGAGGGGGCGCGCTTCGCCATCGTGCACGGCGGCTCCGAGAGCACCCCGTGCCCGGTCGGACCTGCGCCAGCGTCGCTCGTCCTTCCTCCGGCGAGCGAGAGCTGCCCCTTCCCGTCCCCGTCGAAGCAGGCGATCAAGGACACGGTGGCCGATTGGCTGATCGGGATGTCCCAGTCGGCGACGGTGTCGGTCTGCTACGGCGACGTCACCTCGTGTGTCGGCGACGTGGACGAGGCGGGCGCGACCAACGTGCGGGGAACGCCGGTCACGGTCACGGTGACGGCGACCATCGGACTGGCGGCGCCGGAGCTGTTGGGCCTCGGACCCTTCTCCCTGTCGGCATCCTCGACGATGCTGGTGAACCACTGACATGCTGAACACGACAGAGCATTCACCGGCCGGGCCCGCCAGCGACCGCGGCCAGGTGGTGGTGATCTTCGCCTTCGGCTTCATGGCGATCATCATGATGCTGGCCCTCCTCTTCGACGGTGCCCGTGGCCTCGTTCTGCGGCGCGAGCTGCAGGGCGCCTCCGACGCTGCCGCCCTGGCCGGGGCGAACGTCGTGCAGGGGATCACTCCGCGCGGCTGCAGCGCCACGGCTGGCCCGCCGCCCGGCGCGCCGCAGGCAGCGGTCGTCGCGGCGGTCAAGACGAGCGTCGCCGCCAACCTCCCCGACTACAACCCGGATGATGTCGTGGTGACCTGCCCGGACGCCTGGGACAACTCCGCGGTCGGGGTGCGGCTGAGCGATGAGGCGCCCACCTTCTTCGGGGCCATCTTCGGCAGCGGGCCGCTGGGCGTGAGCACGCAGAGCGGGGCGGTCAATGGCCAGATTGTTGGCAGTGCGTACTCGGTGATCCAGCTCGACCCGGCCAACCTCTCCTGGCCCCAGGGACGCCGTGGGTGCCCATCGCTCCTCCTGTCGGGTGGCCCGACCGCGAGATTCGACAGCACGGTCTACATCAACTCCGGGTGCAGCGCAGCGAACGGCGGTGCGCTTGCCACGAACGGGAACGCGGCCAGCCTGTCAACCGGCGGCGGCGGCATTCGCATCGTGGGCGAGTACAAGGCCACGGCCCTGACCATCACGCCAGCCCCGGTCGAGCATCAGCCGGTGAAGCCCGACCCGCTCGCCTGGCTCACCGAGCCGCCGATCAGCAGCATGCCCGTCCGCAGCAACGCCAAGCTGGTCCAGAACGGCGGATCGGTCCTCCTCGAGCCGGGCGTCTACAACGGCGGCATCCAGCTGAAGAGCTCTGCCAAGGCGTATCTGCGGCCGGGAATCTACGTCATCAACGGTGGCGGCCTGGACCTCGGTTCCCAGTCGGAGCTGTACGCCATCAGCGCCAGCAAGAGCAGCAGCAGCGCGGCGACCTGGGCCGCCGACTGCCCCGCCAGCACCTGCGGGATCCTGATCTACAACACCGGCACCGCGTCGGGCAGTAAGGCGATGGGGTCGGTTACCGTCGGGGCCGGCGCGGTGCTCAAGGTCCGTGCCTACAACCCCGCCGCCGACACCAGCGGCTTCCGCGACGACACCTACCGGAGCCTCCTGATCTGGCAGTCCGCCTTGCCGGTGCCAACCGGCAGCTATGCGCAGCCGATCCTGTCGCTCACCGGAGGAGGCGGCGTCTCCATCGCCGGGACCGTGTACGCCCCGTCGGCGAAGGTGCAGATGGGCGGCGCCGCCGGCGGCAGCGGTGGCGACACCATCGACCTGACCCTGCAGTTCATCGCCTGGGACCTGGAGCTGTATGGCAACTCGAGCTTCACCTTCCGCTACAACGAGACCGAGTTCGCGCGGCCGCTGGACTACGGGCTGATCCAGTAACGACTCGTACGAAGAGTCGGCTCCTCGATCGGGCGATAGGTGGCCGGTAAGCGCCCGGTACGCGGCGGTCCCCGAGAATCCGGCGCGTGGGGCTTCTCGACATCGTTCTCCCACCTGCTTGCGCCGCGTGCGGACGGTACGGCGATCTCCTGTGTCAGCGCTGCGTCGGCGCGCTGCGACGGGCAAGCTCGCCTGCGGATCGCTTCACCGCGGCGGACCCCGGGATCGTCGTCGGCGATGCGCTCGAGCTGGCGGTGGCGGCCTTCGTCCACGAGGGTCCGGCTCGGCGTGCCCTGCAGCGCCTGAAATACGGGGCCGCGGGGCGTCTCGCCGAGCTGCTGGCCCGGGCTGCCATGCCAGCGTTTCGCGAGCTTGTCGACCACGCGGGGCCGATGCCGCTGGTGCCGATACCGGTTCACCCCCAGCGCCTCAGGCAGCGTGGCTACAACCAGGCTTTCCTCCTCGCCTCCGAGCTTGGGCGACGCACCGGCCTGCCCGTCATCGACATCATCGAGCGACGCAAGGCCACAACGCGCCAGCATGAGCTGGGGCGCACCGCGCGCCTGCATAACCTGCGGGGCGCCTTCGCGCTTCGCGATGCAGATCGGCCTCCAGCCGCCGTTATCCTGGTGGACGACATCCTGACCACATCGGCGACGTTGGAGGCCTGTGCGGCCGTCCTGCGCGCCCACGGGGCAGAACGCGTGTGGGGCTTTGCCGTGGCGCGCGAGACCTGATCGGACCCTTCGGATCGCGGCGACGTCGTGATGCCGCGGTGCTACCGTAAGGACAACGCAGCGGAGGACCCGGGATGAGGACCACGGTCACGGCCCGTAACTTCGATTTGACCGATGCCCTGCGCGGGCAGATCGAGCGGAAGCTTCACCGATTGGAACGGATCGCGCACGCAGGCGCCCACGCCGAGGTGGAGCTGATCGCAAACGCCTCGCGCGCCGCAGAATCGGCCAACACGGCTGAGGTCACGTTGGTCAGCAACGGCAGTGTCATGCGTTCGGTCGGCACCGGACCGACCATGGTGGCCGCCCTGGACGGCCTCATCGACAAGCTCACTCGGCAGATGGTGCGCGCCCGCGAGCGGCCGCGGAGGGTTCGCGAACGCCACTCGGACGAGGGTCGCGAGGTACTGGCGCGCGCGGCATCTGGCACGACCGACACCGGAGGCGAGGCGCCCTCGGCGTCGGATGCCCGCCCATCGGTGGTCAAGGTCAAGCGCTACGACATGGTGCCGATGTTCGAGGAGGACGCCATCCTGCGGATGGAGGAGCTGGGGCACGCCTTCTTCGTCTTCCTCAACGCGGAGACGAACGGGATCTGCGTGGTGTACCGACAGGGCGCCGGCGGCTACGGGATGATCGAGCCAGTCATGGCGCCCGCGGGGAGGGGCGGCTGAGCGCGGACTCGACGGTCGGCGCGGTCGCTACCGGCCGAGCGTGGGGAGGATCAGCAGCGCCGCCACGATCGCGATCAGCGCGACGAAGAAGACCGCCAGGGCGACGGCCAGCAGATCGAGGGTCGCCGCCTGCCCCGGCCCTGGTTGACCTGGGGCCAGCGGGCCCGGCCCCGGCACTGCTTCTCGCTCGTCATCCATGCCCCGCACCGTAGCACGAGCCGAGCCCCGCCGACGGCTCACCTGGCCGCCGACCGCACCGCGGGTCGGGATCCACCTGGGAGTCGCCGGCGGGCTGCTGCGGGCGGCGCGGCGGGCGAGGCAGATCGGCGCGACCGCGCTCCAGATCTTCAGCGACAACCCGACCGCCTGGCGACGCCGGTCCGAGCCGCCGCCGGATGCTGCCCGGTTCGTCGCGTACTGCGCCGCCGAGGGGATCAATCCGGTCGCGATCCATGCCAGCTACCTGATCAACCTTGCCGGCATCGCCGAGCCGTTCGCCGGCCAATCCCTGGCGGGACTCATTCACGAAGTGCAGCGCGCACCCGCGTACGGGGCGTCGCTGGTGAACACGCACATCGGGTCGCACCGCGGGGAAGGCCCGGAGGCCGGCCTGCGTCTGATCTCGGCCCGGGTCGCATCGGTCCTGACCGAGACGCCGCCCGGAGTCCGCCTGGTGCTCGAGAACTCGTCGGGCGGCGGTGATTCGCTCGGCTCGACGCTCGAGGATCTGGCGCGCATCCTCGACGCGGTACCCGGTGCGACCGGGTCGCTGGTGTTCTGCCTCGACACCGCGCACCTGTGGGGCGCCGGCTACGACATATCGACGCCCCAGGGCGCTACCGCCGTGCTGGATCGGTTCGATGAGCTGATCGGGCTACATCGGCTGGCGCTGGTGCACCTGAATGACTCGAAGTCCGCGCTCGGATCGCGCGGCGACCGGCACCAGCACCTCGGGGCTGGGAATATCGGGTCAGCCGGCCTGTCGGCGCTCTTGCGAGACCCCCGGCTGCCGGGGCGGACCACCTTCGTGATGGAGACGCCAGGGGCCGATGAGGGCTACGACGGGGTCAACGTGCGGCGCGCAAGGGTCCTGTACGACGGATCAACAGAACTCCCCGTGCTCTCGGCGCGGGCGCTCCGCGCGCGGCGCACTACAACCAGGCCCGGACCCGCGGTCAAGCGCCCCGGCTGACCCGTGCGGGCGGCAGTTCGTGGGTGTTCAGACCGTTCCCGTTGCCGCCGTTGCCGCGCTCGCGCATGCGACGTGTGCGGTGGGAGATGTAGACCTGCATCAGGTCGTGGACGTCGCCCTCGCTGAGGAGATCGTCGCCACGCAGCGCGTACTCGACGCGGGCGGTGGGAAGCTGCTGGCGAGCGGACATGCTGGCGAAGTAGGCCGGTCCGTCGTCCTCTTCGCCGATCTCGCGCAGGCCGCGCGCCAGCCTGGTGGCGGTGCCGAGCGACGGCATCCGGTCACCCTTGATCAGTCGGGAGATGGTCGAGTGATCGACCCCCGACTGGAGGGCCAACTGGCGCTGGCTCATCTTCTTCTCCTTCAGCTGGCCGCGGAGCCAGCTGTTGAAGGAGTGTGGCGTCTGGAAGGTCATGCGGCTTGTCCGTGCGCTGCCGCCCACCTGGTCGCGTCAATCGCCGGGTGGTGCGTGCGAGCAACCGCAGAATCGCAGCGGGGCGCTCTGCCCTCAATGGGAGAAAGGTACCGACCCGGTGCGGCATGCGGCGCACCGGCACGCACGCAGCCAGCAAGGAGAGCTCAGGGTGCGCCGCCGGCCAGCGGGTCCACCTGCTCAGCGGCGGGCGAGGCAGCGCCGCGCCCATGCGCTCGGCGCACCTTGTTTGAGAAGGTGTACAGGATCCCGCCGAGGATGATGACGGTCAGGATGCTGATCGCCCGGTCGGTGAGGGCCACCGCCACGGCGGGCTCGCCCACCACGCCGTACAGCGCCAGGGCGCCCACGATCCCCGCTTCCACGAACCCGACGCCCGCGGGCGTCAGCGGGATGGCGGTCAGCAGCGAGGCGGCCAGCGCCACGAACAGCGAAGCGCTGATCCCCAGGTTCGCCCCGGGCAGCTCCAGGGCGCGGATCACGAAGAAGAGGCGCATCCCCTCGAAGAGCCAGATCAGCACGGTCAAGAAACCGATGACCGGCACGCTGCGGCTGGTCAGCGCCCCGGTGCTTCCCTCGTGGAAGCGCTCGTAGAGGTCGGCGACTCGCACCGGCAGGATCCGCGTCAGGCGCGCACCGAAGTAGTTCAGGGCGATCACCAGCAGGACCAGCACCCCGGCCATCACGAATCCGGCGAGAAAGAGGGCGTCGATCTCGGGTCGAGACCGCCCCCGGAAGCTCCAGAAGCCGGCGGCCAGTGCGAGCCCGAAGATGACCACGATGTCGGCGATCCGCTCGATGAAGATCGTTCCCACCGTGCGGGAGAGCGATCCGCCGTAGTTTCCCTTGAGCAGGTAGGCCCGATACAGATCCCCCAGCTTGGCCGGTACCAGGCAGTTTACGAACCAGCTCAGGAACAGCATCTCGGTGGCATCGCGCAGGCGCAGCGAAGTGCCGACGCGACGCAGCACGAACGCCCAGCGCAGCCCGCGCAACGGGAAGGTGGCGTAGTAGGACAGGAACGCAAGGAAGAGGAGCAGCGGGTCGGCGCCGGCGATCTGCCCCCAGGTTGCGCCGAAATCGATGTTCAGCACCACCCGGAAGAGGAGGAACAGGATCGCCACCCCGAAGACGATCGACCCGATGGTGCGCACGTTGAGGAAGCGCCGGGCCAGGCTGACCTCGCGCTCGGAGATCGTCTCTTCCATCGGCTCTTCCATCGGCTCTTCCATCGGCTCGTGAGTCATCGGTGCAGCCATCGACGAACGGCCTTGGAGGCGACCGCCCAGCGGGTGGTGAGATGGATCAGCTTCGTCGAGCGGCTGCCGTGCCACTCGTTCAGGGGGAGCGCCGCACGCAGCTCATCGGCGGTGTCGAAGGCTGGCAGTGCGTTGACGCTCATCCCGATCTCGGGGGCGGAATGGGTATCGGAGCAGGCGATGCCGGGGATCTCGAAGCGGCCGGCCAGCTCCTGCGCCTGCAGGTTGTGGCGGCCAAACGTGACGCGGCTGTTGAAGACCTCGATCGCGTCGATCTTGCCGGCCTCGGCCAGCGCGAGGAGGGGCGCCTCGCGAATGTGCGAGCGGCGGAAC
>Ga0209431_10003520_pt1 | contig 12456 bp, 11 predicted proteins | sample RifCSP13_3_FD_184021 | JGI IMG/M metagenome (GOLD analysis project Ga0209431, IMG submission 184021) | Soil microbial communities from Rifle, Colorado - Rifle CSP2_sed 13_3 (SPAdes) (version 2) | ecosystem: Environmental > Terrestrial > Deep subsurface > Rock core/Sediment | place: Rifle...
GTCCCCGAAATCGGGCGCTGTCCGCTGTGCCCTGCGCAAGACAGCCCGTACGCGCGCCAGCAATTCATTGGCGGAAAAGGGCTTGATTACGTAATCGTCTGCGCCAAGGTTGAGACCGCGAACTTTGTGTTCTTCATCGCCTTTGGCGGTAAGCATGATGATGGGCACGGTTGAGAATTCGCGTATCCGTTCGCAGACGGCAAAACCATCCATTTCCGGCATCATCACATCCAGAAGGATCAACTCAGGTTTTTGGCTCACCGTCAGGTCAATAGCTTCCTGGCCGTTCTTAGCCTTGAGCACATCAAAGCCTTCCGTTTGCAAGTTGGCTTCCACCAGTCGGACAAACCTGGGTTCATCATCAACAACAAGAATGCGTCCAGTCATTTTTCCTCTCTCTTATGGGACATGTGGCACGGCGTGTTTGGGCAGAGTCACGACGAATTCAGCCCCTTTGCCCCGCGCAGATCGAATGCTGATTTTCCCGTGATGGGCTTGCACGATCTGTTTGCAAATATACAAACCTAAACCGCTTCCCCGGACTTTTTCCTTAGCCTCTGAGGTGCGAAAAAATCGCTTGAAGATCATCTTTTGGTCCTCATTGGAAACTCCCGGTCCGTTATCTTTTACTATCAATTCGACATTGGTTTCTTTGTCATTCAACCAGATTTGCAAAGGAGAATCCGGCGCATACTTGGCTGCATTTCCCACCAAATTTTCAAGTACCTGGCTAAGGCGTTTCGGGTCTGCTTCGATTATGAAATCGTGGTTACGCGGCGTCCACTGGATTTCGATTTCCGGGTAGCGAATGCGAAGCCGTTCAATGTTCTCACCGACCAGTGTCGAGAGATCCACATTTTTCAGTTCAATGTCCAATGTACCGGCTTGCAGTCGCGAGGAATCCAACAGGTTGTCAACTAGTTCGGTTAATCGATCTGTTTCTTCATTGATAATATTGAGAAATTCATTTTGCGTATCCGGATTCCAGTGAGTGTCCTTTCGCAAAAGGGTTGTGGCATAGCCTTTGATGAAACCTAATGGAGTCTTCAACTCGTGGGAAACAGTAGCAATAAAATCAGATTGAAGTTGAACCAATCTGCGTTCGGCTTCCAGGTTTGCAACGCGTTCCACCAGGCGTTTGTGTTCGAGGACCTGGGTTACGTGCAAGGCGATGAATTCAGCCAGGTGGATCTGATCGTCCGAGAAAGGGGGACCTCCAAAGCGCACAAAAACCAGGGCGCCAATGTTCTTGCCGCCTAATAGGAGTGGCAAACCAAGGAAGAATTTCTGGTCCAAGCGGTTCTGATTGGACGTGGCCTCCGGCGAGTGCGAAACGATCCTTCCTAAAGTGAATGCTTCTTTCGCCGTAGCCTCGCCCCAGGCAGAATCAGCCTCGGAAGATCGACCGCGTCCAATGGCACGCGCAAAAGCGGGTTCTAAGTTTCCGGTCTGCTCGTTCACCAAATACAACACCGCACTGTCAAAAATGAAAACAGGGCGCGATAGTTGCACAATTTCTGCTAAAGCAGTGTCGAATTCGATCGTCTCAGCCACGGCGCGGCTGATGGAATAGACCGCAGCCAATTCATTGGGCCGCAGGTTTGCGGTTCCGCCAGTTCGCCGAGTCATACGCTCCCCTGGTAGATCGGTAAACTGAATGAGAAGCGGCTGCCCCTCCCCGAGTGGCTTTCGATTTGCAATTTAGACCCGTGTGCTTCCACGATGCGTTTGGCTAGGGTAAGCCCAATGCCCGCACCTCCTGCCCTACGCGTGGAGGAACTGTCCAGTTGATGGAAAGGCTCAAAGATTTCCTCGATCTTTTCATTGGCGATTCCGATACCGGTATCCGCGACCGCGATCAGGATGCGCCTTGCATCCAAGGTAACGTTTAGGAGAACCTTTCCGCCGGTCTGGTTGAATTTGATCGCATTGTCCACCAATTGATTGAGGACCCATTCAATCTTATTGACGTCCGCTTGCACGGGCGGGCAATTCGCCGGTAACGATGAACTGACCTGAATGCCAGCTGTTTGCGCTTTGGTTTGGTTTTGTTTAATAATTTCGTCGCACACGTTGGTTAGGTCTACGGCTCCAGTTTCCAGGTGCAAGCTCTCAGTCGTGTCGAATGCCATGAACAACAGGTTATCGATCAGGCTGTTCAGCCGCCGGTAGGATTTTTCAAGTACAGCCACAGCATTGCGTTGCTCCTCGCTCAACGCACCCAGTGCTTCGGCTTTCAGCAGGTCGATATAGCCCACCATGTGTGCAAGTGGCGTTCGCAGTTCATGGGAAATGTTTGAGATGAAGTCATTTTTCAATCGGTTAAGTTCAGTAAGCTTATCCAGCGCTTCCTGAAGCTCTGCGGTGCGTTCCTCGACGCGCTGCTCCAGGAATAGGTTGCTCTGATGAAGGGCCTCCTGCAGTTGTGAGATCTGCTGCGTGATCGCTTCATCCAACCTGCTCCTTTCAATTAATCCCAGATCGATCAGAGCCTGCCCCAGAAGAATACGCTTTCCTTGTTTCCCCTGCTTCGTTTGATAGGCGAGCGCGCGTTTCAGATCGTCAGCGGTTAGCAGCCCCTGATCCACCAGGCTGTCACCTAGGCGCGGCACAAGAACTTCCGGAGCCAGAGGTCCGGTCATTCTGGGTTTTTGCAGGGTCACAGAATCGCCGTTAGCCAAGCTTAGCGCTCAATCAAGCCCTGGGTCACAAAAATCGTACAGGCTTTTAGAAATCTTTGCGCCAGGTTTTAAGAAAGTATACATGACCTCTACTAGATTTTGCGGTCCATAATGACCAGCTGAAATTTGGGAGAGGTTCGCCGAAAGGCTTATGCCTACGAAAAGGTATAATTAACGAGTCTTACCAAATTCTGACCACTTTCCAATTTAGCAGCGTCAACCAAGAGGTTTTATGCCAGGTGGTTCTTCAGTCCAGCCAATAGACATTGGCGAGCAGATGCGCTCGGCTTACCTCGATTACGCCATGAGCGTGATCGTAGCCCGCGCCCTTCCGGACGCTCGCGATGGCTTAAAACCGGTTCACCGCCGCATCCTTTATGCCATGCACGATATGGGCATTCGTTCCAATTCCTCCTATAAGAAATCTGCCAGCATCGTCGGTGAGGTGCTGGGCAAATATCATCCCCATGGCGATGTCGCCATTTACGACGCCACCGCGCGGTTGGCGCAGGATTTTTCCATGCGTTACCCGCTCATCGATGGTCAGGGGAACTTTGGCTCCATCGGCGGAGACCCTCCTGCAGCTATGCGTTACACCGAAGCCCGCCTTGACGCCATGGCCGAAGAATTGCTCGCCGATATAGACAAGGACACGGTTGACTTCACCGAGAACTTCGATGGTTCATTAAAAGAGCCACTCGTCCTGCCAACTAGGCTCCCCAACATGCTGCTCAACGGGTCCTCTGGGATCGCCGTGGGCATGGCAACCAACATCCCGCCTCACAATCTCAGGGAATTAGTAGGCGCTTTGCGTTATGTGATCGACCACTGGGAAAAATCGGACAACATTACCACTGAGAACCTGCTCAAATTCGTCAAAGGTCCGGATTTCCCAACGGGTGGCATTATTGCCGGCCTGGATGGGATCCGGGATCTGTACAGCAAAGGCAAAGGTCAGCTGCTGGTTAGGGCTAAATCGCGCATTGAGGAAGGTCGTCGCGGCCGCATGCGAATTGTGATCAGCGAGATTCCTTATCAGCTTAATCTCACTAATCTCATCGAGCGCATTGCCGATTTAGTGCGTGGAGGTCGCCTGGAAGGGATTGCAGACCTGCGCGATGAATCCGATCGCGAAGGTTTAAGTATCGTCATTGAATTGAAAGCCGGCGCGGAACCACGCTTGGTTCTGAACCGCCTCTACAAATACACGCCACTGCAAAGCACCTTTGCCGCACAAATGTTGGCGCTGGTGGATGGGGAACCGCGCCTGCTTTCCTTGAAGAGATCACTCCAGATTTTCGTCGAGCATCGCCAATCCGTGATCACTCGGCGTTCGAAATTTGAACTGGAAAAAGCCAAGGCTCGCGGTCACATTCTGGAAGGTTTACTGAAAGCCTTGAAGAATTTGAATGAGGTGATCGAAACCATCAAGAAATCGCCAGATGCCGACGTAGCCAAAGAACGCTTGATGACCAAGTTCAAACTCTCGGAGAAGCAATCCCAGGCCATCTTGGATATGCAACTGCGCCGTCTGGCTGCACTTGAGCGCAAGAAGATCGAGGATGAATATAAGGAGATCACCGAACGCATCGCCTATCTGGAAGATCTGCTGAAATCTCCCAAGAAGATTCTGACCTTAATTAAGGATGATCTAAATGAAATGGAAAAAGCCTACGGGGATGAGCGCAAAACGACTATCGATGCGGAGGGCAAGGGCAAGGAAGATCTGACGGAAGAAAGTCTGATCGCGGATGAAGCGGTGCTGGTTAGCCTTACGCAGCAGGGTTATGTCAAGCGTGTCGCCGCAAAGACATTTAAGGCACAAACTCGAGGTGGCGCCGGTGTGAAAGGCCATGCGACCAAGGATGAAGATGAAGTCTTGATCCTGGTGCCGGCTCGCACTTTGGACACCATCCTCTTCTTCTCCGACCGCGGCAAGGTGTATTCCGAAAAAGCTTATCGTATCCCGGATGCCGACCGCACGGCACGTGGTACGCCCATCATCAATGTCCTAAGCGTCAGCAGTGGAGAAACGATCACTGCCGCGGTTCCTGTTCCCGATTTCAAGGCGTCGGAATTCTGCATGATGGCCACTCGCAAAGGAAAGATCAAACGCATGGCACTGAATGAGTTCGAAGCCGTACGCCCATCCGGATTAATTGCGATGGGTTTGGATAAAGGCGACGAACTTGCTTGGGTACGCCTTGCTGGCGGCAAAGACCAGGTCATCTTCGCTACGCAACAAGGGAAGGCTTTACGCTTCCCAATCTCTGCTGTCCGTCCTATGGGACGCCAGGCTTCTGGTGTAAAAGCTATTACCATCAAAGCAAAAGATCAGCTGGCTGGAATGGAAGTCGTCGAATCCGGTGGCGATCTCTTGGTGGTGACCACCAAGGGTTATGGCAAACGCACTTCGCTGAAGCAATATGCGGCGAAAGGACGTGGCACCAGCGGCATGCTCACCCTCGACATTAAAGCCATTCCCACTATTGGCCATATTGCAGCCGTCCGCGTGGTTCAACCCGCCGATGAAGTGACCATCATTTCGACGGGTGGGGTGGTCCTCCGAACTAAAGTGAAGGATATCAAGCAAGCTGGTCGTGCCACCCGTGGAGTTCGTTTGATGAATGTGGCTTCTGGAGATAGCGTGGCTACTCTGGCGCGCATCGCAGAAGCCGATCTTAAACGCGTGGGCGCATCACAGGAAGATGGCAAAGAAGAGAAGTAACCTCTATTGGCTTTTCATGTAGTAGAAAAGGCGCTCTTTTGCGCCTTTTGTTATCCCGAACAAGTTGTGCGAGTTCTTAGCTAATCGGTATCGCAATTACTCCAATCACCAGCAAAAAGAATGCTCCAATAATGACTACCATTAGAAAAAACATCAAAGAAATAATGAAACGTTGGATAGGCGTCATGCCCAGGAATCCGGTTTCGGGTTCCGGAGACAATTCCATTTTGGGCTCTTCCTCAATTTCATCGAGGAAACTGCCGGATTCGTCTTTATCTTCCTTCAGGAAATCGTCGAGCATTGTTTCTCCTACTCTCTTAGTGTAGCTTATTTTGCCATCCAGGCAAATCAGGGACGTATTTGAATTTCGCCCAAGATGAGCTGTTTCTCTTCGCCACTTGGAAGCTGTAACCGTAGTCGTCCGTTCCAGGCAAGGCCAAGGATTCTGCCTTCAACAATGTTGCCGCCTTCCAGCCTGATCCTCTCGCCTTTATAGGCCAATCGTTCCTCCCAGGATTCCACAAATTCAGCTTCGTTCATCCTGGATTTCCAGGCTATCAAGTTTTCTAAAATTGCTCGTAACAGTTTTCCCGGATCGACTTTCTTGCCAAGCATCTCTTCGATGCAGCTTGCCGGGAAGGCAAGGTGTTTAGTTGCTGGTACCGAGCCTACTGCAACATTGATGCCAATACCTAGGATTATTGCCTGTAGCTCTTCTCCAGACCACTGGATTTCCGCAAGCACCCCACATACCTTCTTACCTTCAAGTAGGACGTCGTTCGGCCATTTGATTACTGGCTTCAATCGGTAAAGCGCTTCAATAGCCTCGCAAACAGCCAACGCGCCTAATCCTGAAAATAAGCCCAGCAAGTTGGTCTCAAAAGATGGAACTGTGTCCATTAGCAGGCTAAACGCCAATGCAGATCCAGGCGGCGTAAACCAGCTTCTTCCATCCCGCCCACGGCCTTTGGTTTGCTCATCTCCATAGGCAAGGCACAGTCCCCTGATACCTTCTTTTGCCCAAGCAGCTATTACATCGTTGGTCGAACCAACACTCGAGAAATAATCAACCTGGGAAAAAGGTAACCCCTGGATTGCTTCCCTGAATTCACTTTCTAGCATATTGGCATTCTACTCTTCCCAATATGATCAGGAAGAAGGCGTGGTTCTGGACGTTACCTTGCACGCATGGTATACTTTCTTTTGCGCTCGCGATCGCGAGCGCGTTGTCTGAAAAGACGACATCTCACACGCTTCCCGACCCGGCAGGGCGTGCCGCCAAATGGCTGGTGCCTGCCCAGGGAGTGACGGAAGCGGAGGCTAAAACGCAAAGGAGTTTTACCTATGGCCGCAGTTGATATGAAGGCCTTACTAGAAGCAGGGGTCCATTTTGGCCATCGCACCCAGAAATGGGATCCGCGCATGAAGCCGTACATCTTCACCGAACGCAACGGCATCCACATCATTGATTTGCAGCAAACAGTCAAAGCCTTGGAAGAGGCTTACACCCTGGTCCGTGACTTGGTCGCGGGTGGAGGAACGCTCCTCTTCGTAGGCACCAAGCGCCAGGCAGTCGAAACTATCGAGGCTGAGGCTAAGCGCTGTAGCATGCCGTACGTAACTGTCCGTTGGCTGGGTGGCATGCTCACCAATTGGCAGACCATGCGCCAGCGCATCAGTGAACTGGAAAATTTGGAACGCGTAAGCGAGCAACCCACCATGTCTGGTTTAACCAAACGCGAACTGCTCTCCAATACACGCATGATCGAGAAGTTGGAAGACCGGTTCGGCGGCATTCGCGATCTGACACGCGTGCCGGACATGCTTTTTGTAGTAGATGTAAATCGCGAAGAGACCGCTGTGCGCGAGGCGAACATCCTCAAGACCCCCGTATTGGGCTTGGTGGATACCAATTGCAATCCTTCCGTGATTGATCACGTGATTCCCTCCAATGACGACGCGATCCGCGCTATCAAGCTGATGGTTTCTTACATCGCGGATGCAGCGCTGGAAGGCGCTTCGTTGCGCAAGGACAAGCAGGTACAGGAAGAACCCAAGAAGTCTGCCAAGACATCAGCTCGTCGCCGCAGAGGAGAAGGCTTGACAGAGGAATTGACGGACGAAGAATTGCTTGGCCAGGCAACCCTTTCAAAAGTGGCTGCTGAACAGGCGAAAGTTGAAGCCGAAGCCGTTGCCAAAGCCGCGAAGGTTGCGGCTGCTCCAGCCGAAGCTAAACTGGCTGCCAAGAAACCAACTGCCAAGAAACCAGCCAAGAAACCGCCGGCTCCCAAAGCTCGCAAGCCTAAGACCAAGATCAGGAAATCTGATTTGGAAGGTGCGGGTGAAGATAAAGAATAACTATGGCAATTACGACTGATCAAATCAAAGAACTTCGTGAAGCTACCGGCGCTGGTGTACTGGATTGCCGCGCTGCGTTAGAGCAATCCGGCGGTGATTTTGACAAAGCGGTCGCCTACTTGCGCGAAAAGGGGCTTGCCAAAGCTGCCAAGCGTGCGGATCGGGACGCTTCCGACGGAGTTGTCGAACTATACTCGCATGGTGGCGGGCGTGTGGGCGTAATGGTGGAAGTCAATTGCGAGACGGACTTCGTGGCTCGTTCGGAACCCTTCCGCACCCTCGCACATGAGATCGCCCTTCAAATTGCTGCCGCTGCTCCAGAATGGGTAAAGACCGAAGACATTCCCGAATCAATTTCGAACGAGGAGCGCAAAATTGCATTGAAACGCGCCAAGGAAGATGGCAAACCCGAGGCGGCCTGGGTGAAGATCGTCGAAGGTCGCATGGATAAATTACTGGATGAAAAAGTTTTATTGCGCCAGCCATACGTTCGCGATGAAACCAAGACTGTGCAAGATCTCATCAGCGAAGCCATTGGCTCCATTGGAGAAAACATCGTAGTACGACGCTTTGCTCGCTGGGAACTCGGAGAGCATGTCGAAGATTGAGATGCTGAACAGCCAACGATAAGTTGGCTGTTTCTTTATATGCACCGGAGGCACTATGGCAGACACACCAAAATACAAACGTATCTTGCTCAAATTGAGCGGAGAAGCTTTGGCCGGCAGTAACGGCTTTGGGATCGATCCGGATAAAGCCGAGACCATCGCGGTACGAGTCTCGGAGGTGGTCCGCATGGGCATTCAGCTGGCTATAGTGATCGGCGCGGGCAACCTCTGGCGCGGGCGCACTGGAATTGAGCGTGGTATGGACAGAGCCACCGCGGATTACATGGGGATGCTAGGAACCGTAATGAATGCTTTAGCCCTAATGGATGCGATTGAGCGCGGCGGTGTCGAAACCAGGGTGCAGTCTGCCATCGAGATGCGCGCCGTTGCCGAACCCTATATCCGACGCCGGGCCACACGCCATCTGGATTTGGGACGTGTGGTGATTTTCAGCGGCGGTACTGGTAATCCCTATTTTTCTACAGACACTGCGGCCGCTTTACGTGCCATGGAGATTGGCGCTGATGTGGTGATCAAGGCAACCAAAGTGGATGGCATTTACGAAGAAGATCCAAAATTGAATCCCAAGGCAAAAAGATTTGACCGGCTAAGCTACATCGAAGCCTTAAATATGCGACTGGCAGTAATGGATAGCACCGCGATCTCCCTGTGCATGGAAAACGACCTACCCATCATCGTCTTGAATTTCTGGCTAGAAGAGGCGCTAAAGAATGCGCTGCTGGGTAAGCCCATTGGCACTTTGATCAACGACGGGAAAAAATAGACCTCAAAATCGTATAATTCGTTTATGCCTTATCTCTTGCTGCTCGCACTGGTTCTGGTGGCAGCATTCATCTGTGTTCAAATTTCATTGCCGGTTGGCAAACGTTCCCCTTCGCAAACATTCTTATTAATTGGGCTGTTCTTTCTCAGTATTGGACTGGTCACTGAACTTGTTCTGGGTTTTGCCCTCGACGAAAGGGCTGTCAGACTTTTCTATTGGGCGCGCGGTTCATTAGCGTTAGCATGGTTTGGTCAAAGTCTGCTTTTGTTTCTTTTTCCCAATAATCCGCGAATACGATGGCTTAGCATTGCCGTTGTTGTCGGATCAATCGGATTGTTCGCTCTCGTATTAATTTCGCGCGTCACGGCAGCCCAAGATTGGTATTCCACCGCAAAACCCATTCATGGCCAAATGGGTGATTTGTTAGCCACCAATCGCCCAACCCGCTGGGGCTCAATTACTTTGAATCTGTATGGATTGATAACCCTGGCTGCTGGGCCTGTGTATCTCTTGTTTTTACAGCCTTCAAAACGAGACCTTTCGCACTGGGGACCGCCGTTGCTCATCGCTCTCGGTGCAATCATGCTTTACGTCCCACTCTATTTGACTTCCTCAGCACCCAGTTTGGGTTTTTATTTGGTGGAGCTATTTGGTCCTGTTGCATTATTTGCTGGATTGAAAAATTTTACTTGGCATTCTCTCAGAACTGGTGGCAAACGAAAGACCCGATGACGAAGCTCTGGGTCGTAATTGCGATCGTAGCTGTTGTAGTATTTTTGCTTTTTGTCCGCCTGACAGCTTATGAACCAATTGGGGTTTCGATTTCAACCTATGATACGAATGCCTTTATAGCTGCTGGTCGCATTTCCTTCCTGTCCCCCGAGTTTTTTACCTCGGACCGCCCAGCTACTATTGGTCTTTTTTACAAATTGCTGGAACCGGGAACCGGATACCGGATCACCGCCTTATCCAGCCCTGCGGAAGATATCTATCAAGCGCCCGCAATCCAACCCGGCTTGGAAAGAGTAGCCATTGCCCAGGGATTATTGTCCATCAGTGCCTGGCTCTTGCTCGCTGTCGTCGTGGCGCGCCGTCTAGCGAATCCAGGTCTTCAGATCCTGGCGGTTTTGCTTGTCCTGGGGTTTGGGTTTTCGCCAGCTATCGCAGAATGGGACTCGGTGTTACTGTCTGAACCCGTTTCATTGTTCTTCTTTGTTATTTTGCTAGCTATTTCAATTGAATTAATGCCACGATTACTTACCAGATCTCAAAGACCTAACTCCTGGACGTCAACATTTCTAGTTCTGTGGAGTATTGTTTCGGTTCTCTGGGTTTTCGCGCGCGACACGAACGCCTATCTCTTGCTGATTGTTATTGCTGGATTGATTGCATTCCTGATTATGCAATGGCGAAGAAAAATCACTAGTTTGCCTAATACCCAGGCTCTAGTCTTTGCCTCACTGGGGTTGACTTTGCTGTTTCTGGTCCACAATTTCACCTTGCAGCAAAGCGGCCGTTGGATCAATCCTTTTTTCAATAATATCCTGCACAATGTTCTGCCGTTTCCGGATCGGGTCGCGTTCTTTGAGAGCAAAGGGATGCCCATTACTGACGAAGTCTGGGCATTACGCAATAGCCCCGGAAACGAAGATGGCTTTTTTCAGATCCGCGAATTAATGGCATGGACTACCGCGCACGGCACCAGCACTTACGTGCGGTTCCTGCTTGCTTATCCCGGCTGGACCCTGGCAAAATTCTTCTCCGGCGTTGAGGTGGCCTTCAGCGAGAACCGCCAGCCCTTCTTTTTCCCGAATGAAGACCGGACAACTCCGGCAATTCAATATGTCGGAGATCTTTTTCACCCGAGATCATCATCAGTGATCTGGGTCGTTCTGATTGAGACTGCTGTTTATGGTTGGTTGGCACTGCGCAAGGGGCAAAAGGGCTCGATATCCCTGTTTCTTATGTTCTCAGCCTTGTTCTTTGGTGAAATTTTGATGCTTTTTATCAGCATTCATGGAGATGCCTTGGGTATTGTCCGCCACACGATGGGTTCGGTTATGCCTTTACGACTATCGGTTTGGCTTTTGCCTCCCTTTATTCTTGATCTGGTTTCAATAACATCCTAGGCAAAAGCCTGAGACATAGCCAGTGGTAAAATCCAAATGCCCCATAATTTTTTTGGCGAAAAATTTTTCACAGATCTCTTTCACTTGCTTGGAGGCTCCAGTGATATCCGACGTTCTCAAAGAGACCAAAGACCGTATGAACCATTCGGTTCTTTCACTCAAAGAGGATCTTGCCGTAATCCGCACCGGGCGCGCTTCGCCCGCGCTGGTTGAAAAGCTTTCTGTTGAATATTACGGCCAACCTACACCCTTGATCCAGCTGGCTTCCATTAGTGTTCCCGAACCCCGCCAATTGCTGATCAAACCTTTCGATCCCGGCAGTCTCAAAGATATCGAAAAGGCAATCCAGACTTCCGATCTGGGATTAACGCCGAACAATGATGGCAAGCTCATCCGTCTCATCCTTCCCCAATTGACGGAGGAACGCCGCAAGGATCTGGTCAAGGTTGTTCATGCCCGCGTTGAAGAGGCCCACGTGGCAGTCCGCAATATTCGGCGGGATGCCATGAAAGATATCCGTGAGTTCAAAGAAGAAAAATTGATAGGCGAAGACGACGAAAAAAGGGGTGAAGACGAACTGCAAAAAATTACCGACGAGATCATTAGGCAGCTGGATGCGATTGGGGCAGCCAAAGAGAAAGATGTTATGGAGGTCTAGTACGCCAAGGTCTGGCGTTTGCCAAAGACCGGCGTTTTAACGAATGGCTAAGACACCCGCCAAGCTCCCTGAAAAGGTGCCGCAGCACATTGCCATCATCATGGATGGCAATGGCCGCTGGGCAAAGCAACGCGGTCTGCCGCGCCTGGCTGGGCACCGGGCGGGCACTAATAACCTGCGCCGTATCATAGAAGCTTGTGTGGAATTCGGGGTGAAATATCTCACCATTTACGCCTTCTCCACTGAAAACTGGGGGCGCCCGGAAGATGAAGTCAGCGGATTGATGAGCATCTTCGATGAAGTGTTTGAACGCGAGTTGGCTGAACTTCATCGCCAGGGTGCTCAGCTTCGACATATCGGTCGCTTGGATGGTGTGCGTGAATCCTTGCGCGAGAAAGTCCGCAAAGGGATGGAGCTGACCAAGAACAATGACCGCTTGATCCTAAACGTTGCCTTCAACTATGGTGGGCGCGATGAGATTGTTCAGGCAATCAAAACTATTTTGCGGAG
>Ga0209431_10003521_pt1 | contig 12456 bp, 16 predicted proteins | sample RifCSP13_3_FD_184021 | JGI IMG/M metagenome (GOLD analysis project Ga0209431, IMG submission 184021) | Soil microbial communities from Rifle, Colorado - Rifle CSP2_sed 13_3 (SPAdes) (version 2) | ecosystem: Environmental > Terrestrial > Deep subsurface > Rock core/Sediment | place: Rifle...
AGATATGGGACATGATTAGACAGAAGAAGGGAGGGGCTTCCTGCCATGATCCAGGTTGGTTCGAGCATTGCCCCAAACTGCCCCTTCATGTCATAGGTCGATTGTTGCAGGTCCACATCCTTTCCGGCCTCAAGCCCGTACTGGATGATTGAATGCATCATCGTTAGCAACACTCTCTCCTCTCGATTGAGGCTTTAATCGGTTCCCAGACAAAAACCCACCACCTTGTCCGGCCTCTCGAAGAGCGAGGCGAACCCAATTGGCTGGTTATCTTTGAGCATGACCGTCACGCGAAGATACTCCTTTAAGTGGCGATCCGCCTGCATAAAAAAGGCGGGTGAAAGTTCCCCTAGCCGCCATTCGGCGCGCTCAAGGACATTGCGATAAAGGGCATGGAGTTCGTCATAGAATGGACCAAAGCCATGTTGGGTCAGTAGATGGATTCCATCGGCTGAGGCCTGGGACTCAATTGACTCCAGGCGCCTTCGGTTTTTGCTTTTGAGGGCCTGTTTGTATCCTGCATAGCCCTGCCACCGATTCCGTATGACCGCCCTAGGAAGGTGACTGATCGTGATCATCCCCCTCCTAGAGAAATAAGAGCCATACCTCGAAAGATCCTCCTCATCGAAGACACCGTAAAGGGTGAGCAGATGTCTAGCCCTATCTTCGGGTCGGTCTCGGGCCGCTCTCGAGTTGACATAACACCACCTTATCGGATATTGTCCCTTCCAAATTGGGGATGGGGGCCAGTCGGTCCTCTCTGCCGCACTCGTTAGGTTCTGCAAAGCGGGCCGGCAGCCGGTCGTCACGAGTAAATTCGAGTTCCCGGCGGCTCACCCCTCAGAAGGAAATTCCTATCATTCAGGCTTTTTTTCTCGCCTTGGCGATGCTTCTCCACGAGCATCCGCAACTTGGCAGGCCGGGTAGGAATTCATAAATAAGATTGTCTAGATTGTCGTCTGTGACCCGGTCCCGTAGCCGTTAGAAGAAAGTCGAGACGTAGCAGTCCGACGCCATCCATTTTCTTCCATTCCGTTTATGAGATCACACCTCTTGCATGATCTCTATTTCGACGGTATTTATCTATATTATGAGACGGCTTATAAACTGGCCTGACAAAGACAAAGAAGGTGGGGTGGAGGCAACAGGAAGATTTTGCGGAGAGGAACGATAATTTATGAGCAATGGACCTACGGAATTTGATCTTGTGATCAGCAATGGAAAGCTCGTGATCCCACCCGATGTCATCTCATCGAGTATCGGTATCAAAGGAGAAAAGATCGCTGCGATTGCCACCGACCTGAGGGGCTTCCCGGCGAAAAAGACGATCGACGCAAAGGGAAACCACGTGCTTCCGGGCGTCGTGGACCCCGAGACGCATCTCGGTATTCACCGCTCGTTGAGGGACGATTTTATCTCGGAGACCAAGGCCGCGCTAGCAGGCGGGGTCACCACCTGGGGAATGATGCTCACCAGCCCTACTATCAGCCGGGAATACAAGCAGTTCAAAGATCCCGAAGACAGCGTGCCGTTCAGCCAGGTGATCCCGATTCTGAAGGAACTGGGAGACGAGCATTCGATGGTGGACTATTTCCTGACCCCGCTTGTCTCCAACGACGCCCAGGTGGAGGAGATCCCGAGATTGGCGGAGGAGTTTGGCGCTACTTCCTACAAGTACTACCTCCATCTCAAACGGGGACAGGAAACTCTCGGGCAGTGGGAGCCCCAGCGAAAAGTGGGCATCTATGGGTTCGACGATGGCACGGTGTACATCGGCATGGAGCACGTGGGCCGCTTGGGCCCACCATGTATTGTCTGCATACATCCCGAGAACTGGGAACTTATCCGGGTCTTTCAGGCGCGCCTTATCCAGCAGGGACGCAAAGACACCGCTGCCTGGGACCACCGATGCCCGCACTTCGTTGAAGCCGTGCATGTGCGGCAGTATGCATATCTCGCCAAAGTGACCAATTGCCCCCTCTACATCGTCCACACCACGACCCAGGAAACCGTCGACGAGATTCTCCGCGCCCGGAGCGAAGGAGTCCGAGTCATCAGCCAGACCGGCTATCATTATCTCGCCCTCGAGCACAACGTCTACAAGATCAACGTGCCGCTGAGAGACAGGGAGACGATGGAGCAACTGTGGAAAGCGGTGGCGGCTGGCCATGTGGACTGCACGGGCTCGGACCATGTGAACCACGGCGTCCCCAGAGAGCAGATGGAAGTGAAGGGAGATGTGTGGAAGACGGTGAGTGGCTTTTCGTCGAGAGTCGAGGCACTGCTTCCCGTCATGCTCAGCGAAGGCGTGAACAAGGAGCGGATCAACCTACCGCGATGCGTTGAGTTTTGCTCAGAAAATCCGGCCAAGGCGTTCGGGCTATTTCCCAAAAAAGGGGTGCTGAGAGTTGGGGCCGACGCTGACATTGTGCTGGTGGACCTCAAGAAGACCCAGAAGATCACCCGGGAGATGCTCTTGACCTCCGCTGCTTGGTCGGTATTCGAAGGCTGGAAAGTCACCGGCTGGCCTTATATGGTCATCCTGCGCGGCGAAGTTGCTCTGGAGTGGAATGAGAGGGAACAAAGGCACAATGTGGTGGGTAAGCCCAGAGGGAGGTATCTTGCGAGGAAGCTGGGCCATGCGACCTATCCGATATAAGCAGCGGGCGGAACCCAAGACGATTCCCTGAAAATGGAAGAATAAAATGGCTGAACGCACCGAGCTGCGTCTTTTGAAAGGAATTCTGCCGCCATTGTATCGCGGCAACATCCTCGGAAAGGAGAGCGATATGTGTCAGAAGTTCAACAATTTTAGGGTTGCTTTCGTCCTTTGTTTTGTAACCCTTTATCTCTTCATCCCTTTATCCCTGAAAGCTGTAAATGCGCAGGAGGATTTTTACAAGGGAAAAACGATCCGGATCGTCGTGGGCTTTTCCGCCGGTGGCGGCTACGACACCTATTCCCGGGCCATCGCCAGGCATCTCGGCAAGCATATACCGGGCAACCCCAAGGTCATCGTGGAAAACATGCCCGGCGCTTCCAGCTTGATCGCCGCCAATCACCTCTACAGAATAGCCAAACCCGACGGCCTCAGCATCGCGAACATACACGGCAATCAGATCTTGAACCAAGTCCTAGGTCGTCCCGGAATCGAGTTTGACGCGCGCAGGTTCGAGTGGATCGGCGTCCCCGTCCGCTCGCCCGGTGTCTGCGCCCTGATGAAGGCCAGCGGCGTCACTGACCTGGAAAAATGGAAGGCGTCCAAGACGCCCGTGAAATTGGGCGCGACCGCCCCGGGCGATGGCGCTTATAACATGACCGCGGTCATGAAGGCATTGTTTGATCTTCCGATGCAGATGGTATCAGGCTATAAGGGAACCACCGAGATTCGCTTGGCAGCAGAAGGCGGCGAGATAGCCGGAGGCTGCTGGCAGTGGGACTCTATCAAAATTACCTGGCGCAAGGCTCTGGATGCCGGAGAGGTCAATGTCGTGCTCCAGTTGGCCCCCAAACCGCACCCGGAACTTTCCAGAGTGCCCCTGGGCCTCAGCCTTGTGAAGACTCCCGAGCAAAAGGCGATCTTCCAAGCCGCTGTTCACGACGCGAATGTGCTCACGCGCCTTTACGTGCTTCCCCCAGGCACACCCAGGGAACGCATCGAGCTACTGAGAAAAGCTTTCATGGGCACCATGAAAGACCCCGAGTTTGTCGCCGAAGCCGAAAAAGCGAAGCTTGAACTCGATCCCATGAGCGGCAAGGAGGTCGAGACGCTTGTCCAGAATTACTTCAAGCTGGACTCAAAAATTCTGGCCAAACTAGATGAAATTCTCAAATGACCGGGGATAAAGTGGTAGGTGTATGATGAAGTTTTGGTCTGTTCCCGTAATTGGGATATCGTAATTGGGGCATTAGATGTAATCTTGTGTGGTGTTGAGCCTGCGAAAGCTGTGGGGTCTCGAGAGAACCGAGACCCCATATCTATGACGTTTCGATAAGGAGCAGATCCGCTCGTATCTTTTGTATCTCACCACCGAGCCTCTTATTCTTCCACACCGCACAGGAGTAAAGCGGTTAGGGCATAGACCTTTGTGGCTGCGACGAGGTCCGAAATCTTCATGGCGCGATTTTGCGCTTCGCTAAGAGCCTCCCTTTGTCTTGGAGGGCCATAGCACACCGACGGGATACCGAGCTCGTTGAAGACATTAAGATCGCGCCACATGCTCACTTCCGCAGAGGGCGGACGAGGAGGCTCGGTGCCGAAAACATGTCGGTGGGCTTCTTCGATCGCCGATATCAGCGGCTCCGCATTCTTTGCGATGTATCCGCGTGAATACTGAAAGACTGAGACCTCACAGTCCAGGTTTAGGCTCTCGATGAGCTGCTCGATCTCCCTCTTGATGGTTCTTGGATTTTTTCCTGGGACGATCCTCACATCAAGATAGAGGTCGCAATAATCACCGCCGCTGCGCATGTTCACCACCTGCGCTTTAGGGATGATGGTCCCACCAGAAAACTCCTGCTTCTCCTTCCGGTCGTACTTTACGGCCCAGTCTTCTAGGGCCAAGAGGACATGGGCCGCCTTGAAAAAAGCATTCGGATGCTCTTTGAGAGATGAGCCCCGCTCGAGCCTTGGGGTGTAGATCTCCCTGCCCTTGACTCGTATCTTGAGCCACACGGCGCCGCACTCGGCCTTGACCACGCCAAAACCTGAGGTCTCGCCCACCAGGGCATAATCAGCCGTCACTCCCCGGTCCACCAGCCATTTCGTACCGAAACCCTCTCCCGGATAGTTGACACCCTGAAACTCGTCCACTGAAGGCCTTCCCGTTTCAAAAGCGACGCCGGTAATGGTCAGATCCCCTTGGAGACGAAGCCTCGCCTTCTTGATCGCCCTAGCGGCGATCATAAAGGCGCATAGCTGTGCCTTGTCGTTGATAACTCCCTTACCGAAGATGAGATCGCCTTCAGTCCAAGCGCCTTCAATCTTTTTTGCCGCCTCTGAAGCATCTGGCGGCAGCTCCGGCCCTGTATCCAGATGGGCATTAAAGATGAGGCTTGTCCCGTGACCTTGTCCAGGAAGGACTCCTACGGCGTTAACGCTCTCTTCGGTGATGAACTGCAAAAATCCATCGATGTCATTCTTTTTAAACCAATCGATGACAACCTCGCCGACTCGTCTTTCTTTTCCATGGGGACTTGGGGTATTACCGAGTTTGAGACAAAGATCCACCAGTTCTTGCCGGTCGCCTTCTATCGTCTCCAGGAGTCTGTCCTGACTCTTTTCCTTCAGCATCCCATGCTCCTTTCTCGGCCGTATCTTACTTTCTGAACTACGATCCGTCAACATACTCTCCCTCTTGCCAATCTGGCTTGTCTGAGTGAGACAGAGAGAGGGCATCAACGGAAAAAAAGGTTCAAAGAGTTCTAAAGGTTCCGTTGTGGGATGGAAGCGGCCATAAGTCTTCTCAAGCGGAAGTTCTCCTTCGGTCGAAGGGTCTGGGGTCAGGCCTAGGGTGAGGCCTCGTAATTCGTAAACTGAAATTAGGAATTCATAAATAAGATTGTCTAGATTGTCGTGTCTGACCCGGCCCGGTAGCCGTAACCTTCAGCATAAACCTTTCCTATAATCGCTACGTCTTTGCCCTCATCTGCTTTCCTGAAACCTTTTCCGGATTCTAATTTTCCTTCCAAGACCTTACCGTCGCTGGTCACAATCCGCAGTGGAGCGCCTGCCTCGATACCGATGACGTCATGGGGTTCGGTTTTCACGAAGAGATATCGCTCTACCTTCGCGACGTTCTTACTGACCGTCACGTTTTCCGCGGTGTCCGCGGGCAGGGTTTCCCCTTGAGCCGGTGTTATCTGAAGCAGAGCGGCTTCTGTCTGAACTGCCAGCGCTATGTAGGCAATGGCGGTCGCAGCCAGAATCGAACATTTTGTTCTCCTGAACATATCGGCCTGCTCCTTTCTAAAGAACCTATATAACCCTTCCCCTTAAGGGGAGAGTCAAGCCCCTCCGGTATTTTTTTATTGCCCCAGGATTTCGAGACCGGGCCTGGAACGCACCGGCCGAGAGGGGATCTCAGAACAGAGGCAGAACCCCTGGGGTAGAGGGAGCTTGTTAGACGTCTTCTGGATCTTCCTTAGCTCTTGCCGGAGATGAGTTAATTCGTTGATCTTTTTCTCGATCTCGTGAAGCTGCTGGTTAACTAAGCGCCGCACGTGGGGTTTGATCCTGCCGCAGTCGCAGCCCTCTCCTTTTAGTTTTAGCGAGGCGACGATTCCTTTAATCTCTGAGAGCTTGAGTCCGAGGAGCTTAAACCTCTGGATCAGCCTGAGCCGCCTCACGTCTCGTTCTGTATAGAGCCTATAACCAGAACCGAAGCTTCTTTCGGACGCCGGTATAAGCCGGATCTTTTCGTAAAGACGGATGGCCTTAACCGAGAGGCCGGTCTCTTTTGCCACTTCACCTATCTTTAGGGGCTTCATGTCTGGATCATAAACTCTCCCCTTAACTGGAGAGTCAAGCGGGAGCTTGCGGAGATGTGCTTTTCCGGCGGACGCGGTGCTGGCCCTCCTTCTGGCCCCCGTAAAGTAAAACAAGGCCGATCAAAATAAAGGGAATGCTCAGCAGTTGTCCCATATTGAATGGCAGGGCTTGTTCGAACGGAACCTGCTCTTCTTTTACGAATTCGATCAGGAAGCGTGCGGTGAAAGAGGCTGCGAAGCTGGCTCCCAGGATGCGGCCGGGGATCTTGATGATCTCCGTTTTCCAGTAGGCGATGTACAGGGCCGTGAAGACGACGGCATAAGTGAGGGATTCGTAGAGCATAGCGGGATGTTTGGGAATACTGTCAACGCGGATGAATATGATGGCCCAGGGTAGATTCGACGGGACACCGAGGATCTCCGAGTTGAAAAAGTTTCCGATCCGAATGAGGGCGGCCGCTAGCAGGGCAGGTATGGCCAGCCGGTCGCTGAGTTCAAGAAAGCTCATATCCCTGTATTTCCTTGTATAGAGATAGATCCCGATCAGAACTCCGGTGAAGCCGCCGTGGCTTGCCAAACCGCCTTGCCAAATCATCAGGATTTCCCAAGGGCGCGCCAGGTAATAGTCAGGCTGATAAAAGAGGACATGTCCGAGCCTGGCGCCGATCAGCGTGCCCAGGAAAACGTACAAGAAGAGGCTTGACAAATTTTGTTCCGGGCGCCTCTCATGGCGGTAAATTTGGACCAGAATGAAATAGCCCAATACGAAGCCCGAGGCGAATAGCAGCCCATACCAGCGGGGCGCAAAAGGGCCGAGTCTGAAGATTTCCGGTTCTACATTCGAGACAAGATAGTCCATAGCTTTGAAAGTATCATTCCTCGTTGCCGGTGCCAAACAAACACGAAATACTCATCGTGGCCAGTACATAATGATGGCCACCCCCAAAAGACTCACGGCCGCCCCGATCAGGTCGAAGCGGTCGGGCTGATTGCCGTGGAGGACCCAGCCCCAAAAGAGCGATAGGACGATGAAGAAGCCGCCATAGGTCGCGTAGACCCGGCCGAAGTGGAAGGGCTGGAGGGTGGGAATGACGCCGTAAAGGAACAGGATCAGCCCGCCCCCCAGGCCCCAAGGCCACGTTTGGCCTCCTCTCAGCCATTGCCAGACTAACCACCCGCCGCCGATCTCACAGAGGCCGGCTAAAAGAAATAGCGACACCGAGTAAGTTATCTGAGCCGCAGACATTTGGGTCCTCCGTTACCCGTGCAGAAAAAGAGAATTCATCCGGGCAGCCCGCTAAAAGGCAGAGCCCCAGAGTGAAGGATCACAAAGCGTGGTCCACGCCTTCGCGAAGCAAGAGAAGGAACTAACCGGGAAACTGCGGACCGGCAGCGGGTGCACCTCTTCAACGTGGTCATGAAAGGCCGCGGATGAAATCTTTCAGAAGCGGAATGACGTTTTCCGGCTTCTCCTCGTGGGGTATATGCCCAACGCCGTCGACTATGACCGTAGAGCATCGGGGTAAAACCTTGCAAACCTCCTCACCGCTTTCCCTGGAAATGACTTCGTCGTGCTCGCCGAGAACGCTGAGGACAGGGATCTTGAGCTTACGAACCTCCTCCTTCAATTGGGAGGCATCTTGCGGGATCATCTGCTCCGCGATCTTGAGCAGCGCGTAATCTGTCCCAGGTATTCTTTGATACTTCGCGTACAACTCGACCCACGAATCCGTAATTCTCTCTTTGTCGTAAACGGACTTTCGCAGGGCCAGGCGAGTTCTAAACGAGGCGGTGGTGAGCTTCATCACCACCCACCCGAAAACTGGAAGCCGGAAGAGCTTCAAAAAAAGAGGTAGCTGCTCCGGGTCTAGGGAACCTGTGATGAGGACAATCGCCGAGACGTTATCGGTGGAGGGTTCTCGCGCTCGCAGGGCTACCAGAAGTGCGATCGCGGAACCGAGCGAGTGGCCCACCAGAACTGCATTGGAGAGCCCGAGATGGTCCATAAGACCCAGCACAGCCGCGGCATGATCCGCGAGAGAGTACATCGAGTCCCGTGGCCTGTCGGAAAAGCCGTGCCCTTTGAGATCTGGAAGGACGAGCCGGTAGTCATCTTTGAGGTCATCGACTAAGAACCTCCAGGTGTCTGTCGAGGCGCCGAAGCCGTGGATGAAAACGATCGGCCTGCCTCGGCCAATGTCTTTGAAGTGGATCCTCCCCTCTTCGTACAGGTAGGTCTTCCCGGCAGGCTTTTCGTCAGTGTCCTTCCCCAGCAACGCCGAGCAGCTAAGAAGGCCTAGGGTTGCGAGGGAGGAAATAAAGCGGCCGGGCTTCACTGCGGCAACTCCAAAAGCGGAAAACTCCTATTTCCTTTTTCGCTGCTTGTTGTGCTTTGGCCCTGGCAAGTGTCTGTCCGCTTCTGCCTTAGTTAAAAGCGGTGGATGATGGATGGATTCCATTGAGGGTGAACCGAGCCGGATATGGACTTGATCGCTCATCCAGGTATCCTCGGTAACTCCCTTAAACTCCTCCGCTGGCCCCACAAGGATGGCGATCTGGTATGCTTTCCCCACTTGCCAGAGCGAATCTCCCGGATCCTCATTCTGGTACGGAAAAGCGAACTCGTACTCCATAAAATTGCCGTTCTTTCGGTATCCAACCTCTTTTAAGTTGCTTCTCTTGTCCCTGACCAGGGACCCGGCGGCCATTCAGGTGTGAACCCCTTGAAGCTTGCGCGGCCCCGGTTCCTTTTGAGCGGGGGAGTCGGCAAGAAAAAAATCTTCTATCCCTTTTACTGTTAGAAGCTTCGCATCGTTAAAATCGCCAATCATCCCATGATGCGGGAAATCCTTAAGGAGGAGCGCCAACCACTTTGTGGTGTCTGCGCGCACACCGAAATAGACAACCCCATTGTGAACCTTGGAATAGATCTCAATCTTATAACCCTCCGGCTTGGAGGCGACCGCCTGCCCAGGCCCCCCTCAGCCGTACTCGGTGACTTTATCCTTCGTCGTGCCCGCATGAATGACCTGGTAGCCAGCGCCTCGCCATTCTTCTTTCTCAATTTTACTGTCAATTTTGGGCGGCTTTCCGTCACGCGCAATAAAGTCGGTGTTAAACTGGAGATAGGGGAGGCGTTTATCCTTTAATTCAGCCGGGTATTCTTTCGGATCAAACTTCATCTCGACGATCCCCGAGCCAAAGCCGCAGCCCGGCCCGTAGATATCTCCCGTCACGGCGGAGACATGAACGTGGGCATGATCTGTCGCGAACTTCATTGGACCTACATGAACACCGTAGGCCAGATCAGGCACATGGGCATGATACATGTAAACCAGGTCCCCGTGGTCATAGCTAAAGGCCTCGAAGTCTAAGTGGCCATGGCTGCTGAATTTCCTTTCCAGGGAGCGCTTGGCAAGCGCTTCCGCCAAGGCGGTTGAGATCTTGACTTCGCTGGATGCCACGTACACGTTGCCAGACCGGTCAAAATGCAGGGCCACGCCTCCAGGGCCTTTCTCTGTCCTGATGCCGAGCGGTTCTGGGTTATCAGCGATCGTCGCTGTGACGCCGCCGCAGGCGAAGACGGAAGGCGGATCGGCGAGGGCGAACAAGAACGCCAGGAGCAATACACTGTAAGCTTGTTGGCATCCGCTGAGCATACGTAATCACTCCTTTCCTTGAAGCAGGGTCTTTAGATCGCGGCGTAGGCGGCTCATGGCTTCGCGATCTGTGGAGGTGTAATAACCCCTGATTCTAGCGTTTCGGTCAACAAGAACGAACCGCGGGCTATGAGTGTGGGTGGCTCCCGAAGCGGGCCTCTTTTCATGTGGGATTTCAGCCGCGCCGAGGCGAAACCCCTCCTGAGCGAGATGATAGATCGCCTCCTTTGCGCCGGTTAGAAAAAGCCAACGCTCCGGATTTGCACTGAAGCGGTTAGCGTATTCTACGAGAACCTTGGGAGTGTCTCTTTCGGGATCAACGGTGATCGAAACCAGTCGCAAACCGGTTTCGCTGCCGAACTCGGTTTGAAGCTCTTTCATCTGCGCGCTTTGGATACGACAGGTGTCCGGACAATTGGTGTAAATAAAATTGGCGATCCAAATTTCCCCTTTTAAATCCGCAAGCGTCACTGGGTGCCCGCTCCGCTCGATAAGCGAGAAGTCTGGCACGGTGCCAAATACCTTGAGGCCTTCTAGGGGGGTTTTCTCGCTCGTCCCCTGTAGAGTCCAATCTGACCGCCATGTCCAAATGGCTATCGCCAAGGCCACCGAGAAAGCAGCGACCAGAAGTCCCCAAACAAGCCGCTGTTGGGTTGGAATTTCCTGTTTCACTTTGCCAAAAGATCCTTCATGCCACCCTTCCGTAGAGAAAACCTCCCGAACGGGTCTATTTTTTGTTATTCATCATCATGCGCATCATGAAGTACATGCCTAAAGGGCAGGCGAGGACTACGGCCAGGCTTAAGAAACCGCTCGCAACGGCGCCCAGTGATAACCCGAAGAGAGCGATTGCTCCCACCAGCAGGAGAGGCGCGCCACAGCATATGGCCATGGGCAACATCCCCTTGAACCACGGCCGTTTCTCTGTGTCACCGACTTGCGAGCTGTCTCCGGCGACCTTTTGGCTGGGCGTTGTTTCGAGGCCCAGGGGATCTTCCTTCAGTTCAACCTCATCTGACATAAAACCTCCTCTCTTTCAATTTTTCCGTTGCCAACGCATGCCGCCATCGATGCTCTGGAATATGATCCCGTCCATTGTCGCGGCATAGACCTCATTCGCCTTTCGCGGATTCACGGTTACAGCCGCTAAGTTTTTAAACTCATTTCCAAAGCGCTTCCAGGTTTCGCCTCCGTCTGCGCTCTTGAAGAGCCCATCCCGCATCGCAACGTACATCACCTTAGGATTCTGAGGGTCCACTGCAAAGCCATTCACCGTCCGATTGGCGGGCAGACCGCCCACCGCTTTCCATCCTCAGAAACAGTCAGGATTTCGCTGGAGCCCCTGAGCGGTGCCCGCGTAAAGGAAGATCCCGCCCATGCCGGCGGAGATGTTGACCGAGGTTAGAACTTTGACCTCCCCTCCCGGGCCGTCGTCCACACGGGTCCATTTCGCGGCATCACTCGTTGTCCGGTAGATTCCCTCGCCCTTTTCTCTCACTGCCGCATGCAATTTGGACGGATCATTCGGATCAATGGCCAGGCCGTGAACATCAAGCCCTCCAATGCCTTTGTTTGCCTCCGTCCAACTGTTCCCGCCATCGGTGCTTTTTAGAACACCGGCTTCGTGGGTTCCTATGTAGATTGTCTTCGCATCTTTCGGGTGTGGCGTTGCCGCCATCACGTCCCAATGGGGGTGCTTACTTGGCAGCGCCACCTGTTTCCATGAGCGTCCGCCATCATCGCTTTTAAACAGGCCGGTGTGTACACCCAGGAAAAGGGTTTGGCCCGCCGCATCCATTGCGAGCGCATGGACATGCTCGAATCCTTTGTTAGCGACCTTCACGCTGCCCTGGGCGGCGAACACGAACACGGCATTGAAAAACGAAGCGACCAATAGCAACAAGCAACCCGTACTTCTCATGCCTTCCCCCAAATCACTCGACATCTTTTTTGATTCTTTCATATTCCTCCCTACCGATTTCGCCCCGGGCATAGCGCTTTTTCAGGACGACCAGCGCGGTTTCTGTGTCTCCGCGGCCGAAAAGCCGGCTCTCCCCCCATATCCACTTCAGCGCGGCGGCAACTGCCACGATAAAGAAAAAAATCAGCAGTAGGCCCAGTAGGAAGCTCAAGACTCCCCAGACCATCATTCCCGTTCCGTCCATCATTATCGCGACCTCCCTAAGGCTTCTCGGCCAGGAGGTCCTGGAAAAATGCCTTGCCCTCGGAGCTGTCCCATTTTCTGTAGCCGATGACCTTGCCCACGAATTCTCCCTTCCGATTGATGAAATAGGATAGAGGCAAAGAC
>Ga0209431_10003525_pt1 | contig 12449 bp, 9 predicted proteins | sample RifCSP13_3_FD_184021 | JGI IMG/M metagenome (GOLD analysis project Ga0209431, IMG submission 184021) | Soil microbial communities from Rifle, Colorado - Rifle CSP2_sed 13_3 (SPAdes) (version 2) | ecosystem: Environmental > Terrestrial > Deep subsurface > Rock core/Sediment | place: Rifle...
ACCTCCCGCCCTGGCTGCTCCCACAGCCTGGTTTGCACCCTTACCTCCGAAATTCTGCATGAAAGTGCCGTTTGTTACTGTTTCACCCAATGCCGGCAGTCGCTCGGATTTGATAAGAAAATCGACATTGGTGCTGCCGATTACCAGAATCTTCTTGTTTTTCATAGTACTAACCTGTTATACTTTTGCAAGGATAATCATCGCCAGCCCGGCTATAAACAGGGTAAACATGGCAAGTATAAGTTTGTTTGTGCCTTTTGGCGCCTGTGCAAATTCCTTCCAGACAAAAACACCCCAGGCAGCGGCTATCATAGTGGCTCCCTGTCCCAGCCCGTAGGAGATGGCAAATCCTGCCTGGGAAGATGCGATGAGGTTAAATGACATACCTATGCACCAGATCAGGCCGCCGGCAATTCCAATCAGATGCAGCCGGGTTGAGCCCTTTGTAAAATATTCGGTATACTTTACCGGTTCCCCTTTTACCGGTTTGTACATAAAAATTGTATTCCAGAGGAAATTGGACAACAGGATCCCCACCGTGAATATAAGCATGGCGGAATATGATGTCATCTTTCCAACTTCGGGTATCGCCGGGTTTTCTACCATAGAGGCAGCAACAAACCGGTAAAAAAAGCCCATCAGTATTCCTGAAAGTACCGAAATAATAATTCCCTTGCCGATGGATCTATTGGCCGAGGGCAGCTTCCCATAGACAATGGCATCAACGATTATTGCCAGCACAACCAGGGCCAGTCCGATAAACAGCAGCCAGGGATCACCCACCGGTACAGCCAGATAATTCACCACCACACCGATAACCAGTGCAAGGCCAACTGCAATGGGAAATGCCACGGCCATTCCGGCAATATCAATGGCAGCCACAATGAGTAAATTCGACAGGTTAAATACAACTCCCCCTAACAGGGCCGAACCCAGGGCAGATGATCCTGCCTGCATAAGGTCGGGGATAAAGCTCCTGCCATTCTCCCCCGCACTGCCGAGTGTAAGCCCCAGCAATATAGCGGTTAATACAAGGCCCAGGGAGTAATCCCAGTAATACAACTGGAATGGCCAGTTTTTCGATGACAGCTTCATTGTGTTAGCCCAGGATCCCCAGCACAGCATGGTGATGATACAGAAGAAAATGGCCAGCGTGTAAGAGTTGATGATGAACATGAGGTTAAAGTTAAAAGTTAAAAACTAAAAACTAAAAGTTGTGGGTTGTGGGTTGGCTGTTGCAGATTGTTTCTGTGCACAACTCCCTGAACAGGTGAACAGAAAGTCCAGCATAATCAGGTGTATTTTCAACAATATTTTTTTCATTTATTGTTAGTTGGTTTTAATGATTAACACACTCCAGGTCTTTTCCCATGGGCTTTTGTAACCTACCCATCCCGTCCATTTAGCAATACCTGACTCGATGTATTCACCTGTAAACGGGTTGAACCAGGTGGCCTCCAGCAAGCCCTCCTCAGGTTTCGGCAAGACCAGGTTGACCTGATGATTCTCGGCCGGGACCAGGAACATATACAAATTTCTGCCATTGGTTAGTGGATAGCAACTCGAGGCGAAGTTATTGGTTCCTATGAGGCTATTGGTGGTGAGCTTGGGTTTGGCCGGCGAAAGTGTATTGAAATCGTAGCGGGTAAACAAGCCCTGAAGATGTTTATAGTAATCGAACCGTGGTTTTTTGAATGTATGACCGGGATTCATCGGATCGTAAATCACCACGTTCCAGGATGTATTTTGCCAGTAATAGCATGAATAGACACCGGCAAAAACACATTGGTAGTTGCGGATCAGACAAGTTTCAGGACTGGTATAGTTGCCCTCGAACGTTTGGAATGGCCCTTCTTCATAACCCCCGTGTTCGATATTCATAACAGGTTTATCGCTGTGCCTGAGGTATGCTTCCAGGCTTAAAGAATACAAGTCGGAACGCCAATTCTGGATCGAGATAAAATCAACCTTACCTGCCTCACGCGAACAATATTCGTAGTCATGAACCGTGATCAGCCGTTTGTAAGCATCCTGTTCCCTGATCCTTTGAATCCGTTCGTTGATATAGGAAATATCGCAACGACCATAATCCAATGCCTCTTTGGAAATATCCCACATGATATTCGGGTATCCCTGATAGCGTTTAATGACATAATCAAAGTAACGGTTGTCACCTTCTGAATACATGGGTGGCCAGTTTACATTTTTATTCCACACGTAAATCATAATATGGGCTACAACGCCTTTTTTATGCAGGAGGTCAATCACCCGGTCGAAATGGTTAAAAAAATCAATATTCAGTCCGGTGAAATCAGGCTCCTGGTTATTTCCTTTGAAGGGTGAATATGCTGGTTTTTTAAAGTTGTATTCCGGAGGGACATTCCCATCAACCTTCCAATTCACATCGTAGGCATACACATTCATCACTACCTGATTGAAGCCGTTGGCCTTTATCTCATCAATGATCCGGGTGGTTTTTGGCATGGCTGCAGGGTTGCCAAAATCCAATGCAAAGAGCCAATCCAATTCAAAAGCCAGGGCAAAATAAGGGGTACCATCCTGGTGAATGAACTTATTCGGGGTGTTCGGGTCAATGGCAACTGCACCATGTATAGTTGGATTGGCGTTGTTGGTGACCAAAATACTTCCTTTCAGGCCCGATAATTGCGGCATTGAAGAAAAGGTCTCGTACTTCCATTCACCTGCAATGGTTGGGGAAAAGCGGATAATATATTCCTCATTGCCATTGAAAAACCCATGAATCGACAACTTCTTTTTATCCGGACCAGTAAAAACGGCTCCAAAGGTTATATTAAACGGATTTTCCACCGGTTTGGACCTGAGACTGAAAACAATGTCAGTGGCGGAATACATTTCTGCCGGCACAGGTTTTACCCCTGCCGGATGCCTGACCTGGCATATGCCCTGTGTCGAAAATAATACTGTAAGGGCCAGGAGCAGCGGAAGCGAACAAGAATTACTCATGCCCAAAACGTTTTTTAGCCTCATCCAGAATAACCTCCGTGGCGGTGGCTCCCGAACGGGTTGCCCCGGCGGCTTTCATTTTCAGCAGGTCGTCGAGCGTGCGGACACCTCCGGCACATTTAACCTGGACTTTCGGTCCCGAATGTTTCCGCATAAGTTCCACGTCCCCAACCGTAGCGCCTTTGTAACTGAAATCACCGTTGGGCTGTTTTACAAAACCGTACCCGGTTGATGTTTTCACGAAATCGGCGCCAACCCGTGTGCAGATCTCGCACAGCCGGATCTTGTCCTCCGTTTTGGTTACATAATCGGTTTCGAAGATCACCTTAACAATGGCTTTGTTCCTGTGACAGGTGTCGGTAACGGTTTTAATTTCCTTCTCAACATATTCCCAGTTGCCACCCAGGGCCTTGCCGATATTGATCACCATGTCAATTTCGGTTGCGCCGTCGTTACAGGCCTGCTCAGCCTCAAAAACCTTAACCGCAGTGGAACTGTTACCGTGGGGAAAGCCAATTACACAGCCCACAGCAACATCAGAGCCTTTGAGAAGGCTTACTGCCTGCCTTACGGCATAAGGCTTAACGCAAACAGAGGCTACATTATATTTCCTGGCCACCGTGCATTGTTTTATCAGGTCCTCATCCGTGTGTGTGGGTTGCAGGATCGAATGGTCGATCATCTTTGCCAGTTTTTTTACTTTGACCATGATGTTACATGTTTTATTGATGAATAGTAAATAATATCAGATAAAAATTGAAATCCCTCTTCTTAAACCGTACAAATGGCTTAACAATAATACAAAAAAGCAGCTATCTTTAGGTTGAGTTAAACCGAATTATTTACATCGCATGAAGACTTCTTATTCACTTTTGTTGCTTGCTGCCATACTTACGGCCTGTAACGGGAACGGATCCAAATCGAACCGGATGAATTGATCCCCTTTCTTCAGGGACTGGTGAACTGGTAGGTTCTGTGCTGCACAATGCAGATAAAGAATTGGTGTTAATATTATTGGCTGTATCAAAAGGAATCTGTAATATTGAAATCAATATTAATCAACATAACCTTTTCATTTTTAAAATAATACTATGGAAGACAGCAGGCAGACAATTTTACGGCGTTCCTTGATAACCTTGTTGCGTGTGGCCATCGGCTGGCATTTTTTGTACGAGGGACTCACCAAAGTCCTTGCAGGAAACTGGACCGCTTCCGGATACCTGTTGGGTACCTCCGGGTTCCTTTCCGGTTTTTTTCACGGAATTGCCAATTCTCCTGCCCTGTTAAAGGCAACGGACCTGATGAATATGTACGGACTGTTGCTTATCGGCATTGCTTTATTCATCGGCTTTTTCATACGGTTTGCTTCGCTGGCCGGGATACTGCTGCTTACCTTGTATTATTTTGCCTACCCTCCATTTGGAAGTCCTTTGCTTGACCTTTCCGAGGGACATTTGTTCATAGTTAACAGGCAATTTATCGAAGCATTGGCGCTGCTATTCATCGTAATTTCAAAGGACAGGGGGTTTGGCATTGATAACCTGATCAAGGCAATTAATATGCCCGGGAAAAAACAGGATCCAGTTCGGGATACAGTGGTTGCACCCACCTCAAGGCGCGAGGTTCTGAAAAACCTTGCAACCCTGCCGGTTTTAGGTTTAATGGGTTGGGGCGCGTTTAGGAGCTTCCGTTTATATGGCGCCGATGTTATGTCAGGTGCCACGGTGCAGGTTAAACAGACTGCCCTGAACGAACTGAAGGGAACTCTGCCTAAGGGAAAGATCGGCAATCATGAGATCAGCCGGCTGGTGATGGGCGGAAACCTGATCGGCGGCTGGGCTCATTCACGCGACCTGCTGTATGTGCCATCCTTATTCAAAGCATACAACACCGAGAAGAAAGTGTATGAAACCCTTATGTTATGTGAGAACGCAGGGATCAATACCATTAACATCGGCTTTCCCTCAAATCCGCTTATTCAGAAATACAAGAAATTCACCGGCAGTAAGATCAAGGTTATCACCCAGGTTGGACCCAACATGGAAAAAAATGACTATTATGAGTTTATCAATATGGCCATTGACTTTGGTGTGGATATCATCCAGGTGCAGGGTAACTGGTGTGACTGGCTGGTGCGGGATAAAAAGACCGATGTTATTCAGAAAATGCTGGAAAGGATAAGAAGTCAGGGTTATACTGCCGGATTGGGCGCACATACCATTGATTCCCTGATTGGCTGCGAAGAGAACGGCATCATTCCCGATTATTACATGCAGACCATGCACCACGACAACTACTGGTCGGCTCACCCGCGTGAGAACCGTGTGGCCTTTGAGGTGGATGGCGAAAAAAGTCCTGATCACAACCGTTTCCACGACAATTGTTTCTGCCTGTTCCCTGACCGGACCGTGGAATTTGTCAACCGTACGAAAGTGCCGGTAATGGGATTCAAAGTACTGGCTGCCGGTGCCATTGAACCCAAAGACGGATTCAAATGGGCGTTTGAGAACGGGGCTGATTTTGTTTGTGTTGGCATGTTCGATTTCCAGGTTGTGGAGGATGTGAATATTGCAATGGAAACACTTCAAAACATTAACCGCCCACGTGCATGGTTCGCATAGTACATTTTGGTGCATTCGGCCTACCGTAACGATTGATTTTCGTGTTATCTAAATAAATTCAAACATGATGAGGTCCACAATTGTTTCCCTGATCCTAGTATCAGTATTTCTGAGTGGTTGTTCCCGTCACGGGGCGGTTATGAATGAAGTCGTTACCAGTGACTGGAAATTCAGGAAAGCTGGAGATACAGCCTGGTTACCTGCCACTGTTCCGGGATGTGTGCACACTGATCTGATCGACAATAAGATCATCCCGGATCCCTTTTTCAGGAAGAACGAACAGGAATTGAAGATGGTTGAGGAAAGCGACTGGGAGTATAGCACAACGTTGAATATCAGTAATGAACTGGCCGCTTATGATCATATCGAATTGCAGTTCGATGGAATTGATACCTATGCCGATATATACCTGAACGATTCCCTCCTGTTCAGGGCTGACAATATGTTTATCGGCTGGACAGCACCTGTGAAGGATTTTATTAAAACAGGCGAAAATTCTCTGCGTATCTATTTCCATTCCGCAGTAAGAGTGGGGTTGGAAAAATTACGAAAGGTCCCCTACACGCTTATGGCAGCAAACGAACTTGCCCCGGAAAATGAAAGAACCAATGTTTTTACCCGCAAAGCTCCTTTTCATTACGGATGGGACTGGGGACCACGGCTGGTCACCTGCGGGGTGTGGAAACCCGTTAAAATCGAGGCCTGGAATACAGTCAAAATAGATGATCTGTACGTAAAACCCGTTAAGATAACAGCAGAAAAAGCTTCTTACAAGGCTATGGTTGAACTTGTTTCCGACGTAGCATCGCAGGTTGGCTTCGAGGTTTGGGTGGATAATAAAAAGCTTGATTCCAGGACAGATACAACGATTCAACAAGGAAATACCCTTTACGGAATTGATTTTGCCATTGAAAAGCCCGAACTCTGGTGGACCAACGGACTGGGGGGACAAAAGCTTTATCAGGTAGAGGTTCGGATGATGCTTGGAAATAAAATAGTCCAGACAGTTTCGTTGCGCATCGGGGTTCGCACCCTGGAGCTGGTTCAGGAAAGAGATTCTGTGGGTAGCAGTTTTATGTTCAGATTGAATGGTATTCCCGTTTTTATGAAAGGAGCCAATTACATTCCTTCAGACATTTTCACCACACGAAACACCCTTGACAATTACAAACGGGTGGTCAGGGATGCCCTGGATGCCAATATGAATATGCTTCGTGTATGGGGTGGGGGTATATATGAAAACAATGAATTGTATGATCTTTTTGATGAGCATGGGATCCTTGCCTGGAACGATTTCATGTTCGCCTGCAATGTGCAGCCCATAGATTCGCTGCATCTGGATAATATCCGGAAGGAAGCGGATTACAATGTTAAGCGACTCAGAAACCATCCTTCGGTTGCCCTGTGGTGCGGAAACAATGAAAATCTTACTGCCTGGTTCACCTGGAACTGGAAAAACAGGTATCCCAAAGGATTTTCCGATTCGTTGTGGCGGGGATACGAAAAGATCTATTATGAAATTTTACCCGGGGCTGTAAACCGGTACCACCCGGAAGTCAGTTACTGGCCTTCGTCACCCCAGTCTGTAGGTAATATGCTGGCCGACAGAAAATCCGGCGATGAACACGACTGGACGGTGTGGTTTGCCGATGCCCCGTTCTCCCGATATGCCGAGAATTTACCCCGTTTTGTAAGTGAATATGGCATGCAGTCATTTCCCGAGATGAAGACCATCCGTGCATTTGCGAATGACAGCGACCTGACGTACCGTTCAGCGGTGATGGAGCACCGGCAGCGAAGCAATCTCAACTGGATTGGACCCGGTGTGAACGGAAATGAAATGATTCTGCGCTATATTAAGAAGTATTACAGGGAACCAAAAGATTTCAGTTCATTTGTTTATCTCAGCCAGGTGATGCAGGCTGAGGCATTTCGTTCCGCTATCGAAGCCCATCGCCGAAACATGCCCTGGTGCATGGGGTCGCTTTACTGGCAGATCAATGACTGCTGGCCAACCATGTCGTGGGCCAGCGTGGACTATTTTGGCCGGTGGAAAGCATCGCATTACTTTGTAAAGAATGCCTATGAACCAATTGTGGTTGTACCTTATGTCAGCGGAAAGAATGTAGATGTCGCCATCGTGTGTGACAAGTTGAAGGATGATGAGGGAACACTGATATTGACACTGCATGATTTTGCGGGCCGGGAATTGTGGAAAAAGGAGACACCGGTAATTGTAAAGGCCAATCAAAGCCTGGCAGGTTTTTCCATGCCACAAGCTGAATTGACAAACCTGGGTAATCCGGCGAAAATGGTGCTTGAAGTAATTCTAAACATCAACGGGCAGCCGGTAGCAGATAATCTGTTTTATTTCACTGAAGGTAAGGAACTGGAACTAGAGAAACCGGTAATAAAGCGATCTGTTGAGCAGAAGAGTCCGACCGAATATGAAATAACCCTGCACTCTGACAAGCTGGTAAAAAATGTTGGAATTACAACTGAAGCAGAAGGAACCTTATCGGACAATTATTTTGATATGCTCCCCGGCAGAGATTATAAAGTATTATTTACAGGTAAAGTTGAACTATCGGAAGACCAATTGATTGTCCAGTGTGTGAATGAATCATTCTAAAACCTTACTTTACAGTAGTGAGGCCCTCAGCACCCCCATGAGGTTTCCCGGTACCGTTCTGCAACCAGATATCAATGCGGGGGGCATCACCGTTATACGGTTTGCCGAGAATATCCAGGTCTCCATCGCCGTCAAGATCGGCGATTTCTGATTCATGGAGATCAATCCCTTTCGAGACAATGATCTCCCGGGGGAAATTCCCTTTACCATCGCCCAACAGTATGTGGTTGATGGCATTGGTATTATTGAACAGGGTCATCTCGGCATTCCAGATATCCAGGTTTCCATCCCCGTCAAAATCAACCAGTGCAAGGCTATGTCCGTTACTTACCTTAGGAAGGATAGTTTTTTTCTTCCATGTTCCTTCCTGGTATTCATAGAGGTTTAATGGAGCCCATCCATCGCCCACCACCAGAACAACCTCCGGTCTGCCTCCCCTGATCAGCTGACCGGCAGCCGAACGGCTGAAGGTATATGCCCCGTCGATGACATTAAAGGCAAACCTGTCGTTACCCAGGTATTTAAACCACAAACCGCCGCCGATAATATCTTCCAGGCCGTCGCCATCGATATCTGCCTTAGCCAGTCCTTCATGCTCATTGATTCCCTTAAAACCGGGATATTCTCCCAATTGTTCCATTTGCCCGTCGTTGAAATAGGTATACACGGGGATCAGAATCCACGATGACAATTCCCTGGGATTTTGTGGGATCCTGGCGAAATATAGCGTTCTGTCGCCTTGTGCCCAGAAGACAAGATCTTTCCTTCCATCCCCGTCAAAATCACCCGTCATCTGATCATGTATTTTTGTTCCCCCTGAATTTCGGATCAGGTAACGGTTCCATCCTTTACTGTTGCTATAATCAGGATAAGGATTTTCCCACCACCATACCTGGTTGGACTTTGATTCCCCACCGGCAATAATATCCATATCACTGTCCATATCTACATCACAGGCTGTGGTTCCGGCTTCGATGGAAAGAATTTCATCTTCCACCACCATTCGGATCCAGCCATCGGGTTTACGCTGGTACCATACCATTGCAGGGGAATGGGTGCGTTCCGAAATGGCAAAATCGTTGATCCCGTCATTATTGAAATCAGCAACAACTGCAGAGGTCTGTTCTGCCCCCGTATTGGGAGCTTCCAGTTGGGAATTCTTTGAGGAGATATGTACCCAGGTCACCTGTTCCTGTGCAGTTATAAGGAAGGTACATTTAATTAACAGCAGGGAAAGAAATATCGTTTTCATAGTGTATTGTAAAATTACCCCTTTTGGGATTATAATCTCGGGGTTTTCCTATATTTTTAACCGGGGAATTGAAATGCCGGAAAGCGATTCACGATAAAAATATTTAGATCAACCAAAAAAACTACCATGAAGAGAATTATCCCAATAGCCTTTATTGTTTTGGTATCGGCCAGTATTGCGGCTTCAACCGTTGAACAATATTCAGTTTTTGAATTAGCATTGAAAGGTCCGTCAACAGGTAATCCATTTAAGGAGGTTCAATTGACCGCTGAGTTTAAGTTTATGAACAGAACCTTTTTATGCGAGGGATTTTACGACGGAGACGGTATTTATAAAGTACGGTTTATGCCCGATGAACCCGGTGTATGGACCTATACTACAACAAGCAACAAAAAGGAACTCGACTCAAAAAACGGGACTTTTACCTGCACCCCTCATGCACAGGATAACCACGGACCTATGAGAGTCCGCAACACGTTTGATTTTGGTTATGCCGACGGAACCCCGTTTTATCCGGTGGGTACAACCTGTTATGCCTGGGTGCATCAGCCTGATGATCTTGTGCAGCAAACGCTTGCCGCCCTGTCTGATACAAAATTCAATAAGATACGGATGACGGTGATGCCCAAGAATTACGATGTATACATCAACAATGAGCCTCCCTTTTATCCTTTTGAAGGATCGAAAGAAGCAGGATGGGACTTTTCAAGACCCAACCCGGCTTTTTTCAGGAATTTTGAGAATAAAATAGTTGACTTGCAGAAACTTGGAATTGAGGCAGATGTCATTCTTTTTCATCCTTATGATGCGGGTAAATGGAACCTGGATAAAATGAATTCCGATCAGGCTGTCTTTTACCTGCGTTATCTGATTGCACGCATTGCAGCCTATCGCAATGTATGGTGGTCTATGGCCAATGAATACGATATCATGCGAAAGACCGATGAAGAATGGGAAATGTATTTCCGGGTTATTCAGACCTATGATCCGTTCGCACATTTATGTAGTATCCATAATGGTATGGCCTGGTATAACCATTCCAAACCATGGATCAGTCATTTAAGCATTCAAACTGCTTATTTGCAGGATATTCAGGATTGGAGGGAATTGTATGGCAAACCGGTGATTATTGATGAATGTGTATATGAGGGCAATATCCCCAACGACTGGGGAAATCTTACTCCGGAAGAGATGGTCAACCGTTTCTGGATATCCTGGTGCCGGGGTGCCTATTGCACCCATGGAGAAACCTATTTGCATCCGGAAAATATTCTCTGGTGGTCGAAGGGAGGGAAACTTTATGGAAAAAGTCCCGAACGGATCGCTTTCCTGCTTCAAATCATGACCGAAACGCCCACCGAAGGTGTCTACCCGCTTCACAGTATTTGGAACAAGGAAACCTACCTGATCAAAGACAATGAGTTTTATCTTCATTATTATGGAAACAGCCAGCAGGCAAAGGCCAGGATATTTCTGCCAAAAGATATTACATTCACATTGGAGATCATTGATGCCTGGAATATGACTGTAACCCCGGTACCGGGGGAGTTCAGCGGAATGACCGAAATACCGCTGCCGGGAATCCCCTACATGGCTGTAAGGGCCCGGTCAATCATAAAATAAAACCAGGATTTACGGGCTGGCAATAAAAAATGACCACTAAAAGAACAAGACGATTGCCGAAATAAATGTGGCTGCAACAATAAACCATCTGTAAGCACTTTCCGGCAACAGTTTTACAAACCAGATCCCGGAAAAAGCTCCCAGGGCAATTGCTGGTAGCAGCAATACGTTAAAGCCAAGTGTTTTTAGCGTAATATTCTGCCATCCCCAGATCTGAAGCGGCATTTTAGAAACATTTACAATAAAAAAGAACCATGCCGTGGTTCCAATGTAGGTGTTTTTGGGCATGCTCATCGACAGCAAATACACACTCATGATGGGTCCTGCAGCATTTCCGATCATGGTGGAGAATCCACCCATGATACCAAACGGGACTGCAAACCACGCCTTATGCGGAACAGGGTCCTTTTTTGCAGATTTCTTTAATTCCATCCATGTCATTACAACCAAACTGATAATTACAAGGATGCCGATCAAATGCTTGAACTGAACGTCTGAAATGTTCTTTCCGGTTAGCAGACCTGCAATAATTCCGACGAATGCCCATGGCAGGACCTTCAACAGCGTTTTCCAATGTGCGCTCCGGTGATAATAGGCTACCCCAAAAACATCAGCCATTACCAGCATGGGCAGCACCAGGCCCGAGGAAGGCATGCCTCCGAAAATGAAGGCCATAAGGGGGACTGCCAGCGTTCCCAGGGCGTGTACTCCCGTTTTGGCCATCCCGATCATGAAGGCGCAGATGATCGTCAAAACCCACAAAGAAAAGCTCAGCTCCATCCTACAGCATTTTAAAGATGTGTTAAATGTAAGACGGATTATATTCTTAATTCCTTTTGCCGATCATTAAAACCCAGGGATTCCGGTCCGGTGATTCAAATATTCCATCTTTGTGCGTGGTTCCCTGATGCACAATTATTCCGGTTACAAGGTTAAACCAGAAAAAGGGAAGCTCGTGCGGTGCGAAGCATACCTTCCAGGTATTTCCTCCGTCCCAGAATGCCGGTCTCAGGATTGTATCTTCTTTTTCATTCGTAAATTGCGCCCATACATCTATATCGGTATAAGCATTTGAATAGGTCTTTTCAGATGTAAGGGTTATTTCATGCGTTGTCCATTGCTGCACCGCAGCGATTTCACCGGGATTTTTGCAGTTTTAAACAACTATTACAGGGAGTAACATACTCAGTATCTTCCACACTGCCCTGTATTTAAGAAAATTGTGCTTCATTAGATTTGTTTTTTTTGTTATTCTGGTAATTATGCGAATTAGAGTAGAATAATATCAATTGCTGTCAGCTTTAGCTGACGAATACAATAGCTAAATCGGCTTTTG
>Ga0209431_10003527_pt1 | contig 12444 bp, 10 predicted proteins | sample RifCSP13_3_FD_184021 | JGI IMG/M metagenome (GOLD analysis project Ga0209431, IMG submission 184021) | Soil microbial communities from Rifle, Colorado - Rifle CSP2_sed 13_3 (SPAdes) (version 2) | ecosystem: Environmental > Terrestrial > Deep subsurface > Rock core/Sediment | place: Rifle...
CGGTTTGGAGGCCACTAATTATTTGCCTCTCACGGGCAAAAGTGACGATGAGCCGAAACATCGTAAAAAACAGCAACTCTATTTGGATAATGGGTGCCACTTTTCAGGATTCATTTTTTACTCAATCTTCAAAAACTTCTAATTACTTACCGTTTTTGCTAGAATTATCAGGCTAATATGTCGGAAAGAATTGCTGACGGCGAAAAAAAGTCTCTTTGGGACAATAGATTTGTTAGAGCTGCGGTTGTCACGCTGGCTGTGGTATTTGGCATCGGTGTAGTAGTTAAATCTGTAAGTTAAAATTATTCGGCGCAGTGGCGAAGAGGTAACGCGGCCGTCTGCAAAACGGCGATACAGGGGTTCGATTCCCCTCTGCGCCTCAAGGAGGAACCGGTTCACTTTTTGGCGTAGCCAAAAATATCAGGGAGCGAAGCGAGGCTGATATTCCGGTCCGCACCTCATTTTCGATTGAAATTGAGGAGTATAATATAGCTGTAAAATGGCAGAAAGAATTATTCCTTTTCCGTTTCAAAAAAAAGAATTGCAGGATGGCGAGAAGTTGCCAATTGTTGACCGCGTGATGGAGGAGTCTAAAACACTAGATAAGTGGCAAATAGTGGGGGGAAGCCTTCTGGCGTTTGTAAATCCTGCTGCTGGGGCTGCAATAGCTGGTTTCAGTTTAGTTTCCCAAGAGGTGACACGTGGGGAGCTTAAAAGAAGGCAAGATAAGAGAAGGACAGAGCGGGTACAGCAAGAACTCCAAAAAGCTGCTTAGTTATACTCGAAAGCTTAACCTTAAATAATGTATAATTCGGAAAGTTTGGGTGCGTGGCTCAGTGGTAGAGCATCACACTGATAATGTGAAGGTCGTAGGTTCGATCCCTACCGCACCCACAAAATTTCCTGATATTTTTTGCTACGCAAAAAAGAATGTCGAGGTCTCAGGTTCGCTTTGCGTAGCAAACTCGAGAAGTCAGATCCTGACAGGCCCACAACTTTTTGACAACTAACCCCATAATTGTTAGGATTTCTCCATTAAATGAAGCCTGAAGACGTTGATCTTTTGAAAAATCCAATCTTTTTGATTCTAGTGATTCCGTTGGTTATCTTAATTTATGTTTATCAGGTAGCAAGGTTGAAAAGGAGCCAGAAAGAAGACAAAGATAAAATTGTCGGATTTTTTCCAAGAGGGCTGGGGATAATACCGGTTAGGGAGAGTTTTTACAATATTTGGGATCGCAATCGTATTGTTTCAATTGTAATCCTTGGTTTATTTTTTGTTTTCTTTCCAATATTTTGGGGAGGTATGATTATTACTCATGAGGGCTTCTACTGGGAAGTTCTTGGTTTAATGATTGGTATGCCCCTTGTGTTTGTTGGAGTCTTGTACTATGGGTGGCTTTACAAAAGAGCTAAGGAAAAAGGAAAAGACTTAACTGGTGCTGAGATGGATTGGATAGGTTTTATTAATTTGTTGAGGGGCAACGATGCAAATGTTAAGGCAACCTTGAGGTGGGAATTATTAACCATAATAGCTATTGTAGGATTTATTTTAATTCTTTTGGTGAAATTTTTTACAACTAGTCTTTAACAGATTAAGCTAATATATAGTTTGGGAGATTTCAGCCTCAATTTTCTTCTGATTTTTCCTTAATTATTATATTTAATCTCGACGAGGAGAGACCTCGTTTGGCTTAATTTTAGCTTAAAAATTTCAAAAGCGTGGCGGCGGGGATTGTGGTGCCGCTTTTGGCAGAACCATCAATAATCATTTTGGCAATGCCGTCTTCTAATTTATCGGCAATAAGCCTTCGAATCGGTCTTGCGCCAAACTGTGCATCAAAGCCGCTCTTGGCGATTTGTGCGGCTAGATCATCAGAAATCTCAAGCGTGATATTTTTAGATTCCTTAAGTTCTTTGGCAAGTCTTAAAAGCATCAGTTTTGTGATGGCAATTGCCTGATCGTCTGTCAATGGGCGATAGACCACAACTCCGTCGAACCGGTTGATCAATTCCGGCGAAAAGAGTTTTTGTTTTAAAACATATTCAACCAAACCTTTTTGCAAATTATCACCCAGTACATTTTTTTGAATTTCTTCCCTTATGTATTCAGCCGCCGCATTTGAGGTTGCAATAATAATCACATTGTCAAAATTCACTTTTTTGTCCAGAGCATCGGTCATAAAACCCTCGTCTAAAATTTGTAAGAATAGATTCTGGACATCTGTGTCTGCTTTTTCAAATTCGTCAACCAGAAGCAGGGAGAAAGGGTTTTGGGCAATTAAGGAAGATAAATTGCCGGAAGTTCTTGATTGCGAATCGCCGATTAGCCTTTTTAAGCTATCTTCTCCTTGATATTCGGACATATCAAGCCTGACCATTCTGTCTTCCGCGCCAAAGTAAGTTTCTGCCAAAGCCTTGGCAGTCTCGGTTTTTCCGACACCTGTCGGGCCCAGGAACAAAAACGAACCGATCGGCCGGTTGCCTTGCTCGATTTCTGCGCGTGCCCTGCGCATTGCCTTGGCGATTTCGACGATCGCCTCATCCTGGCCGACGATGCGCTGATGGAGGATTTTTTCCAGATCTTTTAATTTGGTACTTTCGTCCTTGTCTATTTCTCCAACGGGAACTTTAGTCTGCTGTTTTAAGACCTCGCTTACTGTCTCTTTTGAAATTACATTCTGTTTTTGTGAGTGTATTTGATTAACTGCGTCATTTAAAAGAACTATCGATTTTTCCGGCTGGTTGCGGTAGGCGATTAATTTTTCCGACTTGTCAACAATTTCCAAAATTGCCTCAAAATTTATTTTGATATTTTCCGTCTTTGAAAGCTCCAACGCTTTGGAAATAACAACATCGATTGTTTCTTCGCGCGGCGGCTCTTCAACATCGATTTTTTCAAAAAGCTTAAAAACTAAACCGTTTGGACGAACAAAACGGTTAAAATCATCAAGAGTCGTGATACCGATTATGGGAAGTGTGTTGTCGGTCAAAATTGTTGATAAGACATCGGTTAAGTCGATGCGTCCTTCCTGCGCCGAAACGACCTGATCGACAGCATCGATTGCCAGAATCACATTGCCTGCGTGCTTGGCTTCGGCAAGAATTGCCTCAAAATTGGTCTTCGCCTCATTTATGTTTTCGCCGGTTCCCAAAAGCGCCACAGCATCCAAAAGCATGACTCTTCTTTCCTTCAAATTCGGCATCAGCTCTTGCTGAATTGCCGAGGCCAGGCTCGTCAGGGTCGTATGCCGGCCTACCCCCGGTTCGCCGACCAAAAGCACATTGTTGGCAGACGGCCGCAGGATTACTTTTTCGATTCTGAGAAGCAGTTGTTGTTTTTGGGGAGGAGGCAGGTTTTTGGCGGTCAGCTCGATGCAGAATTTATCAAGATTATTGGTGTAGCCGAAAGAGAGCGATTTGCCCAGTGTTCCGAAGGCGGCATGCGGCTTGTTTTGATAATGGGTAAGGTGATTTATCAGAATTTCGAAGTCTTTGGCCTTGATGTTTTTTTGGTCAAGATAAGTTTTTACAGGCGGAGCGTTTGCGGCAAGCGTCATGAGAATTTGCGGGATTTTTTGACCCGATTTTATTCCCAAACTTGAAAAAGGTGGAATCTGTTTGAATGCGTCAATCAATTTTTCATTGAAAAAAATATAAAGAAGCCGAAAGAAATCGGTCTCCTGCAGTTTTTTCATAAAGGCCTCCTGGCTTTTGAAATCATTATCAAAAAGGGTGTTTTTGGTAAATTCCAGATATTTTGAAAGTGATAAGAAAGGAATCGCCGCCCACAACAAAATCAAAAATGCGTTTATCGGGACCAAAAGAATCGTCGTTAAAATCCAGGCAATAAGAAGTACGGTTCTTACGGACGCGCCGACAAAAATCGAGGTTAAGTTAAAGGTTAACTTATCAAAAAATCCGGACGCCCCGAACTTTTTTTCTTTGCCTTCGATAGTGAGCCTTCTGTAAGGTGCTAGGAAATTTTTAAGAATTGCGGTGACATTAAAGGTTTTGGGAGTCTCTAAGATTTGCTTGATTTTACTGTTTACAAATTCCGGAAGTGACACCGCATAGTGCCACAAAATAAAGTTGGGTTTTTGAAGTGCCGCTTGATTGGATTGTTGGCTAGGCAGGTCAGCCATAGTTTAAATGTAGCAGGAAGCAAGGCCTAAGGCAATTAAATTTGTTTGCTTTTGAGACAATCTTGTGCTAAATTCCGCAGAATGACGCAAGAGTTAGATACACCAAGGCTGGCCGATTCAAAAGAAAGTCCTCCTGTTTTTACGCAAAGAGAAATCTTAGTTCTTCAAGGAATGATTGACGGTCTGACTTGGCAAGAATTTGATGCTAAATTTGACCTCAAACGTATTGTATTAAAAGCCACTAAAGACTCGATTGCGGCAAGGTTTACTCAAACAGGTCATGTCGGGGGAATTTACTTGGCGATAATCGAAGCAATTAAGCAAGATCTACTTGTAACAAGTAATTTACCCAAAGAGTACCGAGGACAATTAACGAAATCAGAAATAAATTTCTTTTCAATGCAGTATAAGGGTACCAGAGCCTCGGAAGTATGTGAGTCGTTGGGCATCGAAATGCGCGAGATTCCAAGTTACAGAAACCGGATTTGTGAAAAATTAGGAGTCGATAAGAAATTAGGAGTCGGTAATTTTTTCGCGGCAATTGCCTGCTTGGCAAGGGACAACAAAGAGGCTGATCAGTTATAATCAGCGCGCATGTCGGCTGGTTATTTAGACACAAGAAAGTGGCTTGAATGGTTCTAGGCCCGCAATCCACGAAGCGGATGAGGACCGCAAAATTTTCTTGTATGTTTGAGAGCTATGTTGATGTTCGAGACTGGTTAGAAAATTTTATTCCGCAAGTTTGGACGAAAAAAGAGTTGGGGCTTGAAAGAATAGGTTATCTTCTAAAGCTTCTGGGTAATCCCCAAAACAAATTTATATCCATTCATATTGCAGGAACTTCGGGGAAAGGCTCGACGGCGTTTTATATAGCGAAGCTACTAGAAGTATCAAAGGTATCAAACGTTTCAAAAGTATCAAAAGGCCGTGGTACCCCAAAAATTGGTTTGCATATCTCGCCGCATTTGGTTGATATAAGGGAGAGGATGCAGATCAATGGAAAGTTAATTGAGCTAAATAAGTTCATTAAGTTAATTGAGGAAATTAAACCGGCCGTTGAATCGATGAAAAATTCCAAAGTCGGTTTGCCGAGTTATTTTGAAATTCTGGTGGCGGCGAGTTTTTTATATTTTGCGCAAGAAAAAGTCGATTGGGCGGTTGTGGAAGTAGGTTTGGGCGGCAGGCTTGATGCGACGAATGTATTAAATCCAACATTGGTGGTTATCACAAACGTAGGCCTTGACCACATTGAGATATTGGGGAATAAAGTCGAAAAAATAGCAAAGGAGAAAGCGGGGATTATCAAATCTGGTGTTCCGGTTGTCACAGGAGTGACTGGCAAGGCACTTGTGATTATCGAAGAAGCCGCCAAGCAAAAAAAAGCTCCATTGATTAAAGTTGATACTCAATCTTACAAAAAAGCCTTAAAATCCGAAGTCTTTAGTAATAATAAGTTACCTATTGATATACTTAGATCTACTCCTTATAGCTTCGCGTCCACTAACAAGCTGCTTGCCTTTGCCGCTGTCAAAACTTTAGGAATTAATCCAAGTAAAAAGCAAATAGTAAATGCTTTTAATTCATCGTTTTCCGGTAGGTTTGAAGAAATTGAGGAAAATGTAATTTTGGACGGTGCGCATAATGCGGACAAAGTCAGGTTTTTGATCAGGTGGATCAAAGAAAAGACTACAGACTACAGACTCCAGACTACTGCCGTGGACCGTAGACAGTGGACAGTAGTCTTGATAATCGCTTTCAAAAAGGGAAAGGATTGGAAAAAAATGGTTGATCTTCTAATCAAAAATCTGCCGGTTTCAAAAGTCATCGCCACAAAGTTTCATGCGGTGACAGATATGGGGAAATATCAAGCGGTCGATCCAAAGGAAATTGCAAAGTATGTTCGGTCAGACTACAGTTTACAGACTACAGTCTACAGCGATTCTCACGAAGCGGTTTTTGCTTCTCTTCAATCCAAAATCTATAACCCAAAATCTACAATCTTACTTGTCACCGGCTCGCTTTATTTGGTTGGAGAAGTGCGGACAGTGTGGCAGTTGCCGGATTTTTAGTTATTTTGACAGTCTGCTGCTAATCCCTGATACTGAAATTAGTGCGAGTTTTATCAGACATTGATGTTTCCGGTAAACGGGTTTTTGTAAGGGCGGATTTGGATGTGCCCTTGCGCGAAGCACAAGCATCTAATGACGAACGACTAACGACTAATGCAGAAGTTGCTACAAGACTGACCAATCTCAAGCCTACTGTCGATTATCTGTTTGAAAATGGTGCCGAAAAAGTTATTATCGCAGGTCACTTGGATCGGCCAAAATGGTTTGATCCTGCGCTTTCGACAAAAAATCTTAAGTCAAGTCTGGAAAAAATTCTCTCAAGAAGCGTCATTTTTGCCGAAAATTTTGAAAAACAGGTTCTTGAGAATCTGGTTCTTTTGGAGAACTTGCGTTTTTGGCCGGGAGAAACCCAGAACGATCAGTCTTTCGCACATCAGTTAGCAAATCTTGCCGATATATATATTAATGAAGCCTTTGGCAATTGTCACAGGAATCATGCTTCGATGGTCAGTCTGCCGTCTTTGCTGCCCCATGCGGCTGGTTTTCATCTTGCCAAAGAAGTTGAAGAGCTGACCAAAATTTTGAACGACCCCAAAAAACCTTTTGTTGCTATTGTCGGCGGTGCTAAAATCGAAACGAAACTTCCTTTGGTTGAACATCTGGCCAAAATTGCGGATTTTGTTTTGGTCGGGGGAGAGTTGCCTGTTGAGATTAAAGAAAGGAAAATGACATTTGCTCAGAACGTTATGGTTGCAAGTTTGACGTCCGACGCCAAAGACATTTCCGAAGAATCAATTAAGCAGTTCACAGATGTGATTGCCAGCGCTAAAACCGTAGTCTGGAACGGGCCTCAGGGGTTGTTTGAGGAAGGGCATAATCGGGGATCGCGGGAAATTGCGGAATCGATAATTAATTCTGGTGCATATACTGTCGTCGGCGGCGGGGAAACTGTCGAGTTTTTGGCCAAAAATAATCTTCTTTCGCGATTTTCTTTTGTTTCCTCAGGCGGCGGGGCAATGCTGGAGTTTTTGTCAGGCAAAACCTTATCTGCCCTTAAAGCCTTAGAATAATATCTGCAACTGCCCATGAATTGGTACCAGAAACCTTACGAAGATGTTTTTGAAGAACTTAGTGTAAAGCCAGAGGAAGGTTTAAGTCATAGACAGGCAAATGACAGGCTGACGGCATTCGGCCCTAATGTTTTAGCGCGATCGAAAAAAGAAACGATTCTCGATATTTTCGCAAGACAATTCAAGAGTCCCTTAATTTACATTTTGATTTTAGCAGCCGGGTTTGTTATTTCTCTTGGTCAAACAACGGATGCGATTGTCATTCTGGCTGTAATTATCTTAAATTCGATAATCGGTACGGTTCAGGAGGGCAAAGCCAGAAATTCGCTTGAAAGATTGAAAAGTTTAACTCGACATAAGGCTCTTGTGCGGCGTGCAGGTGAGGAAAACCTAATTTCTACAGAAGAGCTTGTTCCCGGCGATATTTTAATTCTGCACGAGGGAGACCGAATCGGTGCCGATGCCAGAATATTTAAGGCGGAATCTTTCAAAGTTGATGAGGCAGTTTTGACAGGAGAAGCGGAAAGCATTACCAAAACCGCGGATGTTATCAACAAAAAGGATTTGGTTGTGGGGGACCAGAAAAATATGCTTTTTGCCGGAACCAGCGTGGTTTCGGGATTTTGTGAGGTAATCGTTGTTGAGACGGGTTTTTCTTCCGAACTTGGGAAAATATCCAAAAGCATTCAAGAATCTTCTGATGTGCCCTTGCCCTTGGCTCAAAAAGTTTTAAAACTTACCCATTTTATCGCGTTTGCTGTTTTTATAATTGCGGCAGTCACTCTTTTTGTTGGCATTTTAAGGGGAATTGAATTTACTGAAATATTGGCGGCAGTAATTGGACTTTCCGTTTCAATTGTTCCTGAGGGCCTGCCGGTTGCCGTAACCATTGTACTTGCCGGCGGCGTCTGGCGAATGGCCAAAAACAAAGCAATCGTCAGGCAGATGGCGGCGGTTGAGGCAATGGGCAACGCAGACACTTTATTGGTTGATAAAACCGGAACGATTACAACAGGCAAAATGGTTATAAAAAAGCTCAACTTTATGGGAGACGAAGTTAGAGTTGACGGAGACGGTTATACTCCCAAGGGTACGATTGAGAAGTTGGAGAGTCAAGAAAACGGAAAGTTAAATAAGTTACTTTCTCTATGTTATCTGTCACTCAACGCGGATGTTGTTCTTGACGAACACAGGAGATGGCAGCCCACAGGTGACCCGACGGAGGCGGCAATTGCAGTTGTTTGTAAAAAAGCGGGGCTTTCCAAGGAAAAATTATCAAAAGAGTACAAAGTTGATTTTGCCAAGCCTTTCGACCCCCAAAAAAGATACATTGAAGCATCTTATGTCAAAGGAGAAGAAAATTGGCATGTGGTTGTCGGAGCCGTAGATTTTATCGCCAAAAACCTCAAAGTAGACCATCATATTTTGCAGGATTATCATAATTTAGCAAAAAAGGGTTACAGAGTTATCGGTGCGGTTGTCTTTGGGCCAAAAAAGAGCCGGATCTTTGCACATGCGCTTTTTGCGATAGAGGAAGAAATAAGACCCCAGGTTGCCAAATCGGTTTTAGCGGCCAAAGAAGCAGGATTCAGAGTGGTGATGATAACAGGGGATTTTGAAGAAACAGCCAAAGCAATTGCCGAAAAAGTCGGAATTTTCGAACAAGGCGACTTGGTTATAACAGGCAAAAATGTCGAAAATTTTTCTGAAGTCCAACTTGAGGAAAAAATCGAAAAAGCTTCAGTTTTTGCCAGAATTACTCCCGGGCACAAACTTAAAATTGTAAATGCATACAAGAGGAAGGGGTATGTTTGCGCAATGACGGGAGACGGAGTAAATGATGCACCGGCTCTGCAGGCAGCCAATCTTGGGATAAGTGTCGGATCCGGTACTCAGGTTGCCAAGGATTCGGCAGACATTGTTTTGGTCGACAACGATTTTTCGACTATTGTTTCGGCAATTGGCGAGGGCAGGGCGATTTATGCGACTTTAAAGAAAATTATTCTCTATCTTTTTTCAACCAGTTTTGGTGAAGTTTTGGTAATTTCCGGTGCCGTATTTTTGGGTTTACCTCTGCCTTTGTTTGCCGTCCAGATAATCTGGCTTAATTTTGTAACAGACGGCTTTTTTGTCGTCGGGCTTGCTCAGGATCCGCCTTTGGAGAAAAAACTTTTGCATAAAAACGAAGTCGTCAGTGAAAATTTGGTCGACAGAAAAATGATTTTGCGGATGTCGATTCTGGCACTTGCGATGTTTGCCGCAACAATGCCGGTTTTTTACTTTTATCAAAACGCTTCAAATTTGGCTGTTGCCAGGACTATGGCTTTGCTGATACTTTCTGCAACCCAGTGGTTTAATGCACTGAATGTGCGCTCGAAAGACCAGTCCATATTTAGAGTTCCCCTCAACAATAGGTTCTTAATAGCCTCGTTTGTAATAGTTTTTGTTCTGCAGTTTATTGCGATTGAAACAAGTTTTGGAAATAGGGTTTTGCACACGGTTGACCTTGATTTTGGTCAATGGGTATTAGCACTTAGTGTATCTACTTTGATAATTTGGGTTGAGGAGGCGCGTAAATTGTTTGGGCGAACAACTAACAATTGACAACTAACAATTGACAATTGACAATTGAATTATGATTCGCGTTGCTATTAACGGATTTGGAAGGATCGGAAGGCAGGCGTTTAAAGTTTGGTTTGAAAAACACCGCAACGAAATGTCGATTGTGGCGGTCAACGATCTGACTGATGCTACGGTACTTGCCCATCTTCTGAAATATGATTCGGTTTATGGAGTCTGGAATCAAAACGTAAAAGGGGTAGATAATCAAATCGAAATTGACGGGTTTAGTGTCAAAGTTCTTTCTGAGAAAGAACCGGAAAAACTTCCATGGAAAGATTTGGGGATTGATGTAGTTATTGAATCCACCGGCCGGTTTACAAAAAAGGAAGATGCTGGCAAACACATAACGGCGGGTGCTAAAAAAGTGGTGATTTCCGCTCCGGGCAAAGAAACTCCGACGTTTCTTATGGGCGTCAATGAAGAAAAATACCAAGGTGAGGATGTTATCAACAACGCTTCCTGTACGACAAACTGTGTTGCTCCGGTTGCCAAGGTGATGCAGGAAAAATTCGGTATCAAAAAAGCGATGATGACAACTATCCACGGGGTTACAGCCGAACAAAATCTGGTCGACGGCCCGCCGCCGGGCGGAAAAGCTCAGGATTTGCGAAGGGCAAGAGCAGCTTATGTCAACATCATCCCGACAACAACAGGGGCGGCAATTGCCACAACCGAGGCGATTCCGGATCTCAAAGGTAAGTTTGACGGAGTGGCACTGCGGGTTCCGGTGATAGTAGGTTCAATTTCGGACTGCACTTTTTTACTTGCTAAATCAACGACTGTTGAGGAGGTTAACAAAACTTTGACTGAAGCTTCCGGTAAGATGAAGGGTATTTTGGCAGTTTCCGATGAGCCATTGGTATCAACTGATATTATCGGACGGTCGGAATCTGCAATTGTCGATTTATCTCTAACTCAGGTTGTCGACGGCGACATGGTCAAGGTTTTTGCCTGGTATGACAATGAATACGGATATTCGAATAGACTTATTGAACAAGTAATCCAAGTCGGTAAATCCAGTGCTTCTTAAGTTTCTTGCTTGTCCCAAAACCAGTTTTCTGTTATACCCTTTGTACCGCAAAACGTCTAACGACTAAAGACTAACGCTTTAAATTTTTTACGTTGGTCGTTGGTCAAATTGCGTTAAGAATTACTGCCGTGGATCTTTCGAGAATTTATCCAAAAAGACAAGCAAACGTTCATAAGGGCCAGTTTGGTACCGTTTTGGTTGTCTGCGGCTCGAAACTCTATTCGGGCTCGGCGGCACTGGCCGCAGTCGGAGCCGTTCGTGCAGGGGCGGATTTGGCAGTTGTGACGGCAGTTGAAAGAGCGGCAAACATCGCTGCCAATACTTTACCGGATCTTATTACTTATCCACTTCGCGGCAGTCAATTAACATCCAGTCACGTTAGCCAAATTCTTAAAATTGCCAGATTGCGAAAAGTTAACAGCATGGTTATCGGCTGCGGCCTGGGGAATGATAGCTCAACGCTTGCCGCAATCAGAAAACTGATACAGAAAATTACAGTTCCGTCGGTAATTGATGCAGATGGACTCGCCGCAATATCTAAGGGCGATATTAAACTTAATGACCGTCCGGCCGTATTAACTCCGCATTTGGGAGAGCTGGCTAAACTTCTGAACCGAGCTTCTATCAACAACGATATGGAATCAAGGCTTGCCGGAGCCAAGCAGGCGGCCCACCAATACAAAGCAGTTGTGCTTTTGAAAGGGCCGGTTGACATCATAACCAACGGCATAAGCACGATTACCAACAACACCGGCACGCCTTTTATGACAAAAGGGGGGACGGGTGATATTTTGGCAGGCATTTTGGGGGCGATTTTGGCAAGGGGTGTTGATTATATGCAGGCTGCGCAGGCGGCGGCTTACATTAACGGCAGAGCCGGAGAGTTGGCATCTTTTGAAATGGGCGAAGGCCTAGCCGCAAGCGATATGTTCGAATTTATCCCAAAAGTTATAAATACTGATGAATCGGATATCCAAACGTCGGCTGCCTGATGATTGTGGTTGACAGCCAGAATCCAGCCTTGTTATACTAGCAGACGGTGAATTGTTGCCTCGTCTATATGGGCGAAGTTTCCGGGAAACTAATTACTCAATCAATGCGAAAATCGATCTCATTTTCAAGCTTTTCAAGTTTTCGCGCGCCGTAAATTAGTTTCCCCACAATTTAACATCTGACAATTGACTTTGAACGGTCAATTGGTAATTTACGACTCGATTGGCGTGTAAACAATCGGGCCCGTAGTTCATCTGGTAGAACACCCCACTTGCACTGGGGAGGTGAGCGGTTCGAGTCCGCTCGGGTCCACATTGCACATTAACAAATAAATATTGTGAGTTAGCAATAAAGCCGGTTTTTGAAATTAGCGCCCCGATTTTTTCGGGGTTCCGAGATTTTCTCGGATTTTCAAAACTGGATGGAATGGTAAGGTAATCTCATGCGTCTAATGGATGCCTAGGTGCAACATACCGAAGAAGGACGTGGAGGGCTGCGATAAGCGCCGGTTAGCT
>Ga0209431_10003528_pt1 | contig 12442 bp, 10 predicted proteins | sample RifCSP13_3_FD_184021 | JGI IMG/M metagenome (GOLD analysis project Ga0209431, IMG submission 184021) | Soil microbial communities from Rifle, Colorado - Rifle CSP2_sed 13_3 (SPAdes) (version 2) | ecosystem: Environmental > Terrestrial > Deep subsurface > Rock core/Sediment | place: Rifle...
GTTAGATGACAAGAACACGAAGATTATCGTTTCTATACATCAGCCTAACCTGTTTGCCTACAGCGGCGTATTCAAGAAAATTGTCATGGCTGAAACCCTTAAACGCATAATACAAGAGAGTGATCGAAGCAAGAAAATTGTTACATTATTTATCATTGTAGATCATGATTTCATTAATGAATTCTGGGTTCGCTCGGCAGAATTGCCTAGTTGTTTGCACCCCTCAGGAAAATTTCAACTGAGACTGCCTGTTAACAAGTCAAGTAGATGGCAAATGATATGCAATGTACCAACTCCTTCTAGATTATTACTGGAAGAATGGAATCATCGGATAAGAACTTGGATAAAGCGATCATCTTCCACTCCCGACGTGCGGCAATTAGAGAGCAATTTTGAGCTGTTTTGGAATGAAGTAGAATTGGCTTATCAGAAATCAAAGTCGTATTCGGATCTTAATTCATTCCTCATATCACAATTAGTAAATAATGTTATCGGTTACCCTACATTATTCGCAAGGCTTTCTGAAATTTCTTCCGTCTTTGAAAATGGCTTCATGCACTTGATAAATAATTTCAAGACCTACTCTAGAACGCTCAGGGAAACTGAAACAACTCTAAAATCATGTGGCATACATACAGGTGTAAGTCCTAACTCATCTACAAGTGCGCCTATCTGGTTGCATTGTAAATGCGGCAGTAAGGCGAACATGAAATTACTTTCCGATCACAAACTTTCCATGACCGGTACTTGCTTGGGTTGCAAGACTCACCTAGAACATACGTTCAGCGAAGGTGCCAAATCCGAGCTAGATCTTTCAGACATTATTGATACGATCTCTCCCCGCGCGATCCCGATCCAGCTATTGTTGGCTAGAGAACTAGGTACTACTTGTTATGTTTCCGGCATTGGCGGACTTGGATATCTTGTAGATGCAAGTGTTATTAGCAGGCAACTACTAATCAACTTACCATTAGTCGTCATTTGGCCATCCAAAGACATCTACGCCGGAGTCGCGCAGACCCAGGCCTTAAGATTGACCCATTCGAACGATCAGGGATTGGAAACATCGCTAGAGGAACTCTCTGCTGCAGATGCTGAGTATAACCATAGGATAAGAGTCCTCATAGACAAAAGATCAGAATTGTTTCGAGCAAATAGACCGATTCACCACCTTTTGGATGATATTCTTCTTCTGAAGGAAAAGCAAAGGGAAATTCATAAGATATTGAAATCGATGAACAGGGCAACGAAGGCTTTGAATCTTTCTCCCTGTATAGTGGATCTCGCGGTGAATTTTGGAATTGTGCAGTCTCAGAAACAATGGGAGCGGCATTTACGTGAGGTAGACGACCTGGCAGCGCCAGTGTTCATGAGTAAGAAGTAACGTGCAAAAAATGGCGCATGTGCTCATGAGATCAATTGCAGCGTGATAAGGAAAGTTCCATGTCTAGCTAGGTTCTGTCAAGTCACAAAGATGTACACTCGATTACCAAGCGAGTAATATAGCTGAGAAAGATTGAATTGATTTTGGACTTACATTATTGACTGACGCTGCGGGATGAATCCTCATTGATCGCGACGATTGTTATGCCCAAGATACGAATCACCACTCAATCTGGAGATTGTTCATCGGGACTCATTGGCGTTTGATGTTAATCTGATGATGATTTTCATTCAAGCGGGTTAATTGCTTTTGATACCATCGTCTTATCCTACACCTATAGGAAATGACCAGTAAATCTACAAACATCTTTGCTATGTCTTGGACTTTAAGACTGCTTTTATTCTTGTAACGAACTTGAATCGGGAACTCGGCAATAGCCAAATTAAGTAAAGTCGCAATAGCCAAGAACTCCACATCAAAGGCAAACCGGTTGATGCGCATTACTTGAAAAATCAACCTCAAAACGCCACCCTTTCCGGCCTTTATGCCGGATTGTGTATCCTTGACCTTAACTCCTGTACCTACTCGTACCATGATATGGAAAGCTGAGCTCAAGATCTTTCTGCTAAATGGGGCTCCTTCGACTGTTGAAAGTGGATGCCTCTTGGATCCGATAAGAATGTCATGGTCTTTGAGTTGTACAAGATAACGGTTTATTTTATGCAGTTGAATCTCCGAATCTCCATCTAAGAACAAAATTACATCGCCTTTCGAATGGAGAATCCCCGCTCTGATAGCGTGTCCTTTTCCCCTATTCTTTTCGTAAGAAATTACTTTGATACGAGGATTTGCGTCTTTTTCTTTCATTATGCGTTCCAAAGTTCGGTCCCTGCTTCCATCATTTACTACCAAAATTTCGTATTCCAGAGCTATTGATTCCATAGATTCGTTGATACTTGATAGAGTAGATGCCACAGTTCCCTCCTCATTGTATACTGGCAAGACTATTGAAATCCCAATGTTGGCTTCAGAGACAGTGGAGCACTCTGATGTCAGGTTAATATCAGCTATGTCGCCGTATTCATTCATAGTCATGATTTGTTTTGTTGCCTCACCGGCCAAACACACGAGGGTTTGAGTTGTTTGAGTGTCTCAGAGACTAGAACCATACTTAGAATGTGTCTGTGTCTGTGTCTGCTCATGGTCATAGGTTGTTGGGGATGTAATCAAAGGAAATATAAGAAGTTGTCTGACGTGAGATAACCAAAATTTAGTGTATCTTTGGATTAATCATTCATGGGGGAGTATCTCATTATGTGGTTTTTTATGAGTATTTGGTTGGTGATGACATTCAGAGCGTGTAGTCAGACTATCTTGATATGGTCAGATTCTGAATTGGAGATTCTAAAGCGTAGGAGAGATTGTTGGCTCGATATGTAGAACGCCCAACAGTGAACAGAAATAGGAATAGGAATAGGAATAGGAATAGGAATAGGAATAGGAATAGAAACATGAAATGTACCGCAGGCGGAAAGCCTAATTTTTAGAATGTCTCAGATAATTGATATACTTTCTTAAGCCTTCCTCAATTTCTGTGGGCGTGTAGGCCAGATGATGCTTAGCCTTTGATATGTCCAACGAAAAGCGGGCCTTCGGCTTATCGTGATAAATAATCTTGGAAGATGATCCTGCAAGCCCAATTATCCTAGAACAAAGTTGGTACCATGTCAATTCCTCCCCACTTCCAATGTTGAATATTTGATGACCATCCGGTTTTTCAAAAGCAGCTAAACTGGCCTTGGCGACGTCAGTCACATACACAAAGTCGGTACTTACCTGCCCCTCTACGGTAATCGGCGAATTCGACAGGGCCATGTCGGCGGCCTTTCGGACGAATCCATCCTGGAGTCCCGGTCCAAATGTCTTTGAAATGCGCAAGATCGATATTCCGATATCAAATCGATCATGATAAAATTTGCAGATTTGTTCAGCTTGGTATTTACTGATATCATAAAAATCGTACGGTCTTGTAACATGCGACTCATCAACGGGCAAATATTCAGGTACATGTTGGTTAGCACCAACACCGTAAACTGAAATAGTAGAACCGAGAACAATTTTCCTTATTCCCAGCTTATTTGCCATCGCCAGAATGTTCAGGGTGGCCGTAAAATTATTCTTAAAGAAGGCGCTAATTTCGTCAAATCTTCCTGGATTAAGACCGGCAAAGTGAAATATACCATCAACAGGCTGTTCTATGCTGTCAAGAACCTTGGATAATTCAGCTTCCATAGAGATGTCACAATATTTCCAACTAACTCTAGATGCGTCCAGCACTCTGGGGTCTATCTGCTTGATAGAATGCCTTACCCCATGGTCTAGACCAGTTACCTTGTGTCCCATCTGAACCAATTCGCTGCAGACATTAGATCCTATGAATCCCAATGCGCCTGTGACGAGTACGTGCAATCTGGATAGCTCGCGCACAGCTCGGTTATAATTCCTACTAATATGCTAATTCACTTATTGTCATTTACCAAGGAACAGTGGATACGGCAGTGACGCCCGCTAGGAAAGAAGTGATCCAAGAATTAGTATAACATCCTACAAATCGCATCCATTTGTGGTTAGGCATTACCTTTCTTGGCGCGACTAGAGCAGCGATCTAACTACTCCTGCCAAGACGTATTAGCTACTTCAAAAACATCATCTCGTGTCGACTTTGCTCACAGCCATTGAAAAAAGGGACAAGAATGCATTAGCCAACTTTTTCGACGAAAGAGAGTGTAGCAGCTTGCTTAGCACTAGCACTAATGAAAACAGAGTAACGCGTCGCATACCTGATCACGATGATCTCTATCAGAAGGCCAATAAATTCTAGTCAGGATGGAAAATTAGAATTCTCGACGGGAACTCGGTGCTAGAAGTTCTCACAGTTAGACGTTTTCGTATCTCCCCCGCCGAAATCTATGATGGTATCAACACCAGAGCCACAGTCAAAACTATCTGCTCCAGCTCCACCGGTAAGCTCATCATTTCCTTGGCCTCCAGAGAGCTTGTCGTCCCCGATACCACCGTAAAGCTTATCGGCCCCACTTGCACCGATGAGGGTATCGTTACCATCAACCCCGTAGAGCTTGTCATTACCTTCCTTTCCGTCTATCTTGTCATTCCCCCCCATACCATATATGATATCGACACCAGAGGAACCAACAAGTTGATCATTTCCGCTCGCACCCAGCATTGTGCAAAGTTGATAGGGGTCGGTCGGTTCTACTGTCGGATCCGGCACAGTACAAGCACCGGGAAGAGATTTACGCGCAAGTGCACTATTGCCAATGCCGTTTGGAATAAACACTAGAGACAAAAATGCGACAGCTAATATCGCTCCCGCAAATACCTTTATATCATAACTTCGAATTGGCAATGGATTTCAAACGTAATCTAGGTATATAAGCATTCTAGTGCGAGAACTTGTTGTGGTAAGCATTTTTGTTCAGATATTGACTCGACTTTCAGGACATTCATGCAAATCAACAACCTTGACTGAATCATTGAAAGGCGTATATATCTAACGGCAATATCCACGAACTGCTGCGATTGTTCACCAATTTTTCGAAGCTTATTGGAAAGGGACATTCCCGCATCTCAATTCTCAGATCAGCACTTCTTCTGGTGCTGATGCTATTTTACATATACGAGGTAGGATCATTTTTTGAAATGGAGATAGCTTTACTTGAGCACAGAATTACTATTTTTACCTTTTTCGACTTTCACGTAGTGAATGAGCGAATTGATAACATCGTCATCATACTCGTAACGCTTGGCCTGTTAGCTCCATCGCGGAAGGATAATCTGAGAATATTCATGATCGGAATCTACGGTGCGGTTGCTCTAGTTGCTATTTTAGCTTATTCAGACTTTGCTCTAAATATAGTTTCGCTTGTATCAGTGCCGGCCGTCGCCGTATCATATTTCGTAGAAAAGCTTGGGAGGAGTTCGAAGGACAGGCATGTAACGCAAGAAAAGACTATTGATCTGAATTTAGTGCTAAATTACTTTGCAATTACGGGCATTGCCCTAGCCGTGGTCTCCATTCTTTTTGCCTTCCTTCCACTTTTTGCCAATTCCTCTAATGCGCTCGATTCTCCTCTACCAAGTTCTGAATTGGCGATTCGTAATTACGGCTACGATATCTTCCTTCTGTTTTCAAAGCTTTCATCTATCATATTGATTCTTGTTATTAGTTGTTTTCCAGTAAAGATCCTGATAAACGCTATTCTTACTAAAGCGGCAACGCTTAGAAATGAGGCATTTAATGAAGACTCAGCGCTTACTGTCAACGGAAAAAAGCGAATTAACAAGATAATTTACCTAGCCATTTTCATGGGCTTGGCAAGCATATTGCCATTGATTCCACATCAATCGTTCATTAACCCCGATAATCAGCAGATCGGTGTTGACACTGTACACTATGTCCGATGGGTAAATGTGTTGAACAATTCTACGAATGCTAATGAATTTACGCACCAGGCTTTTGAAGTCTTGAGCAATGGTGACAGACCGATTTCATTATTGATCGTATTTGCCTTTAGCAAAGTTGCAAACGGCGATCTATCTAGCACTATTGAGTATTTGCCAGTGATTTTGGGTCCAATACTCGTGCTAGTTGTTTATTTTCTTACACGACAGCTGACATCAAGCGACAAAACAGCGCTATTGGCTTCATTCCTTACTGCCATATCTTCTCAGATACTTGTTGGAATATATGCAGGGTTTTATGCGAATTGGATTGCTCTAATATTTGGATATACCGGCTTGTTGTTTCTTCTTAGATTCTTGGAGAAAGCGCGCAGGCTAGATTTTATTGCGTTTTCAGCATGCATGATTCTCCTATTTCTTAGTCATGTGTTTACTTGGATAGTAATGTCAATAGTCATGGGGGTATTTGTTGTAATTCTGCTTAGATATCATCCTAATTCCGACAGATATTTCAGTCACCCGAAACACGGAATGCAAGAAAAAAGACGAAGGATATTCCTGATCCTTCTTGTTATCGCATCCATTCTCTTGATAGATTTCGGTAGAATGAGCCTAACTGATTCGTATAGTAGGCTAGAGCGGAACCTACTAGTCGCAGAGGAAAAGTTTGGTTTTGAGCAATTTAATTTGAGATGGGACAATTTGGATCGCGCTGTACACAATAATCTTGGAGGCCTGTTTAGCAACTTTATCATCTACTCCCTAGTGTTGTACTGGCTATACAAGACCCGGTGGCATGAGCTATCAACGATACTTGTCATGGTTTTCCTCTCTATAGGACTTGTTCCGTTTATTTTTGGCAATTGGGAAGCTCAAAGCAGGATACTCTATGACATTCCATTTCAGATTCCTGCAGGCATTGCTTTGGCCATAATATTGAAAAAAGATAATGGAGTCATGATGTTGCTACCCGTCTGTCTATGGCTTTTTGCGATATCGGTCAGATCGGTGCTCAACTTTTATTATATCCCATTGTAACCAAGCTGAGCAATAAGGATCAATTTTCATATCACAGAAAATGGTACTAGTTTTAAGTATGTGGCAATACAAATGAGCTGGGGAATAATCTGGATAGTCCCAATGCCAATTCTAATGTCCTAGTGACCTCAGCCGGTGGAATAGTAGCACAAGGCATCATCAAATCTTTGAAGCTCGCGAACAAGACAGGAAAATCTTCACCAAAATATAGAATCATCGCAACTGATATGAGCACTCTGGCCGCTGGCCTATATAGGTGTGATATGGGCATTGTCGTCCCGGCCGCTTCATCAAAGGAATTTGTTGATTCTTTAGTCAAGATCAGCAGGGAACAAGATATTGGAATGATCTACGTCGGTTCTGATGAGGAATTGCTTGTAGTGGGGAAGGAAAAGAAGAGAATTGAGGATGAGAGCGGGGCAAAAGTAGTTACAAATCCCCTGCACGTACTACTTACAGGTAGAGACAAATGGAAAACCTTTGAATTTCTGAGAGAAAACAATCTGCAGTGCGCCACATCTGCGTTGCCAGAAGATTCTGAACAAATCGTTCAGGATTTTGGCTTTCCCTTAATTGTAAAGCCTAGGGAAGGATACGGCTCATTACATGTTTACGTTGCAAAAAATAACGAGGAATTGAAATATGTTGTTTCTAAAATACAAGAGGTAGGGTGGCACCCGGTTCTGCAGGAATACCTGAATAGCGATTTAGAGTTTACCTGCGGGGTTACTATTGATCAAACTGGAAAATCTGTGATGTCGTCGATAGCTATTCGTGCGATACGAAAAAATGGACAAACTCACATTGCCTTTATTGATGATTTCCCTGATGTTCGCAAGTCGGCTGAAGAGGTCGCGCTGAAACTAGGTGCGATCGGACCAATCAATGTCCAGTCAAGACTAGTGGACGGAAAACCCATAATATTCGAAATCAATCCCAGATTTTCAGCAAGCTGTCCAATGAGAGCAGCTGCAGGAATAAATGAGCCTGATATCATTTTTAGGAATATACTCCTGGGTGAGAACATCAAGATTGACAATTACCAACGTTTGGTATGCCTTAGATATTGGGATGAGGTTTACCTGCCATACGATGTGTATAACAATCCATCTGATACTGGAATTGTGACGGGTAACGGCTCATACACACTGGATTATCTCTAGTTTCATTTTTCATAATAGGCATTTGGCCTCTGCATGCTTTGGCCACTTGATAGTTATATCATGATGACATAACTAACAAATTCGCTATCCATCTCTGCAAGAATTGCCGGCCCATTGGCTCTAAAATCAGCTCCCGTTTTGGATTTGCAGTAAAAGCAAGATAGTAGGATAGTCGGATATCTATTTTATTGGTATCTTATTGGTATACTATTGGCACTAGAATTCTAGCCAAATGCATCTATTTACGGGTAATCAGCTGTTTGATAATTGTGTCAAAAGCGCTTGCCGTGTTATCCCAATCGAACTGCTTTGAAAAATCAAGAGCATTACGACTAAGTCTACGAAGGTACTTTTGATCTTTTAGCAATGAAATCGCAGAACTAGCAAGACTTTGTGGCGAATTTTCTTTTACTAGGAGGCCTGTTTCCTCATGCTTCACAGAATCCCTCAAACCCGGTACGTTATATGCTACGGCTGGTGTTCCCATTGCGTTGGCTTCAGTTACGACTAGACCCCAACCCTCGCGCACAGCAGGTATTAGAAGTAAGTGTGACCTCTTGAGGAGAGAGTATTTCAATTCATCCGTTACATGGCCATAAAACGTAATATCCTTAATTTTGATTTTTTTAATCCTATCGAGCATGTAGCCGTCACCTATAACCCACATTTTGGCATTGGGAATCTCATTCTTGATTCTAGAAAATGCCAAGATTGCATGATGAGGCAATTTATTCTTCTTCATTCTACCAATGAAAATCAAAGTGGGGTCAGGGTCTTTCTCTGTTAATTCAGAAAGGGGAGCAACGCCTAGCCCCTCAGTGACGAGAAATACTCTTCTAAAACCTATCGCCTCTAAATCTTGCTTGGAAGAAGTTGAAACAGTTACAGTAGGTATATCCTTGTAAAGTGAAAGCCATTTCAATTCCAGGTAGTAATATCCGATGTAACTTAGCGGAAATCTTGTTTCATAGAACCAGCCTTCCCTTGCCAGACTGTGGATTATAGCTAAAACTGGTATTTCAGTTACAAACTTGGGTGTAAAGAATGGCTTTGTATTTATCTCATCGATAACTAGGTCAAAATCCTTCCTGGATGTTTGATAGTACTTTCTTGCCTTCCGGTAAACTGTGTACTTTCCACCCATTCGTATTATTTTTACACCATCAACTGACTCCTCTGCTAACGAGTTCGGAAATCGCGATGTGACAAGTGTCATATCATAACCTTTTTTTACAAGTCTGTGCATGGTCTCATGAGTGAAAACTTCTGCTCCCCCTGCATCAGGGTTCTTGATATCACGCCAGTTGAACCACAGTAATCGCAATGGCTAACTAGCATGGAAGCTAGTCGTATTAAAAGTAACTACAAAAGATAGTTCCTGGCAATGTATGTCATCCCCTAATCTTTATTGTGTTGTTACGGGTGAAAAAAGAAGATGCTATAAACGCTGGCTACAAAGCAGAAAAGAAAGCTGTAGAGCAGCAAAGAAATCCCATCCAGGGAGCACCTAGAAATCCACGAGAAGTTCGTGATACCAAAAACAAAGATCTATGAATACGCCTGCCCTGAATTCATCATTTACAGACTTTATGCGACGCACAAGACTCTTTGCAACACAAATCTACCGCTTCATACTCGCCGGATCTGTAGATGGTTAAGAACTCACACGATAACCAACTTGATTGCTTTGTCAGCCAGTGCGTCAGCGACAATTGCGTGTCGCTATTTTGAGCAGGTTCATGCGCATGAATCATGCTTCACCACGCATAGTTTTTGGGGCCAAGCAGAAAGAGGCCCAATTTACCCCTTCTTTTTGCTGTACCAATCCTGCAATACCGAATTTACAATCTTTGAATATCTTGAAAAAGGCGTATACTTTAGGGCGATTTTGAGCCTATCCCAAAAATACCCCTATTGAAGATATCGTAAGGTAGGTCAGCGGCAGATGCCATATGTTATATGGTAATAATCGATATTTGATGGTCATAACTGCCAAATTCCGACGGCGTCTTATTTTTAGGATAGGCTCTAAGTAGCCATTAGCCTAGAACAATTTTTGACGCCTACTCGATTATTCTCTCGAACTGGATAAAGAAGAAACATAATTCATCTTTCTTTGAATCAGTTACTGCTTCTAGGATAGTTCGAACCTCTTTGGCTGCATCTTCTAATGGTCGAATCTCGATAACTGCCTTGTATTTCGTACTCAGATATACCAAGACAGTTTTGATGTCTTTGCAGTATTCTATGCGCTCAATAACAACTCCTCTTGTAAGCAGTGCATTCCTCAATTTTTGAGCAATTGAGCTGCTGGCATATTCATCATTGCCGCCGCCCTTATCGTCGTCCGCAGTCGCCATTATGACCAGAGCACGACCAGATTACCATTTTGACTCAATCCGCTTTTTGCACTGTCACGGCTAAGTGCATTATGAAATCTATCTATAGAGCCAGACTATCTGAAACAACCTGCCATCAAAGGCAGCCGTTGGTGCTTCAAAAACAACTCCTGCTTATATATTTGTGAAAATTCATACAACTAATACTACTGACTAGACACTGATTGTCACGGCGATGCAAATTGGCGGTCCGTTTACTCCATAGTCATAGTACCGTTATTAAGTTGGATCTAGTTTACTCGCCGGTTATAGCCCAGTGCTTATGGACTCGGAATTGCAAAGAAGGTAAAACTAGGGAGTTTGCAAGTGTGGATGACATTTCGAAGTTTGCCGAGTCCGAAGATTAAATAGTTAAACTAGGTCAAATAGATTCTTGATCTCGGTCCTACATAGAGTAAAAAGACGTTTCTTGTATTGAGCTCGACACGGAACATCAACTTGTACCTACCATTTGCAAACCGGGCAGTACGTCTGCCTTCAAATGGTTTGCGTAATTCCCTGTATCGGAAGGGATTTTTCTTTAGATTCTGTATTATAACTGCGAGTTCTTGGCGTTCAGAGGCCGTCAAAATACTGAGAGAATCCTGATAAATTGGGTTCTTTTCAATTATCCTAAAGTCATCGTTGCCAGTAGAGACGGCCAAAAAGATCAGAGTGCTTCGGCTTTCTTTAGTAATTCTCTTTCTTCAGGATTGGTCAGAATATCCAGCGTGTCGCTATAACTATCTAGTGTCTCTGCATATTTTTTACCAAGTTGTATTAGGACTTCGAGCTTCCTTTGGTCATGGTAGTTTCTTGTATTGACCATTCTAAATATGCAGAATAGACTTAGTAGGGTTCCGTACAGTGCCCTTATCCATTCTTCGCTATTAATCTGTATAATCATCTCAGGAGTCAATTGCCTATTTTGAGATACGATGCCCAACACTACATTTTGATAGTCCTGAAAGATACTTATGATTTCCTTAATTTCTTCAATGGATTTTGGCTTAATCCAGTCACCGCTTTCATTGACAGCCTTTGTACCTTCTTGGTAGAATGTCCTGTCTGCTTGAATCAAGATATTCAAATTTTCTCGGTTACTTTTCAAGATAAGCTCTTCTAATGCCGAAGCAGTAATGGCAAATAGGTCTAGGGAATCCACAAAAGTTTCTGCTATTTTGTTGACTTTAGCCTTAAGAATAGGCTTGATGACGTTGTTATCAATACTCTTAATTAGTAAAGTAGCCGTGAGTCTGTCTCTAAGTTTGGGAAGTAGTCGTTTTAACGACTTCTCATTGACCTTCTTTTTAGTAACTATGGTAGAATCAGTTACTATTGCTTTCTCAAGAAGGATAGTCGATGTCATACACTTATAGTAACCATAAGCTCTGGCTCTTATAAAAGGCAAGCTTGTCTTAGGTATTTCAGACCACTGATAGTTTAATAATTCAATTGTTTAACTAAAAGGATAATGTGCTACAACTTCATGTTTAGGGCCGGTTGCTTTAGTTGAATCGGCTTCGAAAAGTAGGAGCTGGTATAGGCTTTGCGTTTGTTACTGTGACCAAGTCCGATGCAGGGCCAGACACTTCTGGACTCAAACCGGAAAGCCTTGTAGATCTGTCATATATTACTACAATTAGTGACCGAATCCAGAGCAGGATGCACTGGGGAACCCGTAACCTCCGGATTCGATCCACCGTGAGATTATGGGTACTAACCCGGCCTTTGAATGCTCTAAAAACGTTCTGTAGCGTGAAAAAGAAATTGCACAAATAACCAATCTTTATTCACAAGCTGAGGCACAGAAGATGCAACCCCGGACGAGATCTCGCACATCTTGTCTGTTGGGCTGTGAGGACGCCCGGAATCTGCTGCCTGTTTCTACTCTTGGCTTTGCACAACAGAACTAGCCATTTTTGGATTCTCATAAATCTTGGAGGACAAAATCACTGTATTATCCCGCAGCCACTCACTCATTAACAATCGACCTC
>Ga0209431_10003533_pt1 | contig 12430 bp, 9 predicted proteins | sample RifCSP13_3_FD_184021 | JGI IMG/M metagenome (GOLD analysis project Ga0209431, IMG submission 184021) | Soil microbial communities from Rifle, Colorado - Rifle CSP2_sed 13_3 (SPAdes) (version 2) | ecosystem: Environmental > Terrestrial > Deep subsurface > Rock core/Sediment | place: Rifle...
TGGTGCTTCAACTCTTTATTGAAGAATGAAACCACATACCATTTTGACAAGCGATACAGCTCCTTTAGTGACACTTCCTTGCGCAGAGGCATGAAAGGCTTCATCGCCTGCACTTCCGTCGGATCGGCACCAATACTAGTGATCGTTTGATCGCTGATACGATTGAAAATCGACGCATCGCACTCAGCGAAAATGTCTGACGGATCGCTTGAATAAACAAGCTTTAATTCAGCCAAAGTAACATCGTCATCAGGTGTTGACTCGAGTCTAACGAGATTCCTACGGATTGCATCACACAGGTTCGGATAAGCTGCGGAGATATGAAGAGCAGCTGACACATCAGCATAGTATTTAGGGTGACTATTCACTAGCTGAGGGAATACGGCCTGGTTCTGCCCGTCGCCATCCTGGTATAACATGAGCGGAACGTTCACAGTGGCATAGTCAGTCGCACTAAAGCCAACATAGTCAGTGCCGTCCATCGCAACGGCCGCCTTCACACGAGGATCAGGAAAGACTCCCGCGAGGCCGAAACCAGCCACGGTAACCATCGTAGTGCCGCCACCAAAGGAGTAGCCAAACAAGCCAATTTCATCGGGATTGATATGCGGGCTAAATAGTGGGCCGCTGTGAAATCTAGCAACTGGGTAATGACAAAGCGGACATCCTGGGATCGTCGAATCAGTCGAGTAGCTCCAACAGACATTCCTGGATTTGGTGACAAGCCCAGGATATTCGCTATAGCGCGCTGCGGTTATTACCCGTATGTTCGACTGCCGCCACAATGTATCCATGACTGGCCAGGGTTTCGAGCAACCCGCCGGCTGCTGATAATCCAGCCGAGCCTTCACTGCCGTGAGAATAGATCAATAGCGGAAATGTTCCTTCGGCAACCGGAACGTCCTCTAAAGCGCGATTGGTGGACGGCAAGGAGACGCTGAATATCACCTGAGGATAGCCAGGGTGTGTTCCATCATAGATTGGGTTGTTTTCCGAGTACTTTGTGCGGACTCCTCGCCGGCTCTCACTCGGGTACAAGACGTGTACGAACAGGGGCCGACCTTGTGGCGTGCTACTCGACGATTCGTGTAACCTCTTGAAGCACAGGGAATATTTGGTAGCGGGGGGGAGGCTCGAACTCCCGACCTTGGGGTTATGAAGACCAGAGAAACACCTGCACCAGCTTAATACCTCAGTTCCTCAAAGCGACGGCGCGCCGCTTCAAAATCGAGGTTGTACGTCGCATCAATGCCTTGCGTGAATGAATCATCGAACAGCATTCGGTCGACGACGCTGGCATGTGAGGTTGACGCTTGCTGCGCGCGCGCAGTGATGGACAGGGCAAATATCAGGAGCGCAAGGAGAATATGAGTCTGGTGTTTCATCTCATTGCCGGCAACGGTTCAGTGCAATTATCTAAAAGAAAAGACAGCTTAAGGGATATTGGCCCTTAACAACGTGTTGAGGGCCCCGCTAAACATGTGCATCAGAGGTTGTATGGGACTATAGTTTCATCTAAAAGCTCCATACAAGAGCGACACCATAGTCGCGCCGCGCTCGCTCATAACGCGGGATAATCGATGGTAGTAACTTTGATGGCCCACGCGGTGTCTTCTGGCAGGTGGATCCTAAAGCCGGGTCGCGATGCGTGCGATAGACGTAGTGGCCAATGCCATAGCCCATCGCGCTCCCAACGACCACGTCAGAAAGAAAATGGTTGCGCCCGGTGAAACGCGACACTCCCACCAAAGTAGCAAGCCCGTAAGCGGCGACCTGCACCATCGGGCGATCGTGATATTCGTTAGCCACAATGGTCGCCAGTGACCAGGCAGCCATCGGATGTCCTGACGGGAAAGAAAGTCCTCCATGGAAGAAGCGTCCGCGTCCCTGGTCCTTTCGCGGACGAGGCCGCGCTGTAGCGAGTTTGAGCGCTGACAGCACGATGGCGCCGTCAATCAGTGCTTCCGCCCCCAGCAATCCCGTCTCTCTCAACCTCGGATTGTTCTCTTTCCTTCCGATCAGATAGAAGGCGGCGGCCACTGCACCAGCACCGTAGCCGGAACCCAGATAGCCAATGTCACGACTTATATTCAAGCGGAGCCTATTGTCATGGAGCGCGCCTGCTGTGCGCCGGTCAGTGGCAATCAGAGCAGCCGTTGCGAGGCCGAGTGGCGCAAGCCAGGTTGCGTCATCTTTCTGAAGACGTAATGGTGAAGTCCAGATGACGCGCTGGTCGCGCAAAATGTTTTTCAGGAACTGCCGTTCGGCCGATGGAGTCGGCGATGGACTAGGTGATGGCGTTGTCTGCAACTGCGCCGCAGATGGTGTGTTGGCTGTCGACGTCTGCGCAGATGCGCTCGCAGTGATTGTGAAAAGCAGCAATACATGCAGCACTGCATCTCTATAGAGAGATCGCAACACAAAGTGCGACTTCATTTTAAGTTCCCCCTGATCCTCCTTCACCGCCCCGTTTTATACTCATTTGCGTCCCAAGAAACGTATGCGTCCTGTAAACGCACGGTGCTGTGTGCCGCTGAAAGTGAGAAATAGTGGCGAGTCGATGTTGTTGTTGACTGCAGTGGGGTTCTTCCGGTTCGTTATGTCGTTGAAACCTGCGCGCAAGGCTAGGTAATAACCGAACAGGCTAAAGCGCCGCTCAACGTGGGTGTTCAACGTAAAGTAAGTCGGAAAGCGGCGCGCACCCGGCGCGCCAACAAGCTGTTGCTCTTGATTGACCACGTTGAAGGGAAAGCCACTACGCCAGTCGAGTGAGTAAGCGAAGGCAAACTTCTTGACCAGCGGCAGCCAGCCCCACGAGATGAGATGGTACGGTGCGTCCCACGGAAGCGGCCCGGCCGCCTGTTGGCCGAAGACCGGATTGTCGATGTCGGGGTCGAGCACAGCGCTTGCTCGCGACCGCGAGCGAGTGTAAGAAGCGAGTATCGGGTAGTTTCCCTTAAACTCGTGGCGCACAGTAATTTGTACACCGTCGTAGCTATCGCTCCGGTCATTGCGCAATTCAAATACGCCACCGGGCTGTCCCGACTGGCCGGGATTGAAAAACGCCAGCAAGTCGTGCCCGCGCTTCTGCAAGAACTCGATATCGAGGTAAACATCGGCGGGCAGTTTCTGTTCAACTCCGACACTCCAGTTAGTAAAGCGCGGGACTCTTAGGCTGCTCTCGTTAACCTGAAAAGCCGTAGCCACTGCTGGCCCAACGGGCGTTCTGCCATCACTGGCGTACGACTGCTCAGAGCGCAATCCAGCAAGCGAACGAGTCACAAGATTGAGGTTGGTTGCGTCGTAATAGAGGCCGATACCACCCGACAACTTGGTACTGCCGTCTCTGGTTAAGAGATAAGTGGCGGCCACGCGAGGTGAGAATGAGGCTCGGCGAATGATGCTGTCGCGATCAAATCGTAGTCCGGCCTCCAATAGCATTCGAGCCGAGATTGACCAACGGTCTTGCGCAAAGCCGCTGGCTTCGAAGTTGTCTCGACTGAATTGTGAGTTGCCGCTGAAAGTGATCTGGCGCGAAAGAGTGCCAATCTGGCGCAAGATGAAAATCGGCCGACGCGACGCGGATTGATCGAGGGTAATTCGGTCGAAATCAATCCCAAACTTAAACTCATGCGGGCCATGCCAACGCACCTCCGGCAATGTGAGGCCACTGATCAGTTGCAGACGTCGGGCTGTTGCGTCCGATGTTTTGAAAAAGTTTCCACGGGCGCCTTCTGGACTGATTCGATATGGCAAGGTTCCCATCGGCTGCTCCTCTTCATGAAACTGATTAACTGCGAGGCCGATTTCCAGCAGCGCCTTGTTGGAAGCGTAATACTGATCTTTGACCGAGGCGAGATACGCGGACTCCTGCAGTTCCGCGGTTGTTTCCAGAGGGTTGAGCGTTGACAGACCATCATGCGGTGAGTGAAAGCGGTTGATAAGAAACCCCACCGTCAGAATGTTTCTTTCGTTTAAGTTGACCTGCGTCTTCAATAGATTGTCCGCGCGCCATGACGTGTTTCGATCAGCGCCGTTGGGAAGTTCGGGAATGATGTTCAGATCAACAATGGCGTCCGCAGCCTCAAGGAACCAGGCCTTCTTCTTGCGCAGCGGTCCCGAAAACGTCGCGCGCGGAGTCCACTGACTGAAATCCACCCCCTTGCGATTTTGAAACGACGGAACGAAGTTAGTCGCCGAGAAGCGATAGTGATCGTCGCCCATGCCGGTTGTTAGATCGAGACTGCCGCCCGAGCCCTTACCATATTGCGCCGATAAGCGGCTCGACTGTGCGTCGATGGCCCGCAATGCGTCAGGACTCACGCGCATCACAAGCAAGCCGCTCACCGGCTGCGTGATATTGAAGCCGTCGAGTTGATCCAAAATTTGAGAAGTGGCCGAGCCCCCAAGATGGATCTGGTCACTTGCATCCGCCACCACGCTGGGAATGAACGGCAATGCTTTGCGGTAATCGCGCGTCGAAGGGTATGGCAGCGTAAGAACTTCGCGACTGGTCAGCGTAGCAGTGACTGCGGTTTTTGCAGGATCGATAGCGTGTGGCGAAGCGTAGACGTTCACCGTCTCGGCGATCTCCTGTTGGTGGTAGATCGTGATTTCCAGACTTGAAGCTTCGCCTACGCGCACATTGTCACTAGTAGAAGCGTAAAAACCTTCCTTCTCGGTCTTGAGCTGATACACCCCGCCGGTTGGTAGGCTGAAGTCATGGCGACCGGCCGCGTCAGTTGTGGCCCTCGCAGCCGTCTGGGTTGGACTTTGGAAGAGAACGAGTAGCGCGTCGGGTACAGCGACGCCATTCTCGTCAGTAACCCTCACGAGGAGTCTGTAATTGGATTCCCCCTGAGACGTTTTTTGGCCAGCCAGCACTGTTCCCGAAGGGTTTGCTGAGATCCAAACGACGACAGCGAGAAATGCCAGGCGATGAAAGAGGCAACGGCATACCATGGTGCCTGAATTCATTGAGCCCTCTCGAAATCTTTCGCAGTTGCCTAAGGCTTTACGTTAATTGCTAACTACTATGGAGGGAGACAGCTAGCAAATGATTCCGCTCTGCCTCGCTTCGCAGTCAACTTCCGACCGCGCTGATCACCACAACTTTTGTCCTGGGCCGCCTGTTTGTCAATTTGAGAGCGTGCGGCCTCGTCGGCTCATCATTCGCGATGCTTATCCTAGTCTGTTAAGGGTGCCACTTCTAACTGCTTCCTTCGCGAGGCTGAATATCAAGCCACTCTTCCTCAAAAGTCTTACTCCCGACACTCGACTCGCTCTCCGGAACGAGATTGTTGGTCTTCTCCAAAAGCTCGTGAACATCAGGGCCTCTTTCGCATACTCATTCGTCGGAAGAAATAATTGTAAAAACTTACAGTCGACTTGACTAGCAGGGTAACTGGGCGCTTTTTGGATTATTGGAGCTCGTCAACTACCAATGATGGTTTTTCTCCCTCAGAATTCCCTTGAACCTGAACCATTGCAGTATTATTATACGGCCCCATCAGGGAGATTATTTCTGCAAGGCGCGGATTGTTGAACAAGGGGTAAATCCGTAGCAGACCCACCACGCAAGCTGACGGAGAAAGAGAGATGTCCTTCCCCGTTTTGATTGAAGAGTTCGTCGGCCCAAACGGCAGAGGCCACGCGATGATCCTAATGCGCGAGGACGGTACTTTCGAAGGACTCATCCTTCGGAGGGAGCGGGCGCTACAACTAGAGCACGCCTGTTGGGAGCACAGAATCGAGGATTACGAGGTTTGTACCGTCTCAGAGACACTACCGCCGGTTGAGGAAATGATTAGCGAGGAACTGGGTCTTTGATTTCCATCAGATTGTGGAGTAATCAAGCCCAAGCGATCGCTGTCCGCCCAATCATGAGGCGAACTGCGTCATTTACATGAACTCTTCAACAAGTTCATCGAATGTCTCTTTATTTAGTCCGAGCTTTTGCTTCACCAGAGGGCCATTACTGAGCGCCACTTCCTGATCCTCATATGTTGGCTGTTGGTTTTCGTAGAAGACACCGATCGGGATGCGGTCACCCCACTCGAAGGATTTCTGTAATGCGAGCTCGACCTTCGTTGCGTCGTAGCCTGACTCGACGTCAAGCTTGTAGTTGCGCTTGCGGAAGTATTCATACGTGTTTATTTTGTTGTAAGTGACGCAGGGGCTGAAAACGTCCACGAGCGAAAACCCCTTATGTGCGATGGCTCCCGCAAACAGATCCGCCAGATGTTTGTTCTCGCCTGAAAAACCGCGCGCGACATAGGTTGCGCCGGAGACAAGCGCCAGGGCGATTGGGTTAATGGGCAGTTCAAAATTGCCCAAAGGCGTGGACTTGGTGCGCACCTCTTTCATCGTTGTGGGGGAGGCCTGACCGGTGGTCAATCCGTAGATCTGGTTGTTCATTACAATGTAAGTCAAATCCAGATTGCGCCGCATAGCGTGAATGAAATGTCCCAGTCCGATTCCATAACCATCCCCGTCTCCGCCAGTAATTACTACGTTCAAGTCATGATTAGCTAGTTTGATTCCGGTAGCGACAGCCACAGCGCGCCCATGCAGACTGTGGACCCCGTAGGCATGGATGAAACCAGGCAGGTTGGATGAACAGCCAATGCCCGAGACGATCATCAGATCTTCGGGCTTGATGCCCAGCCTTCCAGCAGCGATTTCAAGCGCTCGCAGCACTCCGAAATCTCCACACCCAGGGCACCAGTCTGGTTCAACCTCGCTTGCATAGGTTTCTATGGGCAACTCAATTACTGTAGCCATGTCCGCATCTCCTTTTGAGTCGGGAGTCTGGAGTCAAAGACAATCGCCTTGACTCACGACTCTAGACTCTAGACTCACGACTCTTCATCCTGCATCTGCTGTCAGAGCTTTAACAGCTTGCCATGAGTAAGTTGAGCCAGTGGCCGCCCCGATCGACAAATTGCCGCGCTTTTCTCCGCCGTCGCGGGATACCATCTCAATTTGCCACAATGGCTCGCCATATTCACTCTCGTCAATCTTCTCAATCTTCCCGGGTCGGACTTTATCCGCTAGATGCACACGAACGTAGTGATAGCCCATCTCTCGCGCCTCTTCCAGCGTGACATCAGTCGAACGCGGCCGGTCTTCAAGAATCCCGCGTAGTTGTTCAACAATATGATGTGGTTCGAATGGTTCCCCATCGTACTTTAAGATCAGATCGTTAACACCGAAGCCGGTTTCGGCACGCAGATGACGCGCGAACTGCCCGGTATAGTTGCACTCGACACAGAAAGTGCGTTTCATACCGCGAAGCATTTCGCTCACCTCCTTTGCGTGAAAAGGATGGAGGTATTTCACCTGAAGATGATTGGCGGTGATGCCCTGCGCAGCAAGTAAAGCTATGGCTTCACCAATGACACCCTTCGTCGAGCCCCAGCCGATCAGAGTGACCTCAGCATCGGGTGGACCTTCCAATTTAGGCGGAGTTAGCTCCTGCAAGACCTTGTCAAGCTTACGCATGCGCTTCTCTTGAATCTTGCGCCGCACGGGTGGGGTGGTGAAGACATCGCTGATCACAACGCCTTCTTCGTCGTGTTCGTCAGTTGCCGCCACATACATCGCTCCCACCGTGCCAGGCAAGGCGCGTGGCGAGACTCCCGAGCGAGTGAATGCGTATCGCTTGAACTGCCCCTTCTCCGGAGACCAGTCGGAAATGATTTCACCACGCTCAATCGGCACATCGTGGCGTAAAGCATCAGCCTCGATGGTTTCCGGATGCTCCGAGAGCAGCAAATCGGAAATGATTGTGACCGGGAGCTGATACTTCTCCGCGAGGTTGTGTGCCTCAACCGCTGTGTAGTAACAGTCGGTTGTATCGGTTGGCGCAATAATAACGCGAGGGTAATCGCCCTGAGACGCGCCGAAAACCTGATTGAGATCAGCTTGCTCCGTTTTGGTAGGGATACCGGTAGATGGCCCGCCTCGCTGGACTTCGATAATCACTACTGGCGCTTCGATCATTCCTGCCTCTCCGATGGCCTCCGTCATCAAAGCAAATCCTCCGCCTGAGGTGCCGCACATCGCACGTACGCCAGCGTGCCCCGCCCCTATAGCTATGTTGACAACGGCCAACTCATCCTCGCATTGCTTGACTACCACGCCGCACTTGGCTCCATGCGCAGCCATCCAATGGAGGACCGATGAAGCGGGCGTCATAGGATATGCTGAGTAGAACTTACAACCGGCTGCCACTGCGCCCAAGGCGAAAGCCTCATTACCAGTGATGAAAGGTCTCCTGATGCGCGTGTAATCCCATTCGTAACCAAGAGGAACAGAAATATCTCTTGCGTAATCGTATCCGGCTCGCACGACCCGTACATTCTGCTCCACAACTGCTTCGCCTTTGTGCTTGAACGTATCAGCCAACACGCTCGCTGCCATGTCAAAATCCAGTCCTAGCAGATAGAGAAGGGCGCCCAGTGCTACCGTGTTTTGCATTATGGGCTGAAGGCGACCAAAAGACTTGGTTATCGCTTTAACGGGCAAGGGGACAGGCAGAACCTGATTGCCAATTAGCACGGAATCGCAGGTGAGTTTGTCTGAGTTGTAGATGACGGCACCACCGGGCTCGACCTCGCGGGCGTGGCGTTCGATCGTATCCTGATTCAGTGCGATCAACACATTCAGATGATCGCCGTGCGAGGAGACCTTTTTCTCGGCTATGCGCACTCGCAGCCAAATATGGCCGCCGCGAATCACGGATTGGTAACTATTGTACGCAGATACATAGAGCCCAAGTCGACTACAAGTTTTCGCTATCGTGTCGCCAGACTTGTCTAACCCATCTCCAGCGGCTCCCCCAATACCAATAGTGACGTCTCTTTTTTTCTCCATGGGTAGGCTCCTGTGAATAGACATTGCCACTCCCATCAAGGCGGGGAGGGCTCTTGAAGCATCAGCTAAACGTCTGTTGCAACTCGCGGATGCAAACTCCCCTTCGCCGCTCACGTTCGTTCTCGAGATTCGGCGATGAGACCCAGGAGTAGACGCCGCCGAAAAAAATAATCAACAGACGATGGTCGAATGAAAAAGAGCTTCGGTTGTGGCGGTTAATATATCAATGTTGAGCTGCTAGCTCAACAGTGCGGCTTCTTGGCTGGCCATGATTGTCCCTCCACGTCTCACAGATGACAGTGAGAAGAGACGGCGGTTGCGAGTGCGCTAAAAAAGATATCGTGCGGGAAGCGGAATTGAGACAATGCAAGCGCCGGCTGAAAAATATCCTCCGATATCATTAGTACCCTGTCAACGCCACGCTGAGCCGTGTAGTATTAAGCGTCCTTTGCGAAGCGTGCCGTGTCGCGCTTGTGTAAACTATATTAACTATTAACGACGGAAAGGAGATAGAGATGTCCAGAATGGTCGCAGTCCTCAGTGCTCTCGGCGTGCTCGTCATGGTCAGCGCCCATGCGACTGGCCAGGAGAAAAGTATGGCGTCGCCGGCGGACGGTCACACGATCCACGTGACGGCCCCGCACGTCGTAGGCGGCAAAGTAATGGGTCCGTACCACCATTACTGCAAGGTCCTCTCACCCGAACCCGTGATTGAGTGCCTTTGCTATGACTCCAGTGATCCAGCCGCCCGGCTTCAACAGGTCGAGTACATCGTCGCTAAGTCCATAACCCGGGCAGGGGCCGTGACGCTCGCAAACTGGAATGAGAACTGGCACGACCACCGGCAGGAGATCTCGACCGGCCGTGTGCAGGTGCATGATCTGCCACCCGACAAGGCAAAGGAAGTAGCCGACTTGGTAGCGACCACCGACGGCATCATCTTCCACCTGTGGTCGCATGACGAGACGGTGCCAAGCGGCAAGGTCATCATCGCCCAGTCGGTGGGGCATGTGAATCTGACTCAATCGGAGTTTAAGAAGGGGGCCGCGGACAAGCCGGCGGCGAAGCCCTCCGGCAATTAACGCCCACGGTCTATGTAACACGCGGGGTGGGGTGGTCTAACCAGGCGCTGCAGCTGACGAGCCGCGGGCGAAAAAGGCAGGAAGCCGAGCCAACGATCTGGGGCGGCTCGCGGCTGAGCGCCAGGGCGTTATGCCGCTCAGAGGAAAAGTGATGCGCGATGTTCTTGTCAGGGTCTGCCGCTCAACGGGTTAACCAAGCTTGCCACACTGTTCGCAGCAGTCTGTATTGTGGCTGTCAGAGAACCATTAATCTCTCGAACAACATTTCGAAGAAACGCAACTGCTCCACCTTAAACCCTGACAAAAAGCGAAGCCGCCGTGAGTTGCACTTTACTCATAGCGGCCTCAGATCAAACGAGAACCCTATCTGCTTCAGACTGTTTTCGCGGCAGCTTTAGCAGTAAGTTTGTGGAGCGTTGAATTAGCCACCTCAAAGGTTTCCACTGTTGGTTTTCCCTTCAGCACTTTCGTTAGGGCCTTCAAGACCTCTGGATATCCCGTGCCCTTGTACGCCACCGCGTCCTCTTTCGTATTCCAGAGGCTAATTCCTACGGCGCGCGCGCGATCTGGGCTGACAAAGGCGATCTCATCACGAAATCCTTTCTGCTTGCGCAGCAGTGGCAGAATTTCATTGTCGATCAGGCGTGAAAACTCTTCGGTAGAATTGACCTTGAGTTTCATTGTGACAATACGTGCAAACATCTCTAGCTCCTTAACTGTAGAGCTGTTACTTTCAACTGCTCTGGCGAACTCCAGAACAGTTGAGAAGGGAGTTAAGCTGGACTCGATTCGCCCGGCATCTTACGCTTGACGAGTGGCTGTGTAAAGCGAACGACTGGATAAACTGGATAAATGAGATCAACGACTGATCCGGGGGGCCCTGCGGGCCTCTTAGCCAAAACAGACGGCACCTAAATTTACAATTGACTCTGGACCGGCTCAAAACATGCCACTTGTAATAGTGTTCTCCCACTTCACTCTCTTCAGCAGATCAAAGTCGGAAAGCATCTTGCCGGTTCCCAGTACGACGGAGGCCAACGGATCGTCAGCCAGTGAAACCGGAAGTCCTGTTTCAATTGACAAACGCTTGTCGAGGTTCTTGAGCAGCGCCCCACCGCCCGTCAGGACAATGCCACGCTCAAAGATATCGGCGGACAGCTCGGGCGGAGTACGCTCCAGCGCTACGCGTACCGCATTTATAATGGTCGAGACCGAATCGGCAAGTGCTTCGCGTACTTCTTCGTCCGTAATGGTAATCGTTTTCGGAATTCCTTCGATCAGATTTCGCCCGCGCACCTCGAAGGAAAGAGGTTCATCAAGCGGATAGGCCGAGCCGAGTTCGATCTTGATCGCCTCCGCAGTTCGTTCACCGATCAAAAGATTGTACTTTCGCTTTATATATTGGATGATGGCTTCATCCATCTCGTTCCCGGCAACACGCACTACGCGCGAGCAAACGATACTGCTTAGACTGATGACAGCGATGTCCGTTGTGCCCCCGCCTACATCGACCACCATGTTGCCGTGAGGCTCAGTGATCGGAAGCCCCGCGCCGATTGCCGCGGCCATCGCTTCTTCGACCATATAAACTTCGGAGGCCTTCGCGCGGTACAAAGAGTCTTCAACTGCACGCCTTTCAACCTGGGTAATCTCGGAGGGAATACCGATGACGACCCGCGGGCTGACCCAGGTCTTGCCGTTGTGGGCTTGGCGAATGAAGTGCTGCAGCATCTTCTCGGTGACCTCAAAGTTTGCAATGACGCCGTCCTTCATCGGACGAATGGCGACGATGTTTCCAGGCGTTCGCCCAAGCATGTCTTTGGCGTCGCGGCCTACTGCCTCAACTGCATTAGTGACTCTGTTAATTGCGACAATGGATGGTTCAGAAACGACGATGCCGCGCCCCTTAGCGTAAACCAGCGTATTCGCAGTGCCCAGGTCTATGGCAAGGTCACTAGAAAATAGACTGAAAATGGATTTAAAGGCCATCTATTTCGTTAGGTATGTCCAAAACACGGACTCTTCGCGTCCCAGGGCGGTTAATAGGGTGTTGTCTTAACCACTCCTCAATATCCCATCTCAGCACGTTTGTCTCGCCATCCTCGCTTACGTCAATATCGACAATTTAAGTGCTAAAAAGTGTCTTATGTTTCGGGTGAAGCCAAATGAGACGTGCTCCCGGATTTCTAAATCTTACCCAACCCTTTTGACTCTCATTGTTTAATTCGCCTTTAACGAGCTTTGTTTATACAATCCAATTCGGTGGCACTTGTTTGGGAGTACGACGACTGACCGAAGCCAGATCCTTCGGATGACGAGGCGAGCCTGTCCACGCCGTTTCATGTTTTTAGCGCCTCGTTGCTTAGACAAATTGCCCACGCTACGAGAAACGGCCCTGAGCAGAATGCTTTCCTCGCGAAAGAATTAGCCCTTGGGATTCAGTTTCCACCGACTTTTGTTTTTGGACCGCG
>Ga0209431_10003534_pt1 | contig 12427 bp, 7 predicted proteins | sample RifCSP13_3_FD_184021 | JGI IMG/M metagenome (GOLD analysis project Ga0209431, IMG submission 184021) | Soil microbial communities from Rifle, Colorado - Rifle CSP2_sed 13_3 (SPAdes) (version 2) | ecosystem: Environmental > Terrestrial > Deep subsurface > Rock core/Sediment | place: Rifle...
TGGACGGTGCGCATCAGCGATTACGTCCTGAACGGCGAGCGCGTTCTGACCACCGAGTGCAGCCTGTGCCAGACGTGCATCACCGTCTGCGCCCACGACGCGCTGAAGCTGGGCTTCGGCTTCGACCTGGGCGGGAAAGACCTGCTGCGGGAGCGCGCGCCGAAGATGGAGCGCGAGATGGCGGCGGCCGCAGTGCGTGATTAAGAAGGATCAGGAGTGCTGATTTTTTTCTTGCCGCTTGTTGTTCCCTATGTTATTATCTCGCCCGGCAGTATGCCTGCGCTGCGGGGCAAATGCATCTGATGCGACATTCTCGGGTGGGTGGGGAGGCGCCTCGCAAGAGGAGACTCCCCGCCTTCTTTTTGGTGAAAGCGTCTGCCGATCGGCAGCGCTCGTATCGGTGGGGAGCGAGTTAACCTGTGAACCGTTATCCATTGTCTCCGACGCTTGTGCGTCGTGTCGTCAATCTCAGTCTCCTTCTCGCGCTCCTGTCAGGGTGCAAGTCTGCGCCAACGCCTGGCCCAGGGACTCCGCCGCCCGCCCTGACGCAGACGCATGAGGCCGCGTTGACGGCGACGCCGGGCGCTCAGATCGCTTACCTGCCGCTCGTGGGCGCGGGAGGCGCTGCGCCCACATCCACGCCGGAACCTTCGCCGTACCCCGCGCCTCCTACGCCTGAACTGCCTCCAACCCCGGCGCCTACGCCTACCTCCGCGTGGCCTGAGCCTCCCGCCGGCCTGACGACCAGCAAGCTGGGGCTGCACGTCGTCCGCAACGAAGACCCGTATATCATGGAATTCGTCCGGCACGCTCACCCGCGCGTGATGAAGGGGTTGGACGACGACGCTTGGTTGTCCGAGGTGAAAGCAGTTTCCCCGGACATCGTCACGGTCGGGCGTTTCGTCGGCGAGGAGGCCGATGTCCAGGAGCATTGGCCTGATACGACCGACCCGGTCGCGGCGGCGCGAGCCTATGTGGCTAGGTTTCTGGAACGATATCGGCTTAACTCAGGCGTGGACTACTGGGAAGGCTGGAACGAGTTTAATGCGGTCATACCGGAGCGTTGGACCTGGTTCGCCAAATTCGAAGCAGAGCGCGCGTGCCTGATGCAAGCGCATGGCTTGCGCGCCGCGGTGGGCGGTTTTCCAATGGGGACGCCGGAGTACAGTGCGATGGCGCTGTTCCTGCCCGCGCTGGAGGCGGCGCACCGGTGTGGAGGCATCTTCACGCTGCACGAAGGCGTCATGCCCACCATCGGCTGCGGCCTCGAGACCAACCGCCCTGGTATCATCCCCGGCGCGCCGGCGCTTTCGGTCCCGGCGGGGCCGATCATGATGCGCTACCGGTTCTGGTACGAAGTGTATCTCAAGCCGCGCGGCCTGGGCGACCTGCCGCTGGTCATCAGTGAGTTGGCGATTGGCGGCATTGATCCCAACTCTCCGTGCAATGGCCCCGGGGGGGACTCTTGGAAAACGTATCAAGACTGGTGGGTTCAGCAAGGCGTCGGCCTGACCGGACCGGATGCTTACGTGAATGTGCTGGCCTGGTACGATTCGGAAATGCGCCGGGATCCGTATGTGATCGGCGCGACGATCTTCACCGCCGGCTCGGTGAGCGAGTATTTGGGCTGGACGGAATTTGACCTGCATGATGTGCTCATCCCGCTGGCGCATTATGCGGTCAGCCAGCCATGAGGCCTTCTTTGGCCCTGACCCGCAGCCAGTTCCGGGCTCTCGTCGGCCTGGCGTTCGCCTTCGCGGGTATTCTGGCGGGATTGTCGCTGATCCTGCTGCCGACGCTGCCCGGCGCGCCGCCGGCCTCTCCGCCGACTTTGAGCGCTAATCCGCCCGATACTGAGCCGGCGGCAACACCCGCCTCCCCGGAGGGTTCGTCTGCTTTGACGTTAGCGAGCCAGGCGACGGCGACCGTGGCGCCAACTGCCGGCGCTGGTTTGATCGCCACCCAGCCGATTGTCCGTGAGACCGACGCGCCTCCCCGCGCCTCGCCATCGGCGCTGCCGATTTGGACCGCGACGCTCGCCGCCACGCTGCCGGTCACACCGATAGCCTCTGCCACAGCCGGGTTGAGCCTGACGCCAGCGAATCCCTCGCGGGCGCTGCCGGCCGGATGGCCGCAAACTTTCCCCGAGCTCACGGCGAGCAAGTTGAGCGTCCACGTGGTCCGCAACGAAGACCCGCAGGTGATGCAGATGGTGCGGCAGGCTCATCCACGCCTGATCAAGGCAGTAGATGATGTGGGCTGGCTGGCGGAGGTCAAGCAGGTTTCGCCTGGAACAATCATTATTGGGCGGTTTACCGACGTCAAAAGCGATACGCTGGAAGAGTGGACGGAGACGAAAGATCCTCAGACGGCGGCGCGGGAATATGTCGCCGCTCACCTGGAGCGCTATCGCCGCAACCCGGCCGTGGACTTTTGGGAGGGCTGGAATGAGTTTTCCGCGGTCCCGCCTGAGAGCTGGGTCTGGTTCGCTAGATTCGAAGCCGAGCGGGCCTGTCTGATGCAGGCGCACGGCCTGCGCGCCGCCGTGGGCGGCTTTCCGCCGGGGACGCCCGAATACGGTGAAATGGCGTTGTTTGCGCCCGCGCTGGAGGCGGCTCACCGCTGTGGAGGCATCTTCACGCTCCACGAGGGCGTGATGCCCATCATTGGCTGCGGCGTCAGCGCGACCGACCCGGAGGTGCGCATCCCCGGCGCGCCGGATTTTCCGGGCGTCGCCGTGGGGTACATGACCGTGCGTTATCGCTACTGGTACGAGGGCTTCCTCAAGCCTCGTGGGGTGGGCGATCTGCCGCTTGTCATCAGCGAGCTGGCGCTGGGCGGCTTTGTGGAGGATTCGCCGTGCAACGGGCCGGGCGGCGCGGACTGGAAGTCATTTCAGAAGTGGTGGGTGCAGCAGGGAGTGGCCGGAACTGGCCCGGAGGCCTATATGAAAGTGCTCGCATGGTACGATCAGTTGATGCGCGAAGACCCGTATGTTTTAGGCGCGACGATCTTCACCGCGGGAGCGATCAGCCCTGAATTGAACTGGAATGATTTTGACGTGCATGAGGTCCTGCCGCTTCTGACGGATCATCTCCTGCAGTCGAGGTGAGTGGAATTTGGAAAGGCCGGTCACGGATTTAGCGCAATCCACCCCGGCGTCGAGGCCCTCGGCGGCGGCTGATATGCGGCGCTTGTTCGGCTCGCCTCGGGTCTGGGGGGCCACCCTCGCGCTGATCGCCTTCACGCTCTGGCTCCGCCTGCGCCAGTTGGGCTATTACGCCGAGATGGGGGTGGATCAATCTATCACCCTCAACCTGGCCCTCGAATGGGTGCATGGCGGCCCGCTCCCCTTGGTCTCGATGAAGTCCTCCATCGGCGTGTTCAACCCGCCGCTGGCCGAGTACCTCTACGCGCTGGCTTTGGCCCTCCATCCTGACGTGCTCAGCGTGCCCTGGGTTGTCGCGCTGGTTAATCTGGCCGGGCTGCTGGCCGCGGGACTGGCGACCACGCGCGTCTTTGGCTGGCGGGTAGGCTGGTGGGCAACGCTGTTGTTTTGTGTCAATCCGTGGGTCGTGCACTTCAGCCGGTCGGTGTGGATGCAGAACTTCGCGCCCGGCTTCGCCGCGCTGTTGTATGCCTGCGTTCTCCTGTACTTCACCTACGATCAACGCCCGGTCTATTTGATCCTGGCCGCGGTGTTCCTGTCGGCCACCATTCAGGTCCACTTGACGGCCGCCGTGTTGTGCCTGGCGCTGCTGATCGTGGGCGCGCGCTTTTTCCGGCGTCTGAAAATCCGGCCGTTGCTTCTGGGCGGGGTTATTTTCTTGCTAAGTTTTGCGCCATTCATCATCTATCAGCTCAGGACTGGCCTGGAGGACTGGCAGGCTCTGCAAGATTCTCTCAACCAGTCACCTTCCGAGACGAATCTGGCGCCTGTGTTGATCGCCCTCGATCTACTGCAGTCCAAGGGCATCTATGCCACACTCGGGAGCGCGGCGGAGCGGTGGCAGGCGCTGGACCCGTGGGGGGCAAGAGTGGATGGCCTGGTAGCGGTTCTTTTTGGCCTGGCCGTCGCCCTCGCGACGTGGCGCGTGACGCGCCAGGCCTGGTCTTCTCGCTGGCGCGGCGGCTGGCCCCCGCAGGTGGAAGCCCAGTTCATCATGCTGATATGGTTGTTTACGCCGATCCTGGTCTATCTCCGTCACAGCTATTATCTGCAAAATTACTACTTCACCTATCTCTGGCCCATACCGTTCGTCTTGTTGGCCCTTCTGGCCGACAGCACCTACGTGTGGCTGGCTGACCTGTTGCGCCCCCGGTTCAGCCGGGTGGCGGGTTGGGCGGCCCTGGCGGCTTTTCTCCCCCTGGCGTTGATCGTCTACCAGCAAGCCCGCCTGATGATCATCGGTCAGGCCTTAGCCGCCGCGGGCGTTGTCGGGCGTCAGCGAGGCATGGACGTGCAGCAAGCCATTGACTCCGCCCGGCAATTGATGGCTGCGCGCCCCGAGTGCCAGTTAGTCGTGATGTCGGAGGGGGCGCGTTACGACTCGTCGCGCTTTGGTTTGTTGAGTGAATTTGTTGATCCCAAACGGGTGCGTTTTGCCGAGGCGGGCGTAGGTTATTTGCTCCCGGCCCCCTGCGCGGTTTATTTTTTGGCGGCCAATAACCCGGAGGCGCAAGTCTGGCTCGACGCCAACGCTCGCTTGCTGGACGAGAACACGATTCGGACCCCCGAAGAGACGTGGTTTTTCTACGATCTGCCTGCCGCCGCCCGCGAGGCCGCAGCCGGCCGCTGGCGTCCAGACTCACCGCGCGGCGAGTGGGAAGCAGGGATTCACCTGCTACAATTTGACGTTCAGGGCGACCCTCATCCCGGCCATGCACTCCAACTGATCTCAATATGGCAGGTCGTTGAGGCGAGGTCGCCGCGTGAGATTCATTTCGGAAGTTACCTGCTGGATCAGGATGACCGGTTATTGGCCCAGGTAGACAGCCCGGGTATGGACAGCACCCAGTGGCGCACGGGCGATGTTTTCCAGACCGCTTTCCATCTGGACCTGCCGCCTGATCTCGCGCCTGGAACTTATCGGCTCGCCGCGGCGCTGTACTTATATCCGGACGTGCAGCGCCTTGAGCTGGCGGATGGTGAAGGAGATTTGCTGTATCTCCAAGAATTGTCTATCGCCGCTCCATAGTGGATCCGAAACCCCGTTTCTCCCAGAAACCGGGTTTCGCCCGAGATGGCGTGATCACTACTCTAACATTAGGGAGACTGGCATGACGAAGTATATCTTTATCACTGGCGGGGTGGTGAGCTCGGTTGGAAAAGGGGTCACTGCGGCGGCCATCGGGCGGCTGCTCAAAGAACGCGGCTTCCGTGTCTCCATCCAGAAACTCGATCCGTACATCAACGTGGATCCTGGCACCATGAGCCCGTACCAGCACGGCGAGGTCTACGTGCTGGACGACGGCGCCGAGACCGATCTGGATTTAGGCCACTATGAGCGCTTCATTGACACTAGCCTCAGCCGGGTGTGCAACGTCACGACCGGGCAAATCTACTCCGAGGTGATCTCCAAGGAGCGGCGCGGCGACTATCTGGGCGGGACCATTCAAGTCATCCCGCACATCACGAATGAGATCAAACGGCGCATGGGAACCGTCGCCAAGTCCACCGGGGCCGACATCGTGCTGGTCGAGGTCGGGGGCACGGTGGGCGACATCGAGTCCCAGCCGTTCCTCGAGGCCATGCGGCAGATGCGCACGGACGTGGGCCGCGAGAACACAGTGTATATTCACGTCACCTGGCTCCCGCACATCGGCGCGACCGGCGAATTAAAGACCAAGCCCACGCAGCACTCGGTCCGCGAATTGCGCTCACTGGGCATCACGCCGGACGCCATCGTCGCCCGCTCCGACCATCCCGTGAGCGATGACCTCCGGGAGAAGATTGCGCTGTTCTGCGACGTGACCGCGCGGGCGGTTGTCCCGCTGGTGACGACGAACGTGCTCTACGAGGTGCCTCTGCTCCTCGAGCACGAGCATGTGGCGGATATCATCCTCTCGCGCCTGGGGCTGACGGCCCAGGCCACGCCCGACTGGCGCGAGTGGGAGAAACTGGTGGCCGATGTGCGCCGCCCCAAACCGGCGATCCGCGTGGGGTTGGTGGGCAAGTACGTGGAATTGCAGGACGCCTACATGAGCGTGCGCGAGGCGCTCAAGCACGCGGGCGTGGCGTTGGGGCGTGAAGTCGAGATCGAGTGGATTCACTCCGCCGAGTTGGAGAAGGGACGCGGCTGGGAGCAGGTTCACCGCGTGGACGGGATCGTCGTCCCCGGCGGCTTCGGCTCGCGGGGCATTGAGGGCAAAATCGCCGCCGCGCGGTACGCTCGCGAACATGACGTCCCGTACCTCGGTCTGTGCCTCGGGATGCAGGTCATGTGCGTCGAGTTCGCCCGCTACGCGCTCGACTCGGAGAAAGCCAACTCGACCGAGTTTGACCCTTCGACGCCGCACCCGGTGATTGACCTCCTCCCCGAGCAGCGCGACATCGCCGACATGGGCGGGACCATGCGCCTCGGCGTGTATCCGTGCCGGCTTGTCCCAGGCACGAAGGCGGACGAGGCCTACGATCTGCCGGAGGGCGCGATCATCAAAGAGCGCCATCGCCACCGCTTTGAATTCAGCAACGCCTTCCGGGAGCCGCTGGCCGCCAAAGGCATGGTGTTCTCCGGCCTTTCGCCCGAGGGGCGTCTGGTCGAGATCGCCGAACTGGCTGACCATCCCTTCATGCTCGGTACGCAGTTCCATCCGGAGTTCCTCTCGCGCCCCAACCGCGCACACCCGCTCTTTCGCGCCTTCGTCGCCGCCGTCACCGCGCGATCCGAGTCGAAAGCGAACGTTCGCGTCGAGCCGTAGATGGAGCCACAATGGACATGCAGAGCACGCAACTGACCTCCTGATTTTGCAGCACCTGCCTATGCGCCTTTCCTCTCTCCTCAACCTCGGTCTCATCGCGGTCGGCGCAGCCGCCGCCATTCCCACACTCCTGCGCCGCCGCGAATGGGAACAATCCAATCAGCGCACCGGCATTGTCCTCGACTACGACGATGCTCTGTCCGTCTGCACCCGCGCGGCCATGCCCCTCGGCGAATTCCTTCAAGCGGCCAGGCGCCACGGCGCAACGCACCTGGCCTTGCCTGAATTGACTCTGAACCGTCTCATGCGTGAGGGCCGTGTGGTTACCACCGTCCCCGCTGGCCCGATCTCAAGCCCGCCTCCCATTGGCGCATGGATTTACCTCGCCAGCCCCGAGCCGCCGCTCATCCAGCACCTGGTGCGCGAGTTTTCTGCGCGTTTGCCGTCTTCTCACGCGCACCTCTTATCCACCCCCCTCTCATCAATTTCCAATCTCCAATCTCCCCTCTCTAATCTCCAGCCTCCTCAAGTCCCTGCTGCCCATCTCCCTTGCACCCTGGCGCTCGCTGGCGACCTTCCGTCCCTCGGCGAGATCGGCCTCGGCTTCGAAACCGAGGTCACGGCGCAGGCCCTCCTCGCCGGCCTCGAACTTGTCCCGCGTCCCGTCGCGTATGCATGGCCCGAAGACCGCCTGATTGAGCGCACCATGATTCAAGTCGCGGGCCTTGGCGCTGCGGCGCGCATCGTGGCCTTCGACGGCGACATCATCCTCGGTCACGAAATGCATCTCGACACGACTGTGCGCTGCCTCGAAAACCTGCGCCTCACCTTCGCCTACTTCTCCGAGACGCGCCACCAGAAAGGCGACTGGTTTATCGCCAAGCGCCTCGCGCCTAAAGGGCAGGTTATCCTCGCGCATTTCTTCACCCCGGCCGCCCTGGCGCCTGAGGATTACCACTCGGCGGCGCATCATTGGGGTATGCTGGCCCACATGCGCGGCATCCGCTTGTGCTATATCAACGTCTTCCGCCGGATCCATGCCGCGGACCCGCTCGAATGCCTGAAATATCTCGAGCACGTCCGCAAAAACCTGGACGCCTTTGATGGGAAAACGACCCCGGCGATCCTCCCCGCTCCCGACCGCCAGGCGTTGGCCCTCACCGGACTCGCCTCGGCGGGAGCGGTTTCCCTGGCGGCCACGCGGACATTCGGTCTCCCCGAGCCGTCCGCACTGGCCCTCACCGCCGCGGCCGCAGCCGGCGCGGCTTCGCTGCCCTACCTTGACCGCCCGCGCGGCGAACTTGAGCAAGCCTATCCACCTTCCTACGCGCCAAAACTTCTGGCGCTCGCCGGCGCCGCCGCCGCGCCTCTCGCCGCCGATGACTCGTTCACTGGCGCATTCGTCCACGCCGGAGTCGCCTCCGCCCTGGCCGCCCTCACCACCGGGCAGGACTATCAACTGCACATCGAAGAATACCGTTCCCTCAACGCCGATTTGTTCCTGCCACTTGCCGGCGTCCTTTTCCGCGAACTCGCCGGTTCTCCATCTCTAGGCTCTGATCTCCAATCCCCACACGGAGCGTCCAGTCTTCCATCTCCTGCCCTGCCGCTCTCCCTCACTGCCCTGGCGCTCATCTGGTACGTGGCCAATAAGCTCAACCTCGACCTGCTCGGCGCGCTCGACAAAGACCTGCCGGCCGGGCACACCCACCATCTCTCGGCGGCGCAGCGTTTCATGGGCGATGCACTTATCGCGCTCGGCCCGCGTCCGGCGCGCAAATGGGCTGGGTTGGGGCTGGCAGCCGTCACGGCCGCGCACGCTGTGCGGCGCAGGGGTGATCCTGACAGGGGCGCTCGCACGGATCGCCCTTACGAGGTTCTTGCCGCTGCGCTCCTCGGGGCCATCGGCAACGCTGTGATGCTCGCCGCCTTCCGCACACCGGAACGGCCTCTGGCGGAAACCGTGCCGACGGTTGGCAGGAGTTGGGCGTGGGGCGCTGCCCTGTCCTTGTTGCTGTGGTCGTGGAAAAAACAGACGGGGCCTGGATCATGAATTCGCAACCCCTACGCGCATTGAGTATTGCACATTGAGCATTGATTCTCCGGCTTCTCCCACCTCGCGCGCGGCAGCGCGCAATATGTCCGCCATTGCCTTCAATCAGGCGCCGCAGATCATCGGGGCCGTCGCCTACGTCGTCCTCATCCCGCGCACCCTGGGCGCTGACCTGTATGGGCAATTCGCGTTTGTCTTCGCCGTTTTTGCCGTCTTCCACATGCTGGGCGAACTGGGCTATCAGGAGGTCTTCAGCCGCTTTCTGCCCGAAGTGCGCCATCGCTCCGGCGAGGCCGGTATCCGCGCCATGGTCCGGGCGTTATTCGGGGTCAAACTTCTCGTCGGACTGGGGCTGGGGTTGGCAGCCGGGTTGGCCGCGCGCCTGCTGGGCGGCTGGATAACGCCGTGGCAGGCCGCGTTGATCGGGCTTTCGGTCACGGCGCGCGTGTGGACGATGGCTGCGTTTCCGCTCCTGCTTGGTCTCGGTGAGACGCTCAAGTGGACAGTGGAGGGGTCGTGGCGGCAAGTCGCCCTCACCCTCTTGCTTCTCGCTATCGTCCAGGCGCCATCCCTCACGCAGGTGCTGATCGCCATGGCGGTGGACGAAATCTTTTTTCTGCTGTTAGGGTGGTGGTGGGTGCGGGGCTGGCTTGGAAGTGGAAAACCAGAAGTCATGAGTCAGTCGTCTGAGCCTCCGGTCTCTGACCTCCGGCCTCCGACTTCTGCTCTCTTGCGCTTCGGGTTCACTTTCTCCCTGGCCAACTTTGCGCTGGCCCTCATGTTTCGCGCGGCTCCGATTGTCGTCGAGAAACTCACCGCCTCGCATCTGGAAGTTGGGTTCTTTGATCTGGCCCAGGGCGGGCTTCTGCTACTGTACATTCTGCTCGGCCAGGTGGCCTACTCCTTTGTGCCTCTTCTGACTCAACTGCGGCTCGAGGGCCGCCCGGCGGAGGTGGACCTGTGGCTGGGGCGCTTCGTGCGTTATGCCGGCATCCTGGTCGCGCTCGCCGCCGGGGGGATGTGGGCGGTGGCCGGGCCGATTGCGCCGTTCCTGTTTGGCGCGGGCTTTGCGCCGGCGGCGAACACCATTCGGGCGGTAGCGGTTGGGCTGCTGCCGCTGCCGGTGGCGTGGGCCTCAGTGATCTTGAGCGCAGTCGAGAAACGCCCGACCCACATGGTCCGCGCTGCGCTCGCGGGGTTGGCGATCTTTCTGACGGGAGCGGCCGCCCTTCGGGTATACGCCTCCACCGGGATCGCGTTCGCGTTCGGGTTGGCGCTCGCGGGCTATGCGGTTGGATTCGGGAAAAATGCGGCGCGCGCCGTCCGAGCGGGCGGGGGGCGGTGGGGAATCACCGTTGGCGCCGCCGGCATTTTCCTCATCTTTCTTTTCCTCCCCTTACCGTCGCTCTGGTTGGCGTTGGGTTTCTGGGCCGCGGCCGCCGCCGTGTATACGCTTGCCATTTTGGGCTTGCGCGTCATCGCGTTCGACGAGATCAGGCAGATTGTGCGCGCGCTGCGCCGCTGAGATATAATCCGGCCACCGATCCGCCCGCCTTTGACTCGCTGCCATGACTTACACGCCACTCCCGCTCAACCGACTCTATCTATCCTACGCGCACTCCGATCCGACGTTTGGCGAGACGCCTGAGACCATTTTTTACGTCCGGCTGGCCGACGGGCGGCGCAGTATCATTCGTCAGTCCACCGTCACCGGGCTGGCACAGACGCTCACGACCGAGCCGATGCCGCGGGGAGGTGTGGGTTATGGCGGAGGGATTTATGCCGTGCGGGGTGATGTGCTGATGTATGCCGCCAAGGGCGGCACACTGCAAGGCATTGACTTGACCACGGGCGAACAATGGGCCGTTACTCCGGTCTACGAGGGCGTGGCCGCCCCAGCCATTTCGCCGTGCGGCAAATTCGTCGCGTTCCTGGGCGAGCAAGATGGAAAGTGCAACGTCCTGCTGACTGAGGTGCGCGGCCAGGCTTTGCCCATCAAGCTTTCGCGTGATCCGTGGTATGCCTTCAACCCGGCTTTCTCGCCGGATGGCTGCCTCATCGCGTGGCAGGAATGGGAGGAGTTCGATATGCCGTGGGACGAGGCGCGACTGATTATCGCCCGCTTTGCCAAAGCGACCGGCGAGTGCGCGTCCAGTCACGAATTGCTGCCGTTGGAGATGGCAAACACGCTGGCGAAGCCGCACGTAAGCTATGCTTCGCCGCAGTTCAGTCCGGATAGCCAATACTTGGCGTATACGAGCGACGAAACGGGCTGGCGCTCGCTCTGGGTGGCTCGCGCCGATGGGACCAGGCCGACGCGCGTGAACACGGGCGAGGGCGAGATCGGCGGTCCTGACTGGGTCCCCAGCCTGATCGCCATGCGCTGGAGCGGCGATGGCAAGACGATTTACACCGTGCGCCGCAAATGGAGCCAGGATTACCTCTTCCGCGTAGCGTGGCCGGAGAACAAAGCGGCTGAAATCCAGACCAACTGGACCGAGATGGATGCCCTGAACGTCCGCGGCGACCACCTGATTTTCGTCGGCGCCAACCCTTCCATGCCGCACGCCATCATTACTTTCGATCCCAAAATCAGCAAAGAAGCCGCGCGGGCGACGAACAGCGTCGGACTGATTGATTCGGCCTCGCTCTCGGAGCCGGAAGTAATCTCCTGGGAGACCGTCGGCAAGATACAGACCTGGGGAATCTATTACCCGGCGGCGGGGCCGGAGGCCGGCCAGAATCCGCGTCCGCTCATCGTCCACATTCACGGCGGCCCGACGTCCGAAGTGCCTTTCACGTGGTATCCGCAGGCGCAGTACTTCGCCACGCGCGGCTGGCATTATTTGCTGGTCAACCATCGCGGCGGCACGGGGTATGGCCGGGCTTATCAGGATATGCTCAATGGCCAATGGGGCGTGGTGGATGTCGAGGACGCGCGCACGGGCGCAGAGCATCTCATCAACGTCGGGCTGGTGGATCCGAAGCGTTTAGTGGTCACTGGCGGCAGCGCCGGCGGCTACACGACGCTGATGGCGCTCACACACGACCCAGACTTCTGGACCGCGGGCGTGTCGTTATTTGGCGTTGGCGATATGTACGAACTCAGGCAGAGAGCGCACCGGTTTGAAGTGAACTACGAGGTCGGAAGCCTGATCGGCAAATTGCCTGAGACCGGGCCGCTGTGGAAAGAACGCTCACCCCTTTCGCATGTTCGGAACGTCCGTGCGCCCGTCCTGCTCTTTCACGGCAAAGAGGACAAGGCGGTGCCCTACCAGCAGTCGGTGGATTTTGCCGAAGCAGTCAAGCGGCTAGGCGGCGTCGCAGAACTGGTGCTGTACGACGACGAAGGACATGGTTTTGTGAAGGAAGCCAATCGCCATAACGTGATTGAGCGGATGGATAAGTTCCTGGACAAGTTCGTCTTGTGTTTGCAGAGGTGATCCTCGAAAA
>Ga0209431_10003536_pt1 | contig 12426 bp, 12 predicted proteins | sample RifCSP13_3_FD_184021 | JGI IMG/M metagenome (GOLD analysis project Ga0209431, IMG submission 184021) | Soil microbial communities from Rifle, Colorado - Rifle CSP2_sed 13_3 (SPAdes) (version 2) | ecosystem: Environmental > Terrestrial > Deep subsurface > Rock core/Sediment | place: Rifle...
ATCGGCTAATTTTCTGGCTCTTGGCTCATCCTTGGTACAGAGTAACCTGACCGAATCTAAAGCTTGCTGCATCCTGGCCATGGCGTTTAAGCGGGAACCAAAATTGTAGCTGGCTTGCCGGGCAGTAATTTGAGAAAGATCAAGTTTAGCGGCGCGAGCCAAAAGCAATAAACCCGGCCGCTTGGTCGTTCTTAATTTTTCCAAACCGAATTTGGCCAGTGATCGGTTGGCCTCGGTTAAGGGAACTAAATCAGCAATCGTACCTAAGCCGGCTAAATCTAAGCTATTCTCTTGTCCCAGGGCTTTGGCTAAAAACCAGGACACGCCGGCGCCGGCTAGCTTGAGGCTGTGAACGATGGCGTCGGCGGCAGGCAACTTGGCGGCTGGTTGGTGATGATCGGTAATAATTACCTTGATTCCTAAGCTCTGGGCATATTTAACCGCTTCATCGGCAGTAATGCCGTTATCAACGGTAATAATTAATTCCGGTTTTTCTCCCAAGTTAACAATCTCTTTAATTCCCTGAACCGACAAACCCCTGGTTGGATCGGTTCTGGGCGGAATATAGGGCAGAACTTTGCCGCCTAAGGCGTGAATGGTTTCCCACAATATCGCGGTCGAGCAGACGCCATCAGCATCATAATCACCATAAATATAAATTAATTTTTGGGCTTTAATCACCGCTTTAATTAGGGCGACTGCTTTTTTAGGCGACAGCGGTTTCAATTGGGACGGATGGGGCGGATTAAAAAATGCTTTTTGCTTAGCGGGCGGGTTAAGCCCCCGGTTTGCTAGCATCGCTTCAAGCGGTTTTGCTTTAGATTTAATTTCCCAATTTAGAAGCATTACGGCTATAATAACATAGCAAATGGAAGTGACCTTACCTCCCCTAGTAATTAAAGTGTTGTCTGTTTTGGAAAAAGCCGATTGCCAGGCTTATGTTGTCGGCGGGGCGGTGCGGGATATGCTGATGAATAAACCGGTAACCGATTGGGATTTTGCCACTGCCGCCAAACCGGAAACGATCGTTAAGTTATTTAAAGACGCTTTTTATGATAACCGCTTCGGCACCGTCGGTATTGCTGAAAAACATTTGGGGGGCAAGGGTGACGGGGTGATGGAGATTACTACCTTTCGGACCGAATCAGGCTATTCTGACAAAAGACGACCGGATAAAGTTGAGTTTGCCGACAGTTTAAACGAAGATCTGCAAAGACGGGATTTTACCATTAACGCTATGGCTTTAAGGGTGCTTACCTACACTCAAGGGAAAGCCGAGATCGAAATAATTGATCCGTTCGGCGGGCAGGAAGATTTAAAGAAAAAACAAATTAAAGCGGTCGGCAATCCGGATCAGCGCTTCCAAGAAGATGCTTTACGTTTAATGCGGGCAATTAGAATCGGCGCCGAACTGGGATTTTCAATCGAGGCCAAGACGCTTAAAGCCATGGCTAAAAACGCGGCTTTAATTAACGACATTGCCAAGGAAAGAGTGCGGGATGAGCTAATAAAAATTATCGCTTCTAAGTTTCCCAAAGATGGAATTACCCTGCTTTTTACCTCAGGACTTTTGGAGCACATTTTGCCCGAGCTAATCACTACTCGAGGAGTGACCCAAGCCGGCCACCACACTAAAGATGTTTGGGATCACAGCCTGGATTCGCTGGCTGGCTGTCCTTCACCCGAACCAATTGTCAGATTGGCTACGCTTTTACATGATATCGGCAAACCGGCATCCAAAAAAAATCTCGGCCGCGGCAAAGAGATTACTTTTTACAATCACGAGGTAATCGGCGCCAGGATGGTAAAGGCAATTGCCCGGCGCTTAAAGTTTTCCAAAAAAGAAATTGATTTATTGTGGTTACTCACCCGCTGGCACATGTTTGCCTATGAACCAAAAATGACTGACAAGGCGATTCGCCGCTTCATCCGCCGGGTGGAGATTGTTAACATCGATAAAATGATGATGTTAAGAGTCGGTGACCGGATTGGCGGCGGCAGTAAAGCCACTTCCTGGAGATTGCAGGAATTAAGGCGACGGATTGACGAGGTGCTTCAGACCCCAATGCAGATTAACGATTTAAAGGTTAATGGCCATGACGTGATGAAATTGTTGAATTTACCGGCGGGGCCAAAAGTGGGTCAAATTTTAAACAAGTTATTTGAGGAAGTAATGGAAGACGCTAAGAAAAACGACCGGGACTATTTATTAAAACGAATAAAAGAAATCTTTTAGCCTATCACACACCGGGTGTGTGATCTAACTACTCGCCTTCTGGATTTTCAAGCATCACATGCTTAATCATTGATAGTTCCCTTTGATATTCTGCTTCGTTAGAAATAAATTCATCGTAGCTTCCGGAATTTCTAAAATAATCAAGAATAATATCTTTTTGGCAAATTTTATTTTGATTTATTCCTAAGTATTCTGGTAATGAAGAATAAGAATATTCTTGCAATTCTTCCATAGATTTGACAATGCCGGCACTATAAGGATTAAGATGAATATAACGGGAGGTGTGCAATAATTGTTGTTCTGTTTCGATTCTTATCGATTTAAATCTGCCTTGGAAAATTGGTCCAATTCTTTTGTTTTTGACATTAAAGTAATGCGTATAACTTTCAGAAAATCTACGCATGAATTCTGAAATACCATTATCGGTTGTTTGCTTTAATAAAAAATGGAAATGATTCGGCATTAAGCAGTAACAAATTATTTCTACAAAGAATTTTTGCAATTGATCTAACTTTAATAAAGTTTCCGACTTAACTGATTGCGGCAAGCGAGAAAAGTAAGAATAGCGAATTGGGGGTCTTTGATGTCTGTAGTAAAAAACAGCTTCTAAGAAACGATGGTGATAACGATCATCAAGAAAAATTGGCATAGAGGCAACTCCGCGATTAACTATGTGATAAATTTCACCTGTAACTAAGGGGTCTTTTCTAACGGGCATTAGCTTTAATCTATCACACACCGGGTGTGTGAATGAGTACTAGCGCTTCTTATTTATTAAGTTTTCCCAGACTACCAGAAGCGGCGCGGCGGTAAAGGTGCTCGAATAGGTACCGGTGATGGTACCGATAAGTAAAGCAAAAATAAACCAACGAATGGTTTCTCCGCCCAGTAAAAATAAAGCTAATAACATAAAGATAATTGTTAAGGAATTATTGATCGACCGGGTTAGGGTTTGATTGATTGAGCGATTAACCACTTCACCATAAGATAAGTGAGGTTCGTTATTTAAGGTTTCCCTGATTCTGTCATAAACCACAATCGTGTCGTGCACTGAAAAAGATAAGATGGTTAAGACCGCTGTTACCAGCAAAGAGTCGGCTTGAGCCCCGAAGTAAACGCTGGCGATGCTGTAAGTACCGATTAAAATCAAGGTGTCGTGAAGCATGGCTAAGACCGCACAGATGCCGTACTTTTTATCTTTAAACCGGATCGCCACATAGACCAAAATAAAACCGGCAGCCAGGATTATTCCGATAATGGTTTTTTTGATTAATTCTTGCCCCAAGGTCGGACCAACGCTGGAAAACCTTTTTTCCTCAACTGGCCCAAGCTGATCAGCCAAATCCTGCTGGAGCTTAACGCTTGACGCCTGATCCAGTTTTTGCGCCCGAATAATAAAACTGTTAACCCCACTTTGCTGAACCGTTGTCCCGGGCAGTTTTGCCTGCGCTACCTCGTTTAAGGCCGCCTGTGACACCGCGCCGCCGGTAAATCTAAGCTCCAGTAAAGCTCCCCCGGTAAAGTCGGCCGACGGATTTAAACCATAGCGAATTAAAAAATAACTTGAAGGCAAGATCACTAAAAGTGATAAAAGAAAATAGATGGTTCTGTATTTAATAAAGTTAATCATTGGTTTATTTTTTTAAAGTAAGTTAATCGCATTAGGTTACGGGTAATGACAATTCCTGTCACCAGACTTAAAATCACCCCGATTAATAAGGTTAAGGCAAAGCCGCGGACTAGCCCTGACGAATTCAGCCAATTGAAATTAAATGGATTTAATAAAATTAAACTGACAACGATGGTGGTAATGTTGGCGTCTTTAATTGCATCCCAAGCCCGGCCAAAGCCCAAATGCATCGCTACTCCAAAAGGTTTGCCGGCTTTTAATTCTTCCTTTAAGCGCTCGAAAATCAAAATGTTGGCGTCAACCGCCATCCCCATGGATAAAATAAAACCAGCCACACCCGGCAAGGTTAAAGTTACCGGAATTAATCGATAAACCGCTAAAGTAAGCAGGCCGTAAATTAATAAAGCAATATCCGCCAGCAAGCCGTTAAGCCGGTAAACTAAAATCATAAAGCCCATGACTAATCCCAAGCCGACGATGCCGGCCCTAACGCTGGCGTTAACCGCCGCTGAACCCAGGCTGGCAGAAATATTGGTTTGCTCAATAATTTTGGTCGGCACCGGCAAAGCCCCGGCATTAAGCTGAATCACTAATTGAGAAGCGTTATCGGTGGTAAATTGGCCGGAAATTACTGCCCGGCCATCAAGGATGGGTTCATTAACAATTGGCGCGGTGACCAGTTGATCATCCAAAAAAATCGCCAGGGGTTTACCGACGTTCCTTTGGGTAATGGCAGCAAACTTTTGCGCCCCCTCATTAGTAAACTCCAATGACACTGTCGGCTGGCTCCCTGCCTGCTGCTGGTTAAAAGTGACGGCGGCTTTGGTTAAGTCGCTGCCGGTTAAACCGGTGGAAACAAAAATCATCTGGCCGCTGGTAGCACTATCTGTGGCTACGTTCTCCCGAAAATCTAATTGAGCGGTTTTGCCAATTAGCTCAATCGCCTGGTTGATATCAGTCACCCCCGGCAACTCGACGATTAAACGATAGGAGTCAGGCGTAATCGCGGTTTGAATCACTGGTTCCGCTACCCCGTATAAATCGACACGTTTGGCCACGACTGTTTTTAAAGAATTTAGAGCTGACTCACGATCGCCCGGATTAATCGCGCTCATGTCCGCTTCCAGCAATAAATGGCTGCCGCCGACTATATCCAAACCGAACTTTAAGGTTTTGGCCGACCACAAGTTAATCGCAATCCCTGCGGCCAATAAAACCAAAATCAAAAATAAACTACGATACCATTTCTTCTTCATCGCCGATAAGCATTACCCGCCCGGCCATCAAGATCCGAGTCAAAAACGGATCGCGTCGGGATTTTCTGAAAGTAAATTCCTCGCTGGTCATTGGCGCATAATTAATTTCTTTTTCCCGCTGACTTTCAGCCGTTCTGACTAATCGATTTAATTCGGGAATGATTAATTTGGTACCAACTATTAATAAATCAATATCTTCATCAGATTTTCTGGGCATGTACCGGGCATATCGGCCGGCAAGCAAGGCATATTTAATGTTGCCGAATTTATTGTGGTGTTTGATAATTTCCGCGCCCAAACCGGTGGTTTTGGCTACCAAGCTGATTAAATCCTGATAAAAAGGATAGGTTTTGATAAAAAAGTAATACAGCCGGTTAGCCCGGGGTTCGCTTTTAATTAAACCCCTGGCTTCAAGCCGCGCCAGCTCACGCCTGACCGCATTAATTTCCTCGTCGGTTTCACGAACTAGCTGCCTAACATAAAACATTTCTTGGGGCTTATTAAGAAAAATCTGAATTAGCTTAACCCTGACTTTAGAAACAAATAAATCTTTCAGGTTGGCCATATCTTAGTAGCCAACTTCGTTCCCCGTCGGCAGTACCGAGATCCAAATTGGCCCTGGATTGAATTTAACTTCTTTGCCGGCGGCATCATAAAAAATAGTTCGGCTTAAGCGTTTGGCTTTGGCCCAACTGCCGTCTTCCACTTTCCCGTCTTTAAAAATTAAAGCCTTGCCTTTGCCGGTGGTGCCGTATAAAAGATGGACGTTGCCGGGATAGCCGTCGTTAGCATTTTTCTCGGTGGCAAACTGAACCACCAGATTTTTGGTGGTTAACTGACCGTTAGTGTTTAGGTCCAAATGCGGAGCAGCGCCGTTTAAGCGTTTGTAAAGATTATTTTCTTTGTCGTACTGCCAGCTAACCTCGTAGGCGGTGTCTTCCCAGAAACCATAGTTAACACTGGCCAAGTCGCCCCGGTTGGCAAAATCGGCCTCGTCTTTGACAAACTGCCACGGTTCAAAAACTTTACTCCAAACCTCACCCTCTGGATCTTTATCGGTGTAGCCCCGTTTTTCAGCCACGGCCCAGAGTTTCTCGGTGGTGGAATACATCGTGTGCTCGGTGGCGACTGTCCGGCCCAAACGCTCGTAATCCCGCCAAAACGTCGGGTAACCGATAGAAAACTGATTCAAGTCGTTATTGGTTGCCCAACCGTAGTCGCCGATTTGGCCTAAGGCGTCGGCCGGACCATCGGCATTAGCGCCGCCAACATGGACATATAAGGGAAAGTTGTACTCTGACGCCCAATCTAAAAAGTAAGTCCGGGCGGACCGGACCGGACCAACAATCGGCTCATAGGCGGCCGCGTTGCAATAGAAAAGTGCCATAAACCGGGTGATACCGCCTTCAGCCACCGCTTCGTAGACTAGGTCGGCGTCAGACAAGCCTGACTGCGGCCTGGCTTCCAGGTGATTTTCAATCATTACCGCCAGAGGCCTTCTTGCCTCCCAGATATTTTTTTCAGCTTTGGTATACAAAGCGCCGTTTAAGGGACACGATTCGGTTTTGGCGCCGATAACGTCAATTAAGGCTTTACGATTGGGGTTAGTAGGCGCGGTCGACTCACTCCCCCCCTCGCCGGGCAAGGGCGAAGTGAAAATTGCAGCCACCGATGAACCCGAAAACCAAGAGTAAGATAAACCGGCGCTTAATAAATAAACGCCAAGCATCAATAAAATGGAGAAGATTTTTTTCTTATTACTGGGCATCTTTGATTGCTTTGATTTCTTCTTTGCTTAATTCATGACCCGAGGCCCGCCCGTTTTTAACCGTTTTGGCATAAAATCGGGTGGTGTCCCGCGAGTGTAAAGAGCTTAGCACAAAACCAGTGTCGGTTTCATCTAGTAAACTTAAAACAAAACTCTGATCGCCGCCGGTCGCGGGAAAGGGATTAAACCTGACAAAACCAACCTTCTGGATGTGATGCGTGCTTTTGGCCTGCAACTGGTTTAAGTGCTTGATCAAATCGGCCATTTTCTGAGTTTGCTCATCACTCCGGTTTAATAACATGGTCAAGATGGTTTTTAAATCCTTTTTGGCAATATTTTGGGTCAGACGCTGATAATGAAGCATCATTTGAATCAACAAAATGGTGATAATGATCAGCCACACCAAAACCGCAATAGTCAAAATTGAAAGCAAACTTAAATCGAGAGACATTATTTAATTATACCAATAACTTTCCTGCCGCCAATACCGGCCGGCCATTGACTAAAACCTTTGATTCTTTTGCCGTCATTGTCTTAACCAAGTCCCAGTGAAGCGATGACTGGTTTTTGCCGCCACCGTCTTTTAGATCGGGATAGCTACTGCCTAAAGCCATATGAATAGTGCCGCCGATTTTTTCGTCAAATAAGGTATTAAGCATCGGCCGCTTGATGCCGTAATTAGCGCCGATGGCAAATTCGCCCAGACGCTTAGCGCCGGCGTCGCTTGCTAAAGCCGCTTTTAAGTAGCGCTCGCCCTTGGCTGCAGTGGCTTTTACCACCCGACCGGCTCTAAAAGTTAATCGAACCTTCTCCACCACATTGCCGGACCTTAGCGAAGGCAAGTCAAAATAAACTTCGCCGTCTACTTTTGACTCAACCGGTGCCGAAAAGATTTCACCGTCAGGCAGGTTAAACTTACCGTCGCAAATGGCAAAATAGCGATTAGTAAAACTTAAAGTTAAATGTGTTTGCGGGCCAATCACTTCAATCTTTTTAGCATTATCCAGCCGTCTTTTAAGGTTGGTTAACTTTCGGCCCACGGCCGGCCAATCCTGGAGACAGGCTTTGAAATAAAGTTCCTCCAGCTGGCTTAACGACAAGCCTGCCGTTTGAGCCATGGATAATGACGGATACTCGGTTAGCACCCAAGGTTTTTTAAGCATGATTTTTTTAACCGGCTCTTGGGCCTTAGCCGCCTGCATTAAACGTTTGGGGTCAATCGATTTAAGTTCGCTGTTATTATTTGCCGAAAACAAGCGGATAAATTTATCTGCCCATTGGGCTAAAAATAAACCAATTTCCGGTTTTTTATTCAGCTGCGCCTGGCTGGCATTTTTAAAGAAAAAATAATCTAAGTCCCCGGGCGAAAAAATTAAGTGCGGAAAGGCTCCAACCAATAAACAGCGCTGGTAAACCGCTTGGGCTAAAGGTTTGGCGGCTTCGTTAGCCGAAATCAGGACTTTATCGCCCTTTTTTACCGCTACCGAATAGTCAGCTAAAATCCGGGCCAATTTAACATCGTTAGGGTGAATCATAGGCTTAGTCGCATTTTAAGGTAATTTTTAAGTTTCCTCAAGGCTCTGGCCCGGTGGCTGACCCGGTCTTTTTGCTCCGGCCTGACCTGACCGAAAGTTTGGCCAAGTTTTGCCTCAAAAAAAATTGAATCGTAACCAAACCCGGTAGACCCTTGCTCGCTTTGACTAATTAAACCATCACACTTCCCGGCAAAAGTCTTTAAATTTTTCGTTTTTGGCTCATACCAGGCAATCACACATTCAAACCTGGCAGTTCGTCTGGCCTTTGCCACCCCGGTCAAAGAGCGCAAAATATTGGCTCTGGCTTTACCAAAGTCGCCGTTAGTCCAGCGGGCCGATCTAAGGCCCGGCCGGCCCTGCAAATACTCAACAAATAAACCGGTGTCGTCAGCCAGTACCGGCAAAGGGGTTAATTTAGCGTGGGCTTTGGCTTTTAAAACCGCGTTGGCCCGTAAAGTTTTGCCGTTTTCATTAACAGCCGGAGGTTTTTTTAAAGTGATTAACTTATGCCTTGGCAATAAACGGCGGTACTCCGCCAGTTTATGCTTGTTGGTAGTGGCAATTACCAGTTTCATTAGGGTTTAGTATAATCTATTTGCATGGAAAATCGCTGGCAATTAATCGGTTTATTAAAACTGGCCATTCTAACCCTGGTGGTGATCGTCAGCGGCTTACTTTTAGTCTGGCAAAATAAAACCCGCCGCCAAATCGTCATCCCTGGCAGCAGTGCCTCGATTTTAACCATTCCTTATCAGCAAACGCTTTATAAACATTTCGGCAATGCCATTAATCCCCAAATTGACCTGCCGGTTAAAACTGCTGCCGGTTATAAAACCTTAACTTTTTTAATCGACAGCGGCGCGGTGGTGTCGGCCTTGCCCCAAACGCTGGCCGCTGATTTGGGCACGGACATTACCCGTTTGCCCCGGATTACCATCGAAGGCTTTGCCGGACAAAAAACCTTTGCCTATAAAGGCGAGTTCGTAATAGTCTTAGGAAACAAAGAAGTGCCGATTCCGGTAGTCTTTTCCGAAAACCCGCAAGCTTCAAATATTTTGGGCCGGATCGGCTTTTTTGACCAATTTAATATCGAGTTTGACGCTGACACTAAGAGTATAATCATTACTAACAGAAAAGGATAAATATGCTGAAATGGTTATCCCGGCTTAGTTGGAAAAAAATTACCGCCGTTTCCGGTTTGGCTTTGGCTTTGGCGGTACTGCCTTTAATCAGAAACGCTGCCGTAAACCCCACCCGCACCCGATCAGAGGCGGCCCTGCTGCCCCAGCCCCAACCGATCAGCAAAGAGTTTGTCACCCCTGAAGGACCGCCGCAAATTTATCTGGTGGATCATTTTTTCGGCAAGGTCGGTGACGCCGTTTTAATTCATGGCGCTAACCTAGGCGGACTCCATCCGCAATCTTTAGTCTTTCTTAACGGAGTGGCTTTAAGCACCAGCGATTTAGTCAGCTGGACCAGCGACTACATTGAATTTAAAGTGCCCCAAAATGCTTCTTCCGGTTCGGTCGCCGTTTCAATTCTGGGTCAGCCAGCCGCTTGGGCCGGAACTTTCTTTGTCACCAACGATACCACTGAAGCTGAGTTACGGTTAGTCGGCGCTAACAACCAAGCCGAACTGACCGCTCAAAACATCAGCGGCGGCAATCAACTGTTGATTTGGCTTTTGGTAATTAGCGGCGAAGGCAACTTAATTATTTCCAGCAATGTCGCTGCCCCGAGTCTTGCCATATTTAACCTACCCATCGGCCGGATCTACCAAGTGCAAATGGCTATCCCGGCCGCCACTGCCGCTGAGTCGACTGCCCGACCGGTCAGCTTATTATCAATCACTAAAAATGAGGGGCAAACATTTGGCATTGCCCGGGCAGAAATTTCCCTTCCCGACGGCGGCTTGATTCCGGTCAAATCCCACCCTCTCTACGTCAGTTTTTAAAGCATTAACAGTAACGCTCCCAAAATCAGACAGTAAATCGCAAAACCGGTAAATTGACCGCGGGAAACGATTCGTTTCAGCCAAAGTAAGGCCAAGTATCCTGAAATAAAGGCGGCGGCAAAACCGACTCCATAATTAGGCAATTCGCTTCCCGCTAACCGCAAGGAGTCAATCTGCAAAAGTTGGGCCGCAGCAATTGCCGGAAGCGAAATTAAAAAAGAAAAGTTGTAGGCCTCACTTGGCTTTAAGCCGAAAAGTAAGCCGGTAACAATGGTAGAGCCGGATCTAGAAATTCCCGGCAGAACGGCCAGCCCCTGGGCAATACCAATACTAACGGCGCTTTGATTATTTAAGCTTTTGGCCTTGCCTTTGATTAATTTAGGCAGCAGTAAAATCAGGCCGTTAATAATTAAAGTAATAGCCGTAAATAAAAGGGAGCCAAAAATTAGCTCATTCCAGCGATTAAAATATAAACCTAAAATTCCTGTGGGAATCGTGGCAATAATCATAAGTTTAATCATCGGCCAGGTTAACCTTTTAATCGCCGACCATAAAACAATAATGGTGGCCAAAGCGGTCGCCAAATGAATCACAATGTCAAAGCTGACCGGTGGCGTAACCAACCCCAACCAGTTTTGCGCCACCACCAGATGAGCCGTGGAAGAAATCGGCAAAAACTCAGTTAGACCCTGAACCAGGCCTAATAATAAACTTTGCACTAGGGTCATTGCTTAGCCTTACTTTTTCTTAAATTGAGTATACCAATCCAATAACATCTTCGAGACTACGTCTTTGCCGCCCAAACCCAAGGCCAAACCGATGCCTAGAGTTAAAGTGGCGACTAAACCGGTGAATAAGGTGTTAATTAAAGATTGGGCAATACCCAACTCGTTGACGGCCGCCAAAATGGCGACAACCACGACTAAGTAACTGGCAACTTTAGACAGCAGGCGGGAAGTTTTTACTTCTACCTGACTGACCGTGCCTTTAACTAGGTTCTCCACTAATCCTGCCAATAACACCCCAACCGTTAAAATCAATATGGCTGAGAAAATACTGGGGATGTAGGCTAACAAACTAGTTAAGACGCCTGAAACTGTAGTCAAACCCAAAACATTGATAGCAGCAATTGAGAAGACGGCAATGATCAACCAGCGAATAATTTCACCCAAAAAGGCCTCGACTTTAATTTTAATCTCGGCTTTCGTTAGAAATTGATTCAAACCAGTGCTTCTGACCAATTTGTCTAAACTGATTAAGTTTAAAACTTTCACTATCAGGGCTTTAACCCATTTGGCTAAAACCAGGCCGACAAAGAAAATAATTAATGCCCCTAAAAGGTCAGGTAAAAAATTAACGAAGCTGGTTAAAATGTTTGAACCCGCCAAAAATAACGCTTGCTGCCAACCTAATAAGATCGCGTTCATAAACTTACCTCACCTCCTTTCCCAATCTAATTTAATTATCTAAACAACCGGGTCTATTTGTCAACCAGTGTATAATTATGGTGCTAGAAAGCGAAGGTGACGCTCCGACAGCGCAAGCTTGTCGGAGAGGAAAGTCCAGACTGCTGGAAGCAGGGTGTCTCGCGCAAGCGGGAGCTCCGACGTCATGTCGGAGACAGTGAAGCCACAGAGACGAGTCCTTCTAGTCCCTAAAGGACTAAAAGGGGTGAAACGCGGCAATTCTCCCCGCAGCAACTTCCGACCGGTCCGTTATGAGGATGCTTCCCCCAGGACCAAAGTTTGAAGGCATTAGAGAGATGTCACCAAAAACAGAATCTGGCTTACCGCTTTCTAGCTTTTTTTGTAGTAAACCCGGTACAGATCGTTAATTAAAATCTCCAATAGCAATGTGGTAGGAATTGCCAGAACTGCTCCTGCCAATCCGGCCACTTTAAGACCAATTAATAAGGCCACTATCACCACTAACGGGCTTAGGCCAACGGCTTTAGACATAATCTTAGGCACAATTAAATTATTTTCCAGCTGCTGAATCAAAAAATATAAAGCCACCGTCGCTAAAGCCGTTACCGGCGAAACACTGT
>Ga0209431_10003537_pt1 | contig 12426 bp, 10 predicted proteins | sample RifCSP13_3_FD_184021 | JGI IMG/M metagenome (GOLD analysis project Ga0209431, IMG submission 184021) | Soil microbial communities from Rifle, Colorado - Rifle CSP2_sed 13_3 (SPAdes) (version 2) | ecosystem: Environmental > Terrestrial > Deep subsurface > Rock core/Sediment | place: Rifle...
GTCTGGCACAATTTTTGCCAGTGGAGTAAGCTCTTCTAGTTGTTGAATGGCAGGATCCTGCCCTAGTTTTTTTGTCTTGACATAATACCCAATCATCTTGTCTGCTAAAATGGTGTTTCGTAGAATAGTGTCAATTACCATTTTTGCATAATGGTCAGCTTTTTTGCGATAATCCTTTACCCATTGCGGGTCACCAAACTTTTCAATTGGAAATATTTGGTAAATCATGTCAATTACTTCGCCAGTTACAATTTCAACTGTGACGGAGAGCTCAACTTTTTCATAACCTTTTGCTTCACTATCTGCCATGTTTTCCTCCATCCATGTGTATGTTGCATAAATTCTATCAGCATAGGTATCCATTGTAAAGGTCTTTTTGAGTCCCTCCACAACTGATTTAATTTCTAAGGGCTCATCTAGTTTGACTGGCAGGCGATAAATACCAAGCTTGTAACCATGTAATGGATAAACACCTCTTTTGGCTGTTGAGGATTCCATCGTGTATACTCTGTCTTTTAAAAGAAGCGACACATAGAAACTTCGTTAAATTTATTTAAAAAGCTTCGCTAATTAGAAATCAAATCCTCCTCTTAAAGACTGATAAAAACTTAAAATTTAACCCCAAAGGATGTAATTATAATGTCTGCTAAAAATCCAAAAAATCCACCAAAAAAGAAAGATGAATTGAAAGCTGCAGAGGCAGCCCAATTAGCAGTAGCAGCAAAGGCGGAAGATGCAAAGGTCGCAGCGGAAGCAGCAGCACAGAAAGAATATGAAGAAGCAGCAAAGGTGGTGGCAGCAGTGAAAGCTGCAAGTGCATCATTTACTGACAAACATAATCAAGAGCGTATATTTAGACGAGAAATGGGAGAGCCAGAATTTTTCCTTAGTAAAAAGGAACTAGTTCCACCAAGACCCGTTCTTTCAGAAGATGAACAAGAAGAGCTCTCAAGAAAAGTAGAGATTCCTGCAGATCAAACCCCACAATACAAGCCAGAATTCATTCTTAGTCCTGAATTTGGTGGAACATCGAACTATGAATCTGGTTTAAATGAACTTTTTGAAGAAAACAGGAAAAAACTTAGTCAACTAAAAAATAATCCCAATGCAATAACAGATGAGATAGCCAGAACTGAACAAGATTTAAAATATTTAGATTCATTATATGAAAATTATTACTTTGGCATGAATGTTTTTCGCACAGCAAAAGGTGGAAGAGCTAAAATTCATGAATAAAAGGATTGATCTAAATGAGCGAAAATAAATATAAAATAATAAATTTCAAAGTCACCTTCAAAAATATCCCATTTCATAAATTAGAAAGATTTGTTTTCCAAGATATTGTAACTGCATGTGAATCCTTTAGAAAAATTCCTGGTGTTTCAGAATGTGTCATCCTTCAGACTACTAGTAGAGTTGAAGTATTCATTGTGAATAATCTGGAAATCGATGAAGCTCCCGATGCAAGGAGGATAGAAGGAAGAGAACTTGTTTTACGAAAAATCGTAGAAACGTGGATATCGCTAACAGGACTTGATGAATATGATGTTGACCACTTTGACCAAATTCTCGAGGTTTATGAGAATGCTGATGTTTACAATCAATTGTTAAGACTTGCATGCGGTTTAGAATCTGTGGTTGTAGGAAATGAAAGAATCCTTGAACAATTAAAATCAGCAATTTCAAGTGCCAAACAATCTAGTGGATCCGGCAGAATTTTGAATAAATTATTTGACAGTTCAATACAAATTGCAACACGAATCAGAGAGTCTACTGGTATTAGCAAAGGAGTGACATCAATTGGGGATATCGCTGTTAAAATTGCGGAGGCGCATGCAGGTCTTGACGCAAAGAAACGTGTTCTAATCATAGGAACAGGTGAGACAGCAGCTATGGTTGCTAAATCTCTTAATGAAAAAAAATATCCGTTTGAAATTACAAGCAAGACCATAGAACGATCCACAGGTTTTTCGAAAACATTGGGTGGTAAACCACTGAAGTTTGAAGATGTTTTGACGGGATTTGATAAATTTGACATTATATTTGTTGCAACTACTGCAGATTATTTCGTAATTACTTTTGAGAAAATAAAAATTGTCATGGAAAATAAAACCAAGGGGACGATGATCTTAGATATATCAGATCCAAGATTGGTCGACGAAAAGGTTTCTTCATTTCCTGCGACAAAACTAATGTTTAGAGACCAAATTATTGAGAGAGAAGAAAGAAGTTTGAGAGCTAGAAAGGAGGAAATTCTTGCTGTAGAAAAAATGATTAGTAAAGAAGTCCTAATTATCGAGACAACGATGAAACAATTAACACCAGAACCGTTAGTTAAGGACGTGTTTGCCAGTGTGGATACATTAAGGAAAAAAGAATTAGAAAAAGCATTACAAATGCTAGGAGAAACCGATGAGGAAAAAATCAAAATTATTGATGAGTTAACGAGGGCTGTTGTAAAAAGCATTGTTTCTGTACCTGTGAGTAATTCAAAAAAAACACCAGAGCAAGATAATCAATGACTAGAAATTTCACTAATGCCTAAACTGATCGTAGAAGACTAGACCTGTCAGTTTATTAAATTAATCAAACCAGATATATATTGCAATTTTTTGATATTAATCATGGCGAAGTTTATCTGCAGAGATTATGGTTTTGAGTGTGATTTTGTTGCCGAAGATGATGATATTGCAAAGGTAATCGTAGAATACAGCAAACATTCTATTGACGAACATGGAATCGAATACTCCAAAGAGGCCCTGATGCAATTCATATTAAGAAAAGGTTAGACCTAATTTATTGCCAAAAATTTTTAATGATTAGCCGTATGATTCGTATTTCACTTCAAAGCTCCCATCTTCACGTTGGTCATGAAGAGTTACAAAACCTTGTGGGGATAAAAAGTCCATAACACCATCGATTGTTCCTTGCCATCCACAAATGTAAAACATCGTGTTTTCTTTTGTAATTTTTTCTCCAACAAGTTTTTCTAAAGATGACATTCCTCCGTCTTTCGATCTTAAGAAATTTTCAACTCTGCCTGTTTGACCTTTCCATGATCTGTTAAACCATTCTTCTGGTCGGCTTATAGAAGCTCTATATCTAAAGTTCCACTTGTCTTTTCCTCTATCAAGGCTTTCTTCTTCTAATTTGGTAAAAAGTCCCTTGTAACTCAATTCGTCTACATAACTGGCACCGTGTAACACAACGACCTCTCTTTTATCACCAACCGCACGAAGGTGTTGCGCAAAACTTACGAAAGGCGCAATACCTGTACCGCCTCCAACGCAAACAATTCTTCGATTGTCTTTATTACCATCATGTAATGTTTGATTAATTGTTAAAGCATTTCCGGTTGGCTTTCCCAAAGTTACCTGGTCTCCTTCACTTGCATAAAATAACGCAGTTGTAACACGACCAGGTAGAGGTCTTCTAACCCACCTAATAACAAATTCAAAATACTTTTTGTTTTCAGGATGTGAAGCAATCGAATATGCTCTACGAACAACTTTGTAATTTTCAGATACTACTGGAATACCCAGAGTAACAAATTGGCCTGCTTCATAATCTGGTATGATGCCATCGTTTGGAACAATACGTAAAACTACAAGATCTTCCTTGAGTAATTGAACAAAAGCAATGGTAGATTTATTCTCTGTTACCATTCTAGATTATTCTTAACACTCATTTATTTCCTTTTCATGTGGTCATGAGATTTTATTCACTTACTGACACTGCTAGTACCTTTCTCACACTTCTTCAATTATGGCAAAAAGCCCTACTCTACTGAAATCCGGATCTTCTGGCCGTCTATATCGTCGTCTTTATAGGATTTTGCCTTGTCTTCAAATACTATCTTTTTAACTCTTACAAGGAAGGCAAGCTCATTTTGTCTTTCATTGATCATCTGAATCGATTCCTCATCTAGGTCTAAAATGTAGGCAGTTTCAAGAATGTCAGTAGGGGTGTAACCACGTTCCTTTCTTAAAGCCTGTAGTCTCCTTGCAACATCACGTATCAAGCCGCGGGCCATCATATCATGATTTCTTGCTGAAGATACAAATACAATCAAGGAATCACGTCTTGCCACTGCATATTCTGACTGTTCTGCGAAATCTACGATGAAATCTTCTTTATCAAGCGTTATTTTGTTTGTATCTAGTTCAAAAACATGATTTCCATTCTGCAATAGATCATCTACGATTTTTTTTGGATCTGTTTCTGAAAACTTTGTCAAGAGCTTGGGCAAGTCTTGCTTTGCCTTAGGTCCGATCTTTTTGCGTTCAAGTTCTACTTTAGGAATTATAGGTAGATGTAATCTCAATAATTGTGCAACAAACTCAAGACCGTCATTTTTTTCAAGTTCTATAATGTTATATTTTTCAACATTTAGCTGTGAAAGTAAGAGATTGGAAAGTGGTTCCAATTTTTGTTTTTGCGATTTTTCAACGCAGATAATTGCTTCATTTAATGGCCATCTTCTTTTTAGTTTACCTTTCATTCTTGCAGATGCTGAGACAGAAACTACCTCTTTCATCAAATCAAATGATTCTTCTAAACTGTCATTAATCAACATCTTTTCTGGCTCCGGCCAACTTTCCAACAGAATTGATTTTTGACTAAACATTGCTCCATGAAGATACTCTGTAGTAAAGGGGCAAATGGGATGCAACATAATATCAAAAACCCTTAGAATTTCCGACAAAGTAGCGTATATTGCAAATCTTCTTTCTCTTTGTGAGTCATCCTCTGCCCAAATCTCTGGTCTTGTTATTGGAATGTAGACTTGGCTAACAGAATTTATGATAAAATCATCTAATGCTTTTGCTGCTTCATGAAATCTACATTTGTTCTGGGATTCAGCAACATACGAAATGAGTTTTTGAAGTTTTGATAAAATCCAGACTTCGGGAGATTTGATTAGGTCTTTATTTTTTGCCCAGTTTAATGAATATGATTTTTCAAACTTGTCATATTGACTATTTTGTTTCAAATAAAGATGCAAATGGTATAGAGTACTAAGAACTTGATATGGTCTTGACATTAATTCGTCTGTGCTAAAGTTAAGCGGTTCTATGGGACTTGATTTCCATATGAAATAGAATCTGATAAGATCTACTGGATATTTTGTCATAAGTTCTATTGCATCCAAAACATTTCCTTGACTTTTACTCATCTTGTTGCCATTTTTGTCAAGGACGTGACCTTGGAACAAAAATGATTTGAAAGGTGAAGCCGCTTTGTTGTTAAATATTACATTTTCCATAAGAAGTGTATATGCCCAACCACGCGTTTGATCAATTCCTTCAGTTAGGAAAACTGCAGGAATGTTTTCTTCATATTCTATATCAGTAAGTGACGCATATGGCGCTGCACCACTATTGTGCCATGTATCCAACACAAATGGTTCGCGTTCCATCTTTGAATTGCATTTTTTACATTTTATTACGATTTTATCTATCCAGGGTCTGTGTAGTTCAAAGTTTTCTCCATCTGGAAGATCTGAGGCGTTATTGATTATTTCTTTTCTTGAAAAAAACCATACATGTTCACCACAATTTTTACAGTTCCAGCAGGGCAGAGGGCACCCCCAAATCCTTTCTCGTGATATTCCCCAAGGGTGTTTGTCTTTGATTATTTCAAGAAATCTATTCTTTGGAGGATCAAAAAAATACTCTACGTTACTAGCGGCCTCTACAGCTTTTTCTCCAAGTCTGTCTAAGAAATAGAAAAATCCCCTTCTTGCTAGCCATAACAGTTTGTGATGCGAACGCCAACACAATGGATACTGGTGTTTTATCTTACCTATCTTGACAAGTGCTCCTCTATCACGTAATGATTCTACAATTCTTTCATCTGAATCTCTGACAAATAATCCTGCATATGCTCCAGCCTGATCTGTAAATTTAGCTTCATCGTTGATTGGATTATTATATGGCATTGATCTCTTTTTTGCAATTTCAAAATCTTCTTCACCATTTACCGGTGAAAGATGGACAAGACCGCTGCCTGTTTGGATATCAACAAAATTTTCTGCCACTGTAGTATGAAATTTTGGATTTTTAAGAGCCAATTCTTTTAGCTCAGGTATCTGGTCAAGTAATGGATGAACATATCTTTTTCCTTCTATCTCTGAACCTTTGACAGTTTTTGAGATTTTATAATCTTCTATCTTTACTTCTTTCATAAATTCTTGTAACCTTTTCTCACCAACAAGCCATGTTTCGTCACCAACTGCGGTATAGACGTAATTTTCATCTGGGTTTACTCCAACCATGGCGTCTGTAACTAGAGTAAATGGCATGGTTGTCCATACAATCAGAAACAAATCTTCATCTTGTAACTTTACCTTGTAGTAAAGAGACGGATCTTGAACTGTTTCATATCCTTGATTGACTTCAGAGTGACTAAGCGAGGTCTGACAGCTAGGGCAGTAGGCAACAACACGGAATCCCTCTGAGAGAATTCCATTTTCATGTGCTTTTTTTAGATACTGCCACTCGCGTTCAATATACTCATCTTTGTATGTCCAATACGCTTTTTCCTGATCAAATGACATTCCAAGCATCTTGTCTGCTTCGACCCATTTTTCATGAAATCTGTGAACAATCTTTTTACATTCTAAAACGATCTTTTCAACTCCAGCAGATTCAATTACTTCTGACTTGCTCCCCTCTATACCAAGTTCCTTTTCGGCCTGTAATTCCACTGGAAGTCCTTGTGTGTCCCATCCTGCATTGAAAATGACTTTGCTTCCACGCAAAGTCGTGTATCGATACCACAGATCTTTGATAACTCTGCCACGTAAATGGCCTGCATGAGGTACTCCATTCATTGTTGGCGGGCCTTCGATAAAGGCAATTTTTTTTGTTTTGTTAGGAGATTCAAAAATTAGTTTTTGAAGATCAATATGCGAAAGATTATTTCTGATTTCTTCCTCTATTTTTTTTGCGTTAAATTCAGACGGTATGTCCATTTACAGTTCTGGTAAATTCTATGACATAATAAACTTACAAAATTGTAGTTTAAACGGCTATTTTTTCATAGATTTTTCATATGTCGTCTTATTTTGGTGATAGATAAGTTTCAGTTTTTCTACAATTTCTCTTTAACCAGAATTACTATGCCCTTAGATCTTGAATAATGGACTTTGCTGTATCATGTTTTGTCTTCATGATGTTTGAGAGCATAGTAATTGACTGCTGTGTGTTTTCCGCCTGATTGTACTGACTCATTAAATACTGAATCTTATATTGTAAGGTTTCATTGTCACTTTCGATTGTTAATCCCAGTTTACTTAATTCATCCCCAAGAATCTTGAGTCCGATATCAAGTGATTGTCTCTTACGTTCAAGTTCTGATACCTTATCAATCACAAGATTATCTCCTGTAGATAGTGCGTATCTTGATGAACTAGAACCTACGGGGATGGTTTTAAGATAACCTATTAAGAAATCTAATTGGTTGTCAATCTGAGTATATTGGTGCAACATCTCATTCTGGATATTATAATGAACAAACAGTCCATGCCAATGGCCTACCTCGTGTTCCGTTTGACTAGATCCATTTGGGATAATTACTTTTAGGTTGTTTTTAATTTCTGAAAACTTAGAGGACCATGTTCTTGGTTCCATGGTGTTTTTCTCTACTAAATCATTTATCTCCTCGGTGTACCAAGAAGGATCTCTAAAATCAGCCCACGTGTTTGATGCTGTATGCGTCGCGCCAGTAATCATATACTTTGAATATGCAGATTCAGAATCTGTCGAGCTAGTTGTTCCTATGTACATATTCTCTGGATCAGAACCCTGAAGAAAGGAAACTAAAATTTCGTCACTTGCTTGTGGAATAAATCCTGCAGCAGGCCTAATGATTACTGTGATCTCATCGCCTGGTGTAAAATTATTTCCTGGAGCGGGGTAAAGAATTACGGTTATCTCATCACCTATACTCATGATATTGTGTTCCAATAGATATTTTATTGAATTGATTAATTCAGTTTGTGAAATTTCTCCTGCGCCATACCACTTGAATACTTGATCAACCCAAGTCGGTATTGCTTTTGAGGAAACCTCTCCTTTGATACCCTCATATTCCATGTAGATAGGACCATAGACATTTTGAATAGGTGATGATACTGCAAGGATTGTTAGAACGGCTATAACAGATGTGATAATTAGTGGGAACTTCACAATTGTATAGTACATCCCTTTGAGGTATTTATCGATATTTACTTGAGGATTAACAAATGACCAATTGTTCACAATAACAAACTGAATACTGAAATTTTTATATGATTTCTTGAATCCTAAATCATGCACTTCACACATTTGCAGGAGATTTTTGTTAACTTACCACGTATTGCACTCCAAAGATGATCTGAATCTTTTAAAAGATATTATAAAGTGAACAAGTTTAGTTTGCTTCTAGTTTGGAATCCACTTTGATGTGTATCTTTTCGCCATTGTGCTGGTCATGATACATCATTTTCGTTTTGAATCCTTTCTTGCTAAGATAGCCATTTAGGAGCATTGCCCAAGGAAGTGAATGTCCGCTATTTAGTTTTGATTCAATAATTATGTGATTTCCTTGTGGTTCATATCGTGCTTGACCAGAACAGGTTATCTGCAAAGTAGAATCGACAAGGGTGATTATCTCATCAATTGTCTTTGATTCCAAATCTATGCCATTTTTTTGCAAAAACTCTAGTATGTTGATTTCTTTATTTTTTGAGCGCAACATAGAATTTAGAACAAAACCAAGACCATCTCCATTTATTACTTCAATTATCTTGAGTACTTCTTGTGCATCTGTCTTTGTCATGGTAGTAAGATTATTGATTTTGGTAGCATTCTTCCAAGTCTGCTCAAAGAGTTTTGCTTGGTTTGTTCCCAAAACCTCGGTTGATAGAAATATTGCACCTTTCCCATTGTTGCTATTGATCATAAGTATCTCTGAGTCATCAAATGTAATTGAATTGTGGGAAATATCGGAAGTTTTTATCTTGACTCCATCTGGAATTACTTGAAAAGATTCTGAACCTACGAGACTTGAAGGAATTATTATTCTGATATCAGTATTTTTTCTGGCAGCATGAATAAGGCTGTCTTTACATTGTGAAAAAAGACTTAGGCCCCATGAATCCATCATTGCATGAATTGAAGTTTTTGAACCTTCTATCATGGTTTCAAGTTGTTTGAAGACATAGTTTGGAGTCAAATGAAAATATCTTTTTTCTTCGGAACCGCGTGCCTTTTTGCTGTCTTCGCTTACTTGTTTTAGCTTTGTTACAAGGCTGTTCATTCCATTTACTTTGTTAATTTGTTCTTGAACTATTTCATCAAAAGCATCCTCAGGAGAAATGCCAGTGCACATTATTGGTTTACTTTTTGATATTATGGCAAGTTTTTTCTTTACAAGCTTTAGTAAAGTTGGATATACCTTTGTCCTTGGAAGATTAGAATAGTATGCAAGTTCGCCAGCAGAAATTGTTCCCTTTGTTATCAAGGTAACATATGCATGGGCTTCATATTTGCTTAAACCAAACTCTTCTAGGCTTACTGCTAAGTCCTGTCCTTTTACCATCGTCAAACTTTTGTTACTTATAAGGTAAGTTCAATAGCTAAATTCATTGGACAAATGTTTGAAAAAATACTAAGCTGTATCTGCAGATGGTGTTACTATAGTCACACAAAACAGTGTAACACGAGTTTGATATACAAAAATCATTCTTTTTATTTTGTATGTTTGTGCAATCAAAATGGCAAGTAAACCACGTGACAACTGACACAATTATGCGAGCAAGCACTCTAAAGCCAAGACTTGATTACGCTGCCTTACTTGTTGATAAGACACTTGATGTGCTCATTCAAAAAAGAGTTGATCTTAGCAAAATCAATCTGTCTCTTTATGCAAAAACAAACAAAGGTATTTCGATTTCAGAATTCAAAGAAAAACTTGTTTACGAGTTAGAAATTTCTCGTGCAATCGAATCATTACGACAAGCTCGAAGATGTTTAGATTCTGTTTTTGGATTAGGAAATATCATCCTGGTTCTTGCTCCGACGATATCTATTGTAAGAACAGTGCGCTCACAACTGTTTGGTTTACCTGTTGATACAGATGTATCTCTTGGTGATCTATCCTTGGTACTTGCAGGCCTCATCATAGATGCTGGTCATCTTACAGGTGCAAATCTGAACTTTGAAGAGGCGAATCGGAAGTCTTGCATACTCTTGAATGAAGCTAAATTGATTGCTGACTCTAAAATTTACAAGCAGTTCCCTAATGTAGATTTCTTGTAAGCATGAGCCGTTATGCTCAATTTTAAAAAAACTGAGTCAGTAAAAGATATTCCAAACCATATTGGCCAGATAAGATTTCTTTCATCCAAAATAGAACAAAAAATTGCACAAAAGGGCATAGACAAGGATGATCAATTCGTAGAAACACTATCTGTAGAAGAGCTAAAAGACCTTAGACAAGTCATGCTAGCAGCTGATTACTTGTTATCAAAATATCAAGATAAAAAAGACATTAAAGAGTTTTTGGAGGAATTTATAGGAATTATAATGCATGCAGCAAACTCTGTAAACATACTGAGAGACGATATGGATGATCTTCTTATATCTGCAGAAACTGCTCTAAAACAGATTCAAGATTTACATGAGGATGTTACTCAGAACCTGGCCTTAGGAAGATTGGTACAAAAGAGTCTCGACGAATATAAAGAACAAAAGATAGATCCTCTCTCTAGTCCAATTAATTTAACCAATACTACTACACCAGTTTACACACAAGCATACCTAACAAAAACCGCAGTGGAAATTTAGTTGTGGTATGAGTCTAGCTCCTCAAGAATTAGAAAATAGTGCAAGCAGATTTGCCGCTGAGGCAATCAAACTTGATTCACAAGGTGCACGAGGAATGGCTATAACAAATTATCAAAGAGCCATAGAATCTCTTGTAAAACTAATACAGCTATACCCTGATAACAAACTAAACAAGGTCTACATGGAGCGTTCTGCAGCGTACCAAAATAGAATAAAGGCATTACAACTCACTAATGTCGCATTAGAACCCGTAGTAGATCCAAAGGCAACTCCTGAACAACAAAAGCAGCAACTTGCCAAAAATGAGTTTGATGAAATGGTAATGAAAGAAAAGCCCAACGTTAGCTGGGAGGAAGTAATTGGTCTTGATGATGCAAAAAGCGCACTACGCGAATCAATAGTATATCCTAGTAAGAGACCGGATCTTTTTCCACTAGGATGGCCAAGAGGAATGTTGCTTTATGGACCACCTGGATGTGGAAAAACAATTCTTGCTGCAGCTACTGCAAGTGAAATTGATGGTTATTTCATCAACGTTGACGCCGCATCGATGATGAGCAAATGGCTTGGCGAAGCAGAAAAAAATGTATCAAAGCTTTTCACTATGGCTCGGGGTTATGCCGAAAAAGAAGGCTTACCAGTAATATTATTTGTCGACGAGGTAGACTCGCTTTTAGGAAACAGAAACAGTGAAGTTGGTGGAGAAATTAGAGTAAAAAACCAATTCCTTACAGAAATGGACGGAATTAACGGTAAAGGAAAAGACTTAAAATTATACGTAATTGGTGCAACAAACAAACCTTGGAGTCTTGACTGGCCATTTCTTAGAAGATTTACAAAAAGAATCTATGTTCCACTTCCGACACTTGATGCAAGAACCAACTTGTTTGAACTTTATAGTGCCCCACTAAAAATGGATGACAAAGTAAAACCATCTGAACTTGCCAAGCTTGCAGATGGATACAGCGCAAGTGATATCAGAGACATATGTCAATCTGCTCAACTGATGGTAGTAAACGAATTATTTAACTCGCCAAATTATTCGCCAGATCCAGTCGTTGGTGAAGAAAAACAACAACCACGACACCTTACTATGACAGACTTTAAAACAATTCTTGAAAGAAGAAAACCAAGCGTAAGTATGGAAATGATTCGCGCCTATTACAAATGGAGCGAACAATTCAGAGCACTGTAAAACATTACCAAAATCTGATCGCTATAACTTTTTCACAACAATTGCATTTGTTGCACTGAAGGTTCTATCAAAAAACTTAAATCTCTAATAGAATTCACATGCTGAGGGTTCAAAATTCCGATAAAAAAAGCCAAACATGTAAACAAGTTTGGTAAGCTCATTCTTGAGGATGGGACCGTTTTTGATGGGATGGGTTTTGGTTATTCAACTACTGTCTTTGGCGAATCTGTATTCAATACTGGAATGGTAGGTTATACAGAAGCTTTGACAGACCCTTCCTACAGCGGGCAAATTCTGACACTTACGTATCCTCTTATAGGCAATTACGGTGTACCTGATCCATCAAAAAAGGACAAGGATGGAATTTCTGAATACTTTGAATCTGATAGAATTCAGGCA
>Ga0209431_10003544_pt1 | contig 12419 bp, 10 predicted proteins | sample RifCSP13_3_FD_184021 | JGI IMG/M metagenome (GOLD analysis project Ga0209431, IMG submission 184021) | Soil microbial communities from Rifle, Colorado - Rifle CSP2_sed 13_3 (SPAdes) (version 2) | ecosystem: Environmental > Terrestrial > Deep subsurface > Rock core/Sediment | place: Rifle...
GCCCAGGCAATGCGCGAGAAGTTTGGCGGCGACAGTCTCGGTGAAATGCAGCGCAACTTTGCAGGCTATCTTCACCAATTGAGCAATTACTGATTCTCTGGATCGGTTTATGGCAAGTGCTTCTAGGTTCTCTAGTGAGTGTTTCTCCCGTTAAGGCGCTGCGTGGAACATTGTCTCTGCCAGGAGACAAATCCATTTCCCACCGCTCGGCCATCATTGCGGCGCTGGCGTATAAGGGAACGTCGCGCATTACCAATTTCTCAACCAGCGAGGATTGCGAATCGACACTTCGTTGTTTGGAGCAGCTTGGCGTGAAAGTAATGCGCGAAGCGGCAGCAACGGTCTGTATTGAAGGAGCCGGTGCGAAAGGATTCAGAGCCCCAAGCGAGCCATTAAATTGCGGCAACAGCGGCTCGACGATGCGCATGCTTGCCGGCGCTTTGGCCGGACATGACGTGGTCGCAACTCTAACGGGAGATGAATCTCTTCTCACGCGCCCGATGAAACGGATCATCCAACCACTCAACCAGACGGGCGCGCATATTCAGGGAACAATGGATCGCGCACCACTGACTGTGCTGGGCCGTCAACCCCTGAGCGCAATCCGTTACGAACTGCCGGTTGCCAGCGCCCAGGTTAAGACAGCGATTCTACTGGCCGGCCTCAATGCGAGAGGACGGACCGAGATCATTGAGCCCAATGCGACACGCGATCATACTGAACGATTACTAAGCTGGTTCAGTATCAAGGTTGATTCAAAAACGATTGATGATGACGGCACAAGTAAGACGCGAACGGCTTTGGAGGCATCCCAACCCTTCGCCGCCAGGGACGTTGCGGTGCCGGGTGACATGTCTTCCGCAGCATTCTTGATTGCCGCCGCCGCCGCCTTCCCGGAGTCCGAACTTTTGATTACCGATGTTGGTCTCAATCCAACGCGCACGGGATTCCTCTCCATCCTTCAGCTCCTTGGTGGCGACATCGAACTCCGCAACGTGCGCAATGAATTCAATGAGCCCATAGGCGATGTGTATTTTAGAGGGCGTTACAAGTTCGAACCACAAGCGCCGCGGGCAAATTTGATTCGCGGCTCGCTCGTCGCGCAGGTAATCGATGAGCTGCCGATCCTGGCCGTGCTAGGAACACGATTGCTCGGCGGCATCGAGATTCGGGACGCCAGAGAACTGCGCGTCAAAGAATCCGATCGCCTTGCCGCGACGGTCACAAATCTTCGCGTCATGGGTGCCGAGGTTGAGGAATTCGAAGACGGTTTGAAGGTGAGAGGCCCTTGTCAACTGCAAGGCGCCGTCTTGGATTCTTACGGAGACCATCGTATCGCTATGGCTTTCAGCGTCGCGGCACTTATTGCGACTGGTACATCAGAAATCAAAGGAGCCGATTGTGTGCGCGTGTCTTTTCCCGAATTCTTCCGCTCACTTGAATCGGTCAGCGAGCGATGAAGGACCTTACACACATTGTGATTACCGGGTTCATGGCGTCCGGCAAGACTTCGGTGGCCCGCACTCTGGCGCGGGTCTTGGATCGGACGATGATCGATCTCGATGAAGTCATTTCTCGTCGCGAAGAGCGGTCAATCCGCGAAATCATCGAACAGGACGGCGAAGATCATTTCCGAGTGCTGGAGACCAGCGCTCTCGGAGCACTGCTCCATGGTGAAGGACAAACCGTAGTGGCGCTAGGTGGCGGGACATGGGGGCTGGAAAGAAACCGCAAACTGATCGCTCATCGAAGATGCACGACCGTTTGGCTGGATACGCCGTTTGAGTTGTGCTGGCAGCGAATCGAAGCCGCAGATCCGTTTGAGCGGCCTTTAGCGCGTACCTATGCCCAAGCGCTGAAGCTCTATCAAGAGAGGCGGTCAGACTATCAGTTGGCGATGATTAGGATCGCGGCAGACAATTTAAAGAATCCAAAGGAATTGGCGCTGGCTATCGCCGATCATTTGCACAAAAACGGCGGTCTTCCTGACCAAGCTAATGTTGGATTGTCGCTATGACCCCGTATCTTTGGAATCGTGTGACGATTGTTGGTTGCGGCCTCATCGGCGCGTCGCTTGGGCTCGCCCTCAAACAAAATGATCTCTGCGGCTCAGTTGCCGGATGGGATTCAGAACCTGGCGTCCTGGATGAAGCTCTCAAGACTGGAGTTATAGACGAAATCGATGCCTGCTTTGCTTCCGCTTCATCTAACGAATCAGAGTCAGACTTGATCTATTTGGCGATGCCGGTGCGCTCCATCATCAGCTTTCTCCAGAATCAAGGTTCGCGCACTAAACGCGGTGCGGTGATCACGGATGCCGGCAGCACTAAATTCGAAATCTGCGTCGCTGCGGGTACATACCTTAGGGCGGAGAGACATTTCATCGGCGGACACCCCATCGCGGGCAGTCACGAATCAGGTCTGTCATTCGCGCGCCCTGATCTATTCGACAGCGCTCCTTATGTCTTGATTCATAGGCAAGCAGACCAAGGAAACGCCTTCGCAAAGGTAGAGCAAACCGTCGAAGCTCTTGGATCGCAGGTTTACCGGATGAGAGCGGCCCAGCATGACCAAGTCATGGCATCGCTAAGTCACCTGCCACAACTCGTTTCCGTAGCGCTCAGCGCGACAGCTCGAAAGCAACTGGGTAGTGACTTCTTCTTCAAGCTGGCCGGGAACGGCTACCGAGACATGACCAGACTGGCAGACAGTTCCTGGTCGGTGTGGGAGGATATCCTCAGGACGAATTCCGACCTGATCGCCGAGGCATTGGATTCTTTCGGCGAACGAATATCCATGATCAGTAAAGAACTACGAGACCTAAAGACAAACCCTTCATCGGAGCTTTCACAAGCGAAGCGTCTATTCAAAGCGTCGAAGTAGAGGGTCACCATCCTTTGCACACAAATCCTGATACGAGGTCGGACTAATGTCATTCGCGCAAACCAAGTGGGTATGGATGAACGGCCAGTGCCTTCCGTGGAATGAAGCGACCGTTCATGTCTCGGCATATACACTTCACTATGGTCGAGGCGTGTTCGAGGGCCTGCGTTGCTACCATACGCCGAGCGGCCCCGGCGCTGTTTCGTGTCGATGCACACCTTGATCGTTTCCATGCTTCGGCTCGTACCTACCGGATCGAGATTCCCTACACCGCCGAACAACTAACAGAGGCGATCTGCGAAGTCATTCGCCGAAACGAGTTTGAGATTTGCTAGTTACGACCTATCTGCTACCTGGGCAGCCGCAACTTGGGCATACGCGCCAATTGCCCCGTTGAAGTTGCGATTCTCGCCTGGCCCTGGGAAACGCTTCTTGGCGATGAAGGTAAAGAACGCGGCGTGCGCGTCACTGTGTCGCCATGGGTTAAATTCAATTCCCGAATGATGCCAACGACCGCCAAGGCGTGCGGCCAATACTTGAATTCCATACTAGCCGTCAGCGACGCCTTAGATCGTGGTTTCGAAGAAGCTTTGCTCCTCGATGCGACTGGGTTCATCGCCGAAGGCTCTGGGGAAAATGTCTTTCTAGTCAAAGATGGTCGGATCTTCACAAACGATGAACGACACTCAATCCTCCTCGGTGTTACGCGAGATGCCGTGATCAAGATCGCCAGCGACCTCGGTCTCAACTTCGAAACGCGCGCCATCAGTTTGGACGACCTGCTACACGCAGATGAAGCCTTCTTCACGGGCACCGCCGCTGAGGTAGTTCCAATTCGGGAAGTTGACGACTCGGCCATCGGACAAGGTACGCGCGGTCCGATCACAAAGGAGATTCAGGACATTTTCTCTTTGGCGACGACCGGGCGCGATGATCGATATCACGGCTGGCTCCATCGTATTTATGCCTGATCATCCTTACAGTCTGACAAGTCTTAACAAACACACCGAAACCTAAACGATCAAAGAGATTATTGGCACAGAAAACTGCGAACTTGTCGGCGCAATCACGGGCACGGCATTAGGAGAGACTTCTCGCCGAGCAGTCATCATCCGCAACGAGAAGGTATCCGGCCTCGTGTCGGTCACGTCGAAAGCTTTACGGTATGACAATCAAAAGTTATTGTATGCCTCAGATACTACTAGACCGCAGCATACCGATAATAAGTCGACAGCGGCAGCTTTACGATGCTTTTGACGGACACACCTTTTACAATTAACTCTGGCGGGAACGCTGCACGACATCCTTAACAATGCTATAGCACTCGCACGCCGCTGCTTCTAGTCCCTGGCGATCGATGATTTTTAACTGACTCCGGGCGGTCTCTATAAGTCCCATGTTTCTCAGTGCAATTCCGGCTTCGCTGATGCGATTCCGGTGTCTATCGAGAATGATGCTCAGCTGTTCCTGCGTCACTTTGAAAGTGTTCGCTTCGAGACAGTCACTCATAACCATCAATCGGCGGGCGAGTCTCTGCTCGACTGTGTGGGTGAGGCTGCAAACGACTGCTTGTACCAGTTGCGTTTCCACCACGTGGGCGTAGCGCGAGAGCACGGTACGAAGAGTGCCTTCTCGATTCGATTCAAACAGGAATCCATTGGCTTCCATGCGGAGCGCCGTCATCGGTATCTGCACCGTCACGCGATATGCCGTCATGCCAACCTGGTGCAGGAGGGGAACGCCGATATAGCCTTCGCTTCCGACTGTACCTATTTCCAGTGTTGAGCCGTCTTCGGTAATGGCGAACAACGAGGCCATCCCGTGGGTCGGGAAATAGGCGTAGTGAATCCCCTCCCCAGCTTCATACAAGATTCTGTTCTTGGGGAAGCGAACTAATTCCAGGCGGGGAAGAAGACGCTCGTACTCATCGCGCGGCAGGGTGGCGAGCAGTCGATTGTTGGCGGGAATCGTGGAATTGTCTGGTGGGTTTACAGTGTGTATGGACAAAGAAATGCTTCGCGTCCAATCTTCGATCCTGGCATCTCATAACTTCTCTAGCTAGCGTACGCATGACGTGCTCATCAAAGGACTTTACTTTCTCTGTGAAACAGAACCTGTCACTTCAACTTCAATGGGGAAAGTTGCAGCTTTCAACTTATCGAATTTTAATCTCCACGGCATTGCTTCTGTAAGCGCCCCCGGCTCCAATGAGTCAAAATCTCGCAGTGCGAAGGTGTAATCGAACATTGCGCCGACTCCGCTCTTGCCATTAGTGGCGTTCAGGATTCGGTCAACGCTCACCAAATTACCTAGAAAGGCATAAGTAGGATCAGTGAGATTCTTCACTTCTACGGTGATAGGCCCATACAGCGTTTCCGATGAGATGTTCTTTAGTCGAATCAGTAAAACCGCTTCCTGTTTTTCTGTCTTCACCTGGACAGAATCAAACACTAAAGCTACCTGCTGGTTGATCGATTTCTTGACCTTTTCAACAGGAGGGCCATGCTTAGAATCTGGCTTCGATACAAGAATCTGACCTGTCATGAGTTGAAAGGTTCCGCTCCTACTGTCCGGCCAAAACGGATGAAAGACGCCGCGACTATCTGTCGCTAATCCTATGTACTCGCCTCCCGCCCTCCAACGGGAGAAGCCAGACAGGAAATCGACTTTAATAGAGCTCTCCGTGGTGGCGATTCGAAATGGTATTGGGCGTACGTTAGCAGCGCCAGCGGCCAACGAAGGTTCTGACGAGACACGCACGGATGGAAGAAAACTTTGGCCGCCATCAACGGATGCGGTGAAGTACAAGTCGTATTGATCTTGATTCCTCAATGTAGACGATTGGAACCACAAGACACCGATAGTACCTTCGTTGTTCACATCTATCTTCGCCTGGTATTGAACAGCCTGAGGGTGAACAGGTGGGCTCACCACTTTAGGAGGGCTCCAGCTCTTGCCCCTATCGCTCGAATAAGAAAAGAGAATGCGATTAGTGCCGCTACGGCGATCGTTCCACGCAACGTACAAACGGTCGCGATACCTCTCCGTGCGAGCATCAAGGGCGAACGATGGATTAAATGTCACATCTAGGTCACCAGCATTGAAACGCCTGTAGAATTCGGTATAAGGGCCAAAATATACTTCGTGAATTTTCGACGTTGCTGAGAAGGACGCACCCCCATCTGATGACGTGGCAAACAACAAGGTATGTGTGGGGGTGGTTTGGTCCTCTGGGGGATTTGGATATTCTCGCATAGGCACAAACAGCGTACCGTCACTAAGCACGAGCAGGTTCTCAGCCATGAGCCCCTTTCCCGGGCTGGTAGCCACCTCCACAGGCGACAGAAATGTTCGGCCATCGGTATCAGAGCGGTAAAGAATTACGGTTGATTTTCTTCCGCGAAAACTCTTCGGATCTGCGAACGTGCCGGTCTCGGCGCTAACGTAAATGCGACCTGCGTATTTGCTAGACCCTTGGTCGACGGCCATCATCTCGTGATCACCCCTACCAAGATAGAGTGGCTTTTGCCAAATCGTCCCGCCATCCTCCGAGCGGTAAAAGTAAAGTCCCCCTTTTCCTGGGATGTAAGCGATTGCGACAAAGTATGCTGTGCCATCAAGTCCGTACGCAACCTGAGGATCGGCGCCACCAAACTCCATTTGTTCGGCGAATGTCGCGTCAGTCCATGTGTATCCACCGTCGGTCGACGCATAAGTCTTACAGGCAGGTCCTCGCCCTTTAGTGGGGCCTGTTAGAGTGATTGCGGCTCCAAGCATATTCTTTGAATTCCGTGGGTTTATGACGATAACCGTTTCAACGTGTGGGATGTCGCCATCCTGACTAACCAAGATGTTCGGACCAACAAGTATATTCGCTTGTTCCGTACAGGCTTCTCCGGTGCAGATAGCGCAAACACATAAAAGGCATAGCACCCCGAGAGCCAGCCTTTTCATATTCGTATATTTTCCTTCCACCACAATGTCAAAAACTAACAGAGAAATCCCAGCCGTTTATGCCTCTCAACTGATTCAATTCATTTGTGCGACCGTCGTGAAAGTTCTTAAGGGCTTGAGTTAAGTAGCCCCGGGGAATCGCACCCCGAGGCGCATCATTCGAGATGGCCGGACTGAAACTACAAAAGACCTTTCCCCTCCGACCGTACGCTTTCCTGGGGCGAAACGTGAACCCCAGAAAGTCGAACTTCTCATTAGAGTGAGTCTCTTGCCGATTGGCATCCTTGCAGTAGGCAATTTTCGTCTTCTCCGGATGTAGCTCCAATCCACACTGCTTCAACCGTGCCGCTATTTTGGCAACCACCAAGTTCGCCTCACTCTCTGTTCTGCAATGGACGATGATATCGTCCGCGTAGCGCTCGAACGGCAGATGAAACCATTCCCTCTCATCCACCGGTCGGCCCCGTAATGCAGAAACAGATTTGCCAGCAGGGGGCTTATGACTCCTCCTTGCGGAGTGCCACGGTCACGCTTCCGTAAGTGGCCGGCTTCATCTTGTGCTGGTGCTTTCAACCAGCGTTCGATGTAGAGCACCACCCACTTCTCTTTCGCGTGTTTCTTAACCGCTCGCATCATCAGATCATGATCGAGATTGTCGAAGAAGCCTTTGATGTCCAGGTCACAGACCCAGTCGTAGTCCCAGCACATCTGCCGAGCACGTCCCACTGCACCCAACGCCGACTTCTTCGGGCGATACCCAAAGGACTCGGGCAGAAAGAGTGGGTCCACCACTGCTTCCAATCGATTCTTTCCGACCATTTGTGCTATTCGATCTGATACCGTCGGTATCCCCAGCGTTCTTTCCCGGCCTTTTGCTTTCGGTATTTTTACCGTCAGCACTGGCGGCGGAAAGTAGCTGCCTGATGACATCCGATTCCAGATTTTGTAAAGGTTCTTCTTCAAGTCCTTTTCAAACTCCTTGATCGTTTGGGCATCAAGTCCTGCTGCTCCCTTATTGCTCTTCACCTTGAGATAAGCTTCCCAGACTTCCCATCGGGAAATACAGAATGGTTTTGCTTCATCCTTCGGGCTCCTCCCCCGACTTGTCGGGGTTGGCCCAACTGACTTAGCCTCACTACACGCAACCCCCTTCGCTCCATCCGCTTTCACGAACTTCATCACTACTACAGGGTGCTCCGTCACTTGGTGTCGCATCCGTACTCTCGCCCTCGTGGTTCAGACCACTTGTGGCTTCTCCGTTAGCATCGACACCGAAGTTTCCCACGTTCTGCGTAATCGCCTCACCCAAGCTCAGGCCACCTATATGCCGGATACCGTTCCGCCCGTAAACAGGTTCCGTCGGAACTCATCCCGCAGCCTTTTAACAAACCGCGGTTTTGATATCGTCTAGTTCTTTTCGACATGAGAAGCGGTGATTCACTTTCGTTCCTCTTCCTGGGTGTCACTTGACTCGATTTACTTCCGAGCCTTTTCCTTCTCTGCTCACTACCACAGCTTTTGCCTGCAGCAGCGGAAGGTAGTTTGAAACCTCCTCCTGTAAGACGGTTTCGAGGGGCCTCTCCCTCATCGATTACGCAGCACGCAAACGAGTCGTCTGTCGTCGACTCGTTTGCTCGTGGCGCACTCAAAATACCAACTTTACTGCGAATTGAGTTGAACGGGGACCTCCAACCTGATAGAGCGGGCTGAATCCTCCACCGGCCCCGCCACTACCTAAGCCCTGACCAAGCATTAATGTTGATTGCCCGAAGAAAGGATCTGTGAGGACACCTCTTGGATCTGCAAAATTAGGATGATTGAATATATTGAATAACTCTGCTCTGAATTGCAGTTTAAGGCGATCCGTCAAATTGAACTCACGACGCAGCGCAACATCCACTTGCGAAATAGAAAAGCCGCGTAACGCATTGCGCCCGAGTGTGCCTTGACGGCCGACAGGCGGGACGGCGAACGCCGCTCTGTTGATCCGCCTTCCACCCGCTACCGCCGGGTCGTCAATGTACAGCGGAACTCCTAGAATGAGATCAGGGCGCGATACACTTAAAGAACCTAACGAACCCACGCCGAACGGATCTGTTCCTGTAACGACGTTCACTGGAGTGGCAGAGCGAGCAACAACGATTGTATCGACCGACCAATTTCGCAGCAGTGCAGCGCCAACAGAACGAATTGTTGGGTCAGGTATATTATAAGTCACCGCAGCCGTGAACGAGTGGCGCACATCAAAGTTAGAAGGGCCCCGCTCCTGTCTGATATTAATCAGGTTGAGAGGTAAATTGTTGCCTGAGGAGTCATCAGAAGCGGTGTCGAGCGATTTGGACCAAGTGTACGACGCGAAGGCTTGCAGACCTCGCGAGAGACGGCGATTGTATCGAAGTTGCAGCGCGTGATAGTCGGAGGTAGCGGAGTTACTCGTTGCGAGTACGAGAGTGAAGTTAGGGTTCGGATTCTGTAATCTACCTTCTCGCAGAAGACGACGACCTAATGCACCTACGTATGAGGCCGAAACAGATTGGTTAGAACCGAGTGATTGCTCCACCGCCACGTTCCACTGGATCGTGTATGGCAGCTTAAGATTGGGGTCGAAGGCGTAAATAGTGCCGAACGGCGGATTAAAGTTGAAAGGGGGTGGCGCTGCCTGAGCAGGAGTTAGTGGGAATGGCACATTAAGGAGGATTACGTTTGTGAAGAACGGGAAACCGTCGGAAAGTGCGTTACCAGCCTGACCACTTCCAAGATCATAGAAGATGCCAAATCCACCGCGTAGCAAAGTCTCTTTACCTTGCCGCTGAGATAGCTGGTAGGCCATACCGATTCGGGGGGCGAAATTGTTGTGTGTAGCTTTCCAGAGTGGCGTACCTTTCGGCGCTAAGGCCAGCGTGGATGGATTATCCAGTCCCGTTACCGCGAACGGGTCATTCCCTTTGCGCTCAGAGGGTGGGGGGTTGTATTCCCATCGCAGACCATATGTTAACGTCATTCGGCGTGTGGCGTGCCACGTATCCTGCGCAAAAACAGAAAGATTCGTAAATAAGGAGAATCGTTCTCCCCGTTTATTGGTGATAAAGACCAGCGGCGCCCTCCCATTTAACGCATTAGCCACACCTAAGAATAAAGGGACCTGCTGATATTTGGCCGAGGTGAATGTGGGGGAGAGTCTGCGGTAATCAATTCCAAATTTGAATTGATGAGCACTTGTGGTAAGGGACAGGTTATTAACCAAGTTTAGCTGGCGCTGAATGTTACTGTCACCCTTACCTAAATTGAACGACGAGACTCCTGTGACCAGGAAAAAAATGTATAAGGAGTTTTCGCGCGAAAGAGACGAGGGAAAGAGGAGAGAGTCGGGTGGGGGAACACCACCCCCGAAATTGTCCATGATGAATGGAGTAGCCCCACTAGCTCTACTGTAATTGGTACGTAAATCATTGTTGATATGTGAGCTGATGGCCCAGTTAGCACTTGCTGTTAGAGTCTGGGTGTTCGATAGAAATTGCCGCACAGTATTTAAGCTGGCCCCCGAAGCGCCCCGTTGCTCAGTTTCAGAAGGAGCATAGTTGTATCTTCCAAATAAAGTCAGCTTAGTGCTCACAGCGTGATCCACCCTTATGCTTGTCGCGTTCAAAGTTGAAGGGTCCGAGTAACTGCCGTTGAACTCTACTAATCCGTTTCCTAGATCCCTACCGTTTGGGATAGGGAACGCATTTAAGAATGGCTGAATCTGCTGAGGCGCGTTTTGTCGAACCGCCATCGAGGGGACTGCCGTGATCTTTGTTTGCGGCTGGCGCAGCCGTAGTCCTTCGTAGGAGAAGAAGAAGAACGTTCTGTTCTTAATGACGGGGCCTCCGAATACACCGCCGAAATCATTCTGTCGTAGCGCTGGTCTCTTCAATCCACGACTGTTAGCGAACCAATTATTAGCATCCAAAACATCATTGCGAAGATATTCGAACAAAGTGCCGTGAAGGTCATTGGTCCCAGAGCGCGTGATAATTGACACCTGGGCTCCGGGTGTACGACCGAATTCAGGCGCATAGGTTGATGTTTGAATCTTAAACTCTTGCAGGGCGTCAACAGAAACAAGGTTATTAGTTCCTCCAAATGCAGTAAGCGCAGGTAAAGAGCCTCCACCTGATTGCTGAAGGCCAGCAAACGCGTTAACACCAAAGTTAGCACTAACACCATCCACGGTGAAGTAGTTGGCATCTGCACGCTGACCATTAACACTGAACTGTCCCGATTCAAGATAACTCGTCTTAGTTAGAATAACTCCTGGGGTCAGAGCGATTAAAGACTGGAAACTCCTACCATTGAGCGGCAGGTTCCCGACGAACTGGCGATCAACTACCGTTCCCACCGCCGGAGATTCGTTAATCAGCGGCGCATCGCTCTTCACATCGACAGTCGCACCCACAGGACCCACCTTCAATTCAATCTGCAGCGACTTCTGATCGCCAACATTTAGCACGACGTTTCTAATCTCAACAGGGGTGAAGCCGTCGCGACGCGCAGTAAGCGTGTATGTGCCTGGAGGTAATAGCGGAATCGTGAAGGAACCAGCATCGCTGCTTGTCGCCTGGCGCTCAAAGGAAGTGCCGGTGTTCTGGATTGTGATATTGACCCCGGGAATTACTGCGCCGTTCTGATCCTCAACTGTGCCGCTTATTGTCGCGGTAGCGCTTTGCGCGCGAACAGTGAGCAGTGCGCAGTGAGCAGTGAGCAGTAAGATCACCGATAACACGCAACACCGAGTGACGAAAGAGCGGGGGTAGCAACGAATCATGACGCAATTCCTCCTGGAGCGAAGTCAAAGTTAGTAGCGATCAGAACTAGATCCGGTAAAAGCAGGTCCTGTATTCAGCGCGCAGCCTGGATTCGGGCGGCTAACACTTCAGCACTTCTCAATGATTGCCAGAATTGCTGAGTCTTCACGTGCGCCGCCGAATGGTCCTGGGTAGAGAGCGCGAAGGACTGCCGGACGTCCTCGTCACACGCCACACTTAAGTCATAAAGGCGGCGCACGGCCTCTTGAATCTCCGCGTCGCCGCTGCTCGTGGGACCACCGGCCGACTCCCCAGGCAAGGCGGGAAAGACCTGTTACAACTCGCGACGCAAGGCTTGGATTTCACGTTGAAAATCGCGCGCGTGCTCCTGAAGCAAACCAGTCCAGCGAAGGCGGTCGGCTTCGGGTAGTGTCCGCAGATCAGCGAGCGAGAATCTTTCCGCAAGCTGCTTCAGCGCTAATGCGTGGCGGCGCGCCTGACGCGAGCGCGCCATCACTCGATCCGCATACCGTCGCGCTTCGTCATCCGAAAACTTCTTTTTTAGGTCAGAGTAAACAGGGCTGGTTCCTTCAGTTGCTTCGACGCGCTCGACCGTTACGTTGCTGGGGCTTTTGGGACGCTCCCGTTGCGCCGCCTGGGCTACCGTCTCAACCTCGATGCGCACCGGAAGCCGCAGCGCGAGCTCCTGCACGTGGGTTATCACGCCGACCATCCGACCGTCGCCGCCGAGCTGCTCGATCGCCTCCACCACCGTCTCGAGAGACTCCGGGTCGAGCG
>Ga0209431_10003545_pt1 | contig 12418 bp, 14 predicted proteins | sample RifCSP13_3_FD_184021 | JGI IMG/M metagenome (GOLD analysis project Ga0209431, IMG submission 184021) | Soil microbial communities from Rifle, Colorado - Rifle CSP2_sed 13_3 (SPAdes) (version 2) | ecosystem: Environmental > Terrestrial > Deep subsurface > Rock core/Sediment | place: Rifle...
GAGGTCGTAGCGAGCAGCGAATTGGTCCGGGAAGCTCTTTTCGAGATATTGAAAAAGCGCCGGAAGGATTTGAAGGATGAGGCGTCAGACATCTATAACAAGGACGATGTTCCACCTGACAGCTATATCTTCTGCGACAAGAAGGGCCAACTGATCAAATCTTTCAAGAAGTCATACGCCACCTTCCTCAAGGAGATCAAGCTGACCAAAAACACCTTCGGCCAGCAGCGGACGCTCTATTCCCTCCGCCATACCTATGCCACTTCTCGGCTTGAGGCAGGCGTCAATCACTATGTCCTCGCGCAGAATATGGGAACGTCCGTTGCAATGCTGGAGAAGCACTACGGACACACCACCAATATCGCTATGGTCGATGAACTCACCCGACCGAAGCGGAAGCGCGCCGCTCAAACCGAGGATACTAAGGGAGCCTTTGGTTGGCTGGAGACCAAGGGGAAGTGAAAACGACCTGTCGAGCAAAGCGATAATTTGGCAGTGTCTCAGTTTGAAGTTATCTGGCAGCTAAGGTGTAAGCCAAGCGCATTAGGGCGACTAAGCATGCGACCAAGCACAGGCCACCCAAAATCATCCATCCGGGTTCACCGCCCTCTATGTCATCGCGAGCATCTATCCAGCCCTGCCGAGCTTTGAAACCAAACCAAACGGCATAGGCGGCGATTATTGTCGCCCCCAATAGTACAAACAGCATCAGTCCTGTTCTAGCAATCATATGGTTCGCTTCTTGTAAGGCCCGCGAACCCTCGGTGCGGGGGCCATTTCATCAATCTTGGCAATCACGTCATCAAGCGACCAAAGCCGATCCGTGATGCCAGCGGCCAACCATTTAGCAGACTTTACTACCGAATCCCGGGGACAAATCTTGCAGCGAGTAGGCGAACCGAGGGCCTATCGCTATCGCTTTCGCGACCCAGCAATGTTGCCCTATGGGCGGTTCTCTCCGCGTGGGCCTTTAGGCATCAGAGTGCGAACCCCAGCTTGGCGACACGTCTTCCGTCTTTCAGCACCTTGACGAAGTTTGCGCCCTCCGGCGGATTGAGCGAGAGGGCTTCGTCCTCTGCCGTCTCATTCGTATCGGCGCGAAGGCCGATAGTCGTGCCTATATCTTCCTCATCCAAACCGTCTATCTTGCAGAATTGAGCTTGATACATATCGCCCCCATGCTTTTCGCTAAGCATATAGGAAGCGACGGCTGGATGCGATAGGCTATCCGTTAAAATTCAAACTGAGACACTACCGATAATTTTCTAAGCGCCGCCGCACATATGCTCGCTATCAGCAGCAATCCACGTGTTCATTGTGCGACTGTTTGTTGCTTCATATGTAACCCCACGATTGTCATCCTTAGGGCAATTGGTCGGAAGACTTACAACACAAAGCTTCACAGAGTCCCCAGATTGCCACCGAGAAACATTTTTGCTCACGGTATAATCTATCATGTAATGGCCGTCCTCAAAGATGACAGACGTACCGCTATCTGGAACGCCTTCAAGTCGAAATCCTATATCCCTCACTTGCGTATCAAAACACTGACCAACGGACGGAAGTATCTGGGTCACTGTATCAATTGGCTTAAAATTAGGGTTGCGCCCCGGACTTGCTGCCAAAGTGGCGTCAGAAAGTGACCTTGCTGACAACAATTCATAGGCTAAGCGAACAAGGCTATCAAAGCCTGCTCCGCCTCGAGCGATCTGTTTGCCATCAGGGTCGCGCCGTAATTCAAATATCACAGCCATCGGTTGGGATTGCCCCTCGAAAAACCCTTCCGGAAATACTTGGGAGGAACGAGCATCCTCCATTTCGTGAGCCTGATCCTGCACAGACTGACTGGCGAAATCCCCTTGCGGCTTAAAATTCACCTCAACTCTGCAATCCAGATTTCCGGTATCTGGATCGAAGCGCTCAGCCGTAATTGCTCCGAGCGATATTGGTTTCGTCTCTCTTAGCAAGCTAACCATATCGCGAACTTGCTTCAGCGCCTTGTCTCCTAGGATCGATGCCTCCTCGCGTTCTTTAGAGTCTAACAGCGATGAAAAAATGCTATCGATGTATGCTCTTTGAATTTGGGGCGTTCCACATTGAGCAGCCGGTTGAGCCTTTGAGCAGCCTGCCAAAACGATGAGTGCCAATATCTGGACTGTCATTTTCCAGTATTGCATCTGACGATCTCCATAGCAGAACCAAGAAATTTTTACCTAGCAGTCAACATTTCGCAACATCAAGGATTTTGGAAGGACACCATTAGCAATCATTTCCCATAGAAAGACAATCAGTGGACCTTATAATCAAATGACCGGACCCGGTGGCATCAACAACAGGAGATGCCATCATGGAACTGAAGTTTGTCGCCACAGCTCGCCCTGAAAAGGTCGATGTCACCGTTCAGCGTCGTCAGAAACTCGTTCGCCGGATCGATCAGCAGATCGGCTATGTCCGACAGATGATCGATGGCAAACAGCCTCGCGCGGCATGGGTCTGGATGGACAGCGAAGGAACCTATTTCCTCCCGATCTTCTATGGTCGCCATCAGATCGAACTGCAAAAGGGCAAGTTCGCTATAGAATGTCCCGATCTCGATCACACCGAAGCAGCGCTATCCACGATACGAGCAATGGTGCTGAAAGGTGATTTCGACGATCAGCTTACCAAGGCTTCCGCTGAAATCAGGGGGAGGTTTGGAAAGGGGTGATATACGAGTAGAATATAACAGCCTTCAGCGTTTCATCATGGCGGATATATCGACTATTGTTCCATCTTGGACCTTCCATACCGTCTTAGGGCCAGTCATGACGAACACGGGTACGCCGGTGTAGAGTTGTTCAAAAACGTGAATCTCGGTCGGTATCGGATCAAGCAAATGCGTTATCACAAGTGCCGCCGGTTTTGATCCACTGTCCTGAGAAGGCGCCTGCAGCGCGATGCAACCATGCGTGAATGCTCTCGTGTTAGAGATTGTTCCGTCCGATGCGACGTCTACCTCAAAGTGTCCTCCAAATGGAAATAACGCTGTTTCTGTTTGGGGGGTAAGGAAATAGACCGGTACGGATCCATCCGCTTCAGGGGGAAGAACAATGGTGTTAAAACGAGCATTGGCGCACGGTTTCCAGTCCGAATGACTTGCCATTTCCCGCCAAGCGGCATGCAACGCCAGCATCATCTTCAACGCTATGTCACTGAGGACAGGTTCACCTGATGATGGGTAAATCATTGTGTTAGAAAGACCTTTATCGGTCACGTCAGCCGCATAGACGACTCGATTAGCGGCATCATCTTTACCGAAATAGTCAACATGCAGGCCGTTAGTTGTAGGTGTTACAACCCATCCTCCAACTTCCCGATGGCGATCAGCAGGTAAGCGATTGATCATATCGTCAGATGTCACCCATGCTGCACGATCATACAAGAACATGGTCTTGCCGCGTTCTGAGGAGCGTTGAAACGACTCGCTACCAGTTGAACCGATGGCGGTCTGTCCCAATGCCAATAATCCGACCGCAGCCAAAAAATTCCGACACTTCATCACCCGCTCCCGCCAGAGTTACATTGAATGTTATAGTCGCCACGATCAAATCCGCCGCAAACTTAATCCCTGACAACAGGCTTATGGATCACATGGATTTATGCAAGAGCCTCTGAATAATCCCCTTCACCTGCTCAGCATAGAAGCGTTTCCCCCGGATTGGGGCAATCCCCATAGCGTTCAGTTGGCGGGCGATCTCACTCAACGATAATCCATCATCGATCATCGGACCAATAACTGGTCTCAGCGTTTCAGCTCTCTGATCCGCTTCCTCCCGGTTCCTTTCAGCTAATATCTTTCCATTCTTCCCCAGCTTCACACCGCGTTTCTTTGCTTCAGCAAGCGCATTGCGGGTTCTTTCCGATATGAGGCGGCGCTCCTCCTGAGCAAGCGCGGCAAATATATGAAGCTGGAAATCGGTGGCATGTGGCATCTCCGCCACCACCAATCCAATCCCCTGCTCCATGATTCCAGCGATGAAACTCACCTTGCGCGAAAATCGGTCGAGCTTGGCGATCAGCAATTTTGCGTCATTGCGTTTCGCAGCGGTGATCGCTTTCCACAGCTCTACCCTCTCATCATTCTTTCCCGATTGGACCTCGACAAACTCGGCTACGACCTCATCATCGGGAGATAGAAAATTATTGATGACCGTCCGCTGGGCCGACAATCCCAATCCCGACCGACCCTGTTTCTCCGTTGAGACACGAAAATAGGCGACATACTGCGACAATCCATTCCTCCGTCAAAAGCAAACGTTGGTTTACTTTTGACGGGTCCGGTCAATGGAAGCGGGAGACAACGGGAATGAGAGCAATTTTCAAGGTATCAAGAATCCCAATCCATCATTCTTTCATGAAAACCGTCGTCATCTTCGTAAATATCGAATTCTGAACGGTTCTGAACGCCAATCCAATCGTTTTCGGAATTGCTCGTCCTTGAAACTTTCCAATCGTTCAAATCCCGGAAATTTCCGAGAATGCGATCGACCTCCTCATATCGGAGAGTAAGGACTTCGAGATTTTCAGCTTGGGTAAGCGTATATTCCTTCATCATGTCGATAAGGACAGATGTACGAGTTTTGAAGGCGAGGCGGCAAAGGGCGTCAAATCGCTCCAACAGGGAAACGGGAACCTTGAAATTGACAAGGGTGATGGACATGGGAACCTCCGAGAGATGATAAATTGATAACTATATGATATTTATAATAAATTTATCTTCGAGGTGACTTTATGGAGATTATTCAAACCCTGTCGAGAAACACACATTTCGTGTCGATTGCAGACATCAAATCAATCTGATTGGTCGAATCCACAATGAACGCTTGCTCTTCCAGATCAGGAAAACGGATGCGAAGTTTGGAAAGCGCTTCAAACACAGCGGGCGTTGGCGGACATTTCTTGGGTTCAAAGGGCTTGCGGGAAGCGTTTTCCACATCGGCTCGTGAGCAAGGGATACCGGCTTGTTCAAGGATATACGCAAATTCCGCGTTACTGATGTCATCCTGCTGCCATATCAATCCGCCCTTGGAGGAACGCCACGCCGATCCCAATGACTGACGAAGGCGTTTGAGGTCTCCATTGGTTTTACTCAAATATTTGGAACCATCCTTCCCCAGCGAGGAATGGGTCATCACATAGGTGGCAAACTGACGATATCCATCAAGGTCCTTCAAACAGAAGGGTGACAGCTTGGTAAAGCTCTCCCAATAATTCCGTATCATCATGAACTCATCGATGCTGTCCCAAGGCTGGGTCGAGAAGGCGACATGATCGGGGTCAGCGATCTGACGGACGGCGATAGGTTTTCTCTTCCAGTCAAACTCCATACTGAGGCGCTTGACGAGGCTCTTGTCCACAAGGTCCGCGTCGAAATTCACAATGTCACGGATGCCGGTCTTGATCTTCATCGGGATCACATCATCGGGGGTGCGCTTGAGGAACAGGCTAACGACATACGCATTCTGCGATGAAACATCCTCAAGACTTTCAGGGAGAAAGATACCACCCTTGGCGAGAACAATGGTCGTATCATCACCGGGATCACCTTTTCCTTGGGTAAGAGTTGCCTGCCCTCTCGTTCTCCATCCCAACGGTCTTCTGATCTTATGCTTGATCTCGATGACATCGGATTCCCCGGTCAGGCTTTTGCGGCTCTTGCGATACAGCGATGCAAGCGGACCCTGCTGGGCGATCACCATATCATCATCGGTGGCATTCGATAGAAATCCATCGGTGGTACAACTGAAAACACAAACATCATCGGGAAGACGGTTCATGATCTCCCCCAACACCGAACGGACGAACGAGGTGATGTAGGAGGCGAAAAAGGGATTGGTGATCCTGCTTTCAGGAAGCCGCTTGGTTTCCCGATCCTTAAGGTCATAGACCCGCTTTTCTCTCAATCCTTGAGCTGTCTTCCCGTAACTGGAATTGGTGAGTTCCTTCCAGAAGAGATTTTCCAGCGTTCCCTTGGGATAAGATTTCCGCTTCTTGATGCAGGCTTTGATAAATTCCCCGAAGACACGCTCCTCCGATTTATAGGGAACGATCACCCCATGACGGATGGTAAGCGTTGCTCCCAGAGAAACTGCGAGAGCGATTTCAGGCGATGAACAATCACTGATCCCCTTTCTTGGAAACACCAATCCATTATCGGTGCGAACGGGAAGCGTCGGGAAACGGACTGTATCCGGAAATTCAAATTCCACACAGGCGATCCCCAGCGTATCGGGTGTGAATTCCTCCAGATTGGTGGAAACCCTGATATTCTTCCAGTCAGGGAAACCGATCATTGCCATAGCGGTAGGGTAAGCGGAGGAGAGATCATAATCGGTCCAGTCATCCTCAAAAGCGGGACCAAACCAGAATTGTTCGTTTCTTCCTCCATGATAGGATTCGGTGGCGAGCGTTAGATGCCAGGCGACTTCCCGTAACGGGACATCGCGGCTTTCATAGACGTAGTGACCCAGCTTCTTACTGAAGTGCTGTTCCTTCACCTTCTCCTTTCCCAACACATCATTGGGATCGATCTTCAAATCATCCTTCCATGACTGCAACAGCAGATCGACACCGATGGAGGTTAAGGTGACGGGGAGCTTTGATTGACCCAATAATGCCTGACATTGTTGGATCATCCGATCCGCGTAACGGACACAGATAACAGCGTCATTCAATGCGTATCGATCAAAGAGATCAGGATCATCCTTCAACAGGACATCCATATTCTCCTTATACCATTGATCCTTTTTGGGATCGGGATCGAGCTGGATTTTCTGCAATCCAACCAACTCTCCAAGAGCTCTCAAGCTCTTGGAGCCTGCGGGGGTCAACAACATGGTATCCCTGAGGAGTATCTCCACAGTGACTTTTTCACCCTCCCCCTCCTCAAAGGTAAAATCAACAGGGATAAACCCATCGATGGAGAGAAAGGTGTTCCTCACCGCTGACATCATCTTGGTGAGAGACTGAAAATCACTGAAAGCGGGAATATCCGCTCTGGTGAAATGACCCACGAGATAAATCCTTGTGGGGACTACCGAGACAGCTCCTGAATTGATCCCTTTCCAGATGGCGAAGGAAATAAGGTCCTTTAAACTCAACCGATTATCAACGCTCCCATCCTCCGGGAAACAGATACCACCCCATTCCTGAGCTTCCGGTTGATCGGGATCATGAAGTTTACAATGGACCTGATAGGAAAGGATTTCATTCCTTCCTATTCCCTCCTGAAGTTCATGACGTTCAAATGCTTCTCCACGGGTCTTGTATTCGGTATCAAACCCTATAATGAGGAATTTACCAGATGAAGATTTCTTCTTCTTTCCCTTCTTCTTATTCTTTTTACAACGCTCCTCTTCACAGTAAAAGTTTCCCCTCTCCACCCATATATAACTTTTACTGAGAGTTTTATTTTCATTATTTCTCATTATTACTTCTGTTTTATTATTATCTGATTGAATATGATCTTGGGAAACCATCCTGAGAAACCCCTCTCGATATGATGGTTATTCCCTATATTTATCCCCTGAAACCTTCAAGGGAGGGGAAAGGATCACCCTATTCCCATCTCACACAGACATCCTTTCACGATCCCGATGATCTCTGATCCCAGAGAATAAACATTGGATCTTTTATCCTGATGATCGGTGGTGACAGTGAGGAGACCGTTCTGGGTCAGGCGTTTCAGGGTGGCGTAGAAGGTGGTGCTGGAATAGCGGCTATGCTTGAAGAGATCACCCGCCGAGATATGGGGATGGTAATAGAGGCAAAGCAAAATCTCGAATTCACAGGTGACGCATTTCACCTTGGCGGCGTCCTCAATATCCCTCATAATTTTGTATAAAGACATCGATGGATGGGTCCGCTCGTTTGAAGGCGGTCCTCCATCTACATCTCAAAAAATCAACATTAAACGCCATTATAAACCGTCATAATCCGACGCCGAAAATCGACGCCAATATACGGTGTTGATCGATCCCCGCTTCTTCGGTGAAAGAAACCTCCAAATCATCGAATGATGATCAATTGGTTCATTTTGGGGGTAAATTTGAAGAACATGATTTTCTTCGCTGTTCCAGCGATCCTTTGTCTTTCTGGTTGTTCCAGCTCCCCAAGCTGTGATGGATCGAAAGCTCAAGACGCCGTGGCGGACGCAGCTGCCTCCAACGATAATAAGCTGAAAATGGGATTGTCGTTCGCCTATGGCGATAAGTACGACATCAATTCGGATGCAACGTTTCTGGCGCTCGACAAGAAAATGAATGAGGATCAGCAAAAGCTGAAGAGCTTGCTCGAAAAATGCGGGCAAGACACCATTACCTATGCGGAGAACATGAAGGACCCCTCGGTCAATTATTCCTACGATGGCAATGAGGCCATGTATAGCGGCCAGCATATAGATCAGGAATCGATCTGTAAGCCGGTCCGCGTTTCCGCTTCCGGTGAACGCGAAGAAGTATCTGTCGATAGTACCGCCGCCGAAGCCGCTTCAAATTTCGCCAGTGGCATAGACTCATCGGATTCCGGGGAGACGACAACGGTAGAAGGGAATGCCGCTTTCCATAAAGCCAATATCACCCCGGTCGCCTATGCCCTCGCGGACGATATTAAAAAATGGAATGATTACTGGAACCTATATCATTCCAAACAGGACAAATCATGGGATGAGGCGGTCAAGAGCATAGCCTATACACTCAATAATATCATCTTGACCGCGAAGGATCATGATACCGGCACCGTACAATGTAAGGCAACGCTCGTGGGGCATCTCGATGGGCTGGACGATGCCTCTACCGATATCACCTACAGCATCGAGAAGAACAGCGACGGTGATCTCGTCGCCACCGTCTACGGTTTGTAATCAACCCTCTTGGGAGAAAATATATGCGTCTCATGAAACATACTACTGCGGCCCTTAGCGCGATAGCCCTTGCCGCCGTTTTCAGCAGTTCGGCGCAGGCGTCGGTTTCCATTATTCAGGATGGGACATTTCAAAATCATATCGGCACCGGCCTCAATCTGACACCGTGGGCTGATTGGACAAATGCTGGGATTCATACGCAAAAGGCTCCAAAATCAATCGGCGGCAATGCGGCTGTAATCCCCTTTGGTGGTGATCTCTTCCAACGTTTTTCGCCGCTGAAGAACGGCAAATATCTACTGAGTTTCTATGCCAGCAATGATTCCCGGAATGACGCGGCACTCGTCTTTTCCTTTCAACAGGCGTTCGGAATTCCAGTTGCCACCACCTTCCCCTTGGGCCTTGGTCAGGAGCTACACCTGACCGGCAGCAGCGGTTTCCAGCCCTATCAGATGAGCTTCAATATCAACTCCAAAATCCCCTTTCCTGTGAATGAATTCTATTTCTCCAACTCATACAACTACCCAGAGCCGATCATCGCGGACTCAATCAACCCCCGGAATACGGTCATCAAGATTGCCAATGTCAGCCTCCAGCAGCTATCAGGGGGCGTTCCCGAACCCGCAACTTGGTCGCTGATGATCCTCGGATTTGGCGCTGTCGGTGCCACTATGCGGCGGAAAGGAAGCTTTCAGCGAGGTCACTTGCACCGCTACTGAACGTCTGAAATCTTGGGGTAGTGGCCTGAAAGCTGCCTTTCTGGACACGACAACATTGCGGACTTTAATTCCATTTAGCCATGGTTTTATCAACCATTCTTCTGAGTACAATCTAGCGCACCGAGCATTCGCTGGCCAAGCAATTCCACGGTGGCAAAGTCTGCTAGCACCTGAGCGTGAAAAACTACCGGCGAACGATCAGTATTGAGCGAATGCTGCATCCAAGGGCGAAATGAGCACAAGCCATCGCGCTCTCGTTGCAACCTCGCATGCCCCTCAAAGTCATATCGCATCAGCGCCTCGCGCGCTTGATGCTCTAGTTTTTGGTATTCCTCGACTTTTTCAGGTGAGATAGTAAACGGTGGTATATAAAGCGGAATGCGATGTCCTAGTGAGTGGCGAAATGCCTCCAAATATCCAAACCACTCATCGGTATCCTGCAATAGTCGCTGAAACTCAGCTGGGAATGATTGACGGACGTGGTCCTTATCAGCCGTTAGCCCGATCCTCCCATTTGGTAGCGGACGCTTATTTGCACCAACTATGTTGCGTTCATAAACCCAAACAAAGGCTAGGTTATCTAATGCACCGAAAACGTTGAATACAAACGCTTGAACATGGATAGTGATTGTTTCGCGAAGCGCCTTTTCGGGTAGTCCTTCAAAATCTGGCGGCAAAACCGCGTAGATCGTCTGGATGCAATGCCTTAGGGTGCCTAAGCGCCTACAAAACCCGTGGACAGAATATTCCTCCGCTTTGGCGGAATTATATTTGCGAGACCCGTAGCTTTCGATGAGCGATTGAGCGCGCTCCTCAACTGTTCTGGCGGTTTCGATTAACTCGATAACTTGGTCTGGAGTAAAAACCGGCATCTTGGCATATTCTCTTCGCGATATCTGACGAATATTACCTACACGCTTAACCGGCAATATGCCTGAAGCGAAATCTGTGCAAGCCTGCGGGAGGAGTTAGGGAGCAAATATTTATGTCCGCTCTCCACAACATTCCGGTCACCACCTATAAAATACACGCACCCTATAACCGGCCATAGAACAATGCAGTTAATTCACAATGTTCAATTGAATACCGGGGTATCACTATAATATTTTCAAAATAAAATCCCGAATATCTATAAATAATATTCGGATCATGTTCGGATTTTTATTATATAAAATAATATATTGAAATTACTCTTGATTTTCTGAGCACCGAATCTTGCCAAGGTTGGGGTCGAGGGTTCGAATCCCTTCGCCCGCTCCAGTTTTTCCAAGCAAAATCAATACTTAACGGCGCAAGCCGAGATTGATTTTCTTATTACGTGCCTCAAAATTGGCCCTGCGTAACAGTGGCGTAATATGCTGGGAAGGAATGGCCGGATGGCCGTAGCGCAGGTTTGGACAGCCGTTTCGGCGTGACCAAAACTCTCCCACTCATTCTCGAAGCCGCTCGCGACCCCGTCGCTTGATTGCGGGCTGGGCATTCGATCGTCGCCCGCAGCGGTTTCGGTTCTAGACGCTGCTGTTGGAAACTCAGTCTGGACCAACCACTGGTGCGACTCGATAAGAGCTACGCACTTCTTCACTTCAAGCAGCTGCATCTTCCCGCCATGCTTTCTCTCAAAGCTGCGGCGCTCCATCGCCACAGGTTCGGGGATGCTCGTTCATATGAACCTCAATGCCGGTTATGGCGGTCATGAAATAGCTTCGTGACCGCGATACCGGTCATCCGCCTGTTCAGATGATGCCTAGATCAGCATCGGAGTGAACCGCGAAATTAGCTGGTCGCAATTGGCATAGTTCGAACCGCCGCAGAACCACTCGCTCGCATTAGCCGCTGATCCCTGGGCGCGAAGCCTGTCCTCCTTCAATCAACCCGTGAAGGGTCCGCTACGCATGCGCGTGCGGCCGCAGCATAGCTGCGGTGATTGCGGCCAGCCCCCGGCCTGTGGGGCGACTGTCGAGCGGGGTGGTCCCGCTCCAAGGCAGGAGCCGCAACATGCCACTGGCAACCGCACAATCGCTTGGCTGGAACCTCTCCCGGACGCTGATGACGGTGATCGTCCTCATCGAAACCAATCAGGGCTACTTCGTCATCCCCGCTGACGAATTTGATGGCGATCCCGAACAGGTGGTACGCGAATATGACCCCTTCGCCCGCTAATCTCCGGCGCATTTTGCCTTTTCGGCCTGCACTCTGCCGTGCTATTCTTGCTCCGCAGATTGCGCTGAGGTGGTGGTGGCGAGCGCGTCCAGACAAGGGACGCTTATGACCTTTCTCCTCATCTTCGGGGCCGTTGCCGGTCTCTACATGCTTGCGCTGCTGTTCCGCCTCGCGAGCTATGCACTGCCTGTCTATGTCGGCATCGGCTGTGCGTTCCTGCTGCTCCGCCATGATTTTGGGCATCTCGCCGCCATCGTTGGCGGTCTGACGGCGGGCATTGCCACCCTACTGCTCGGCCAATGCCTCATTGCCTTTATTCGTTCTACCATGCTGCGTACCGGGATCGCGCTCCTCTTTGCCATTCCGGCAGCCATCGCAGGTTTTCAAGGCGCACATGCCCTTGGATCGCTGGCAACGGACAACAGCGCGCTGTTGGCAGTTCTCGGATCAATTGCTGCCCTGGCCACATCCATCTCGGCATGGCGAAGCGTGACGATGACGGGACCTGATACGCCCGTTCCACCGAATTTCGCCGGTCCGGTGAGTGGGCACGCTCATGCCGCCCGACCAACGTCGACCGAGTGAGGGCGTAAAGGGGCAATTGCGGCGCTCTTGTAGCTCCTGCTGGTTTGCCTAGCGA
>Ga0209431_10003546_pt1 | contig 12417 bp, 10 predicted proteins | sample RifCSP13_3_FD_184021 | JGI IMG/M metagenome (GOLD analysis project Ga0209431, IMG submission 184021) | Soil microbial communities from Rifle, Colorado - Rifle CSP2_sed 13_3 (SPAdes) (version 2) | ecosystem: Environmental > Terrestrial > Deep subsurface > Rock core/Sediment | place: Rifle...
AGAACGCAACAACGCTCCGACGCGCATCAAACGCCACCGGCTCTTCTGCCAAGAGCTGGATGGTTGTGACCTCTTCAGGGTAGGGAACTCGCCGGTACTCGAATCCGTTGGTGACCAACGGGTAGTAAACGAACTCCTCTCTGGCAGCATCGCCCGGGTCAGTACCGTCGAGACCCGTGAATCCAATTAGGACGGCCGCGACCGCCACGAGAGCGGCGACGACGAAGCGGGCGGGTCGGTTCACGGGCTATTCCTCCCGAGTCCTGACGCCTCGCCACCGAAGGGCGAGTCTGGCCAGCAGGGACGCAATGATCGTTCCCGCCAAGGAGAGAGCAAGAGACCCGCCGATGGCGGTCCATGCCCCGGTGTCGGCCGCATCGAAGATCTGTTCGAGGTAGGTGAAAGGCGAGATCCGGGAGAGAACGGCATCAACCGCCCCCAGAGCATCCCGCAATGGCAGGATAGGGCTGGCCGGGTCTTCGACCGGAATCCGGGAGACAAACGAGTAGGAGACCGCGGCTCCCACGAATAGCCCGACCGCGGTGATGAAAAAGAGGATCGAGCTTCTCACCCGCTTGGCGGCTGCCGAGAGCAGGAGCCCGACCGCCACGATGCCGGCGGCTGGAATGATCGATAGCACCAGCGCGGCTATCAGGTTGATTCCAATCTCGAACCGCGTGAACATGCTCAACACAACCAACCCGGCCAGGAGCAGGGGCATGATGGCGACGTAGGCGCCCAGGAGACCAGCGAGCTTCCCGGCCAGATAGGTCATTTCGTCGATCGGTCCGTAGAACAGGACTTCCAGCGTGCCGCGGTCCCGATCCCGGGCTACGGACAGAACTGCCGAAACAGCCAGGAAGAACGACAGAACAAGCAGGGCTCCCAGAAGGGGACCTCTGAAGGGGGCCACATGAACCAGCAACCCATTGGACCTCACGAGGGCGACATCGTTGCTGAGCATCCACCCTGCCAAACCAAGGGCCAGCCCTAAAGCCGTGTAGGTCGAGGCGCTCCCCATCGTCATCTTGAACTCCCGGCCGGCGAGAACTCCGATCGTGTGGAGGTCGGATCCCAGTCGGGAACTCAAGGTGCTTGCCCCTCCGGGGAGGTGCCCGCCTGCGTGAGGGTCACGAATGCGTCCTCGAGGGAACCCTTCACTTCGCGCAAGCCGAGGATTGTTGCTCCCGCTCCAGTCAGGGTACGTGACACGGATTGGCGCGCCTGGGCTCGGTTGGATCCGTCGATGGTGATGCTCATGCGACCCTGATCGTGCTCGACGGCTACAACTCCGGGGATCTTCCGCACCGCCCCTTCGAACGGTTCGCCCGGTCGGTCGAGTTCAACCTCGAGCTTTAGGACCCCGGCGGTTTGGGCCTGAAGCTCGGCAGGCGTGGCCTCGACGAGTAACCGGCCATCCCGGATGATGCCCACCCGATCGGCGAAGCGCTCGATCTCCGAGAGAGCGTGTGAGGAGAGCAGAATCGATTTTCCGCGGTTTCGCTGCTGGATGATGATCTCGCGAACTTCGCGCATCCCGTGCGGATCGAGCCCCGAAACCGGCTCATCGAGGATGAGAACCGGGGGCTCGTGAAGCAGCGCTCTCGCCAGGCTCAACTTCTGTTGGAGGCCCTTGGAGAGCGAACCGGCCAGATGATTCCGGCGTTTGACCAGCATCAACTCCTCGAGGACCTCGTCGATGCGCTTCTCCGGTTGGCCGACCCTGTAGATGCCGGCGAAGAAACTCAAGTAATCGACAACGGTCATTTCCGGGTAGAGGAATGAGTGCTCCGAAACGGCACCGATCAACCGGCGCGTTTCCTTGTGGGCAGGCCCGACCTTCTCACCGCATACCGTGGCGGATCCTTGATCGGGTTTGAGGATGCCCAGCAACATGAGGATCGTTGTGGTCTTTCCGGCTCCGTTCGGACCAAGAAATCCCATAATCTCCCCCGGCTCGACCGTGAACGAAACGTCGTCGACCGCAAGGAGATCCCCATAGCGCTTCGTCAGTCCTCGAGCCTGAAGCATCAGATGACTCTAACGGTCGCCCTGTTGGTACATGTTCGGGCGTCCGCAGGTCCGCAAGGGCTCCATTGCGCCGGCGATCGACGCTGTTGGGGTGGGTAGTGGTGCGGCAAGAGGCAATTCAGTCGAGCCGTGCCTCAGACCGCTCGTAGATTCTGAGATACAACTGGTTCAACAACACGACCAGGATGAGGAGAGCGATGGCCACCGCCGCCGCCCGACCTATGTCGGTCAAGTCGAAGGCGACGTGACGAATGTACACAGGAATGGTGGTCGTGCGTTGCAGCGGACCACCCGACGCTGGCAGGTAGACCATGTCGAATTCCCGGAAAGCCCAGATGCTCCTCAGCACGACCAGCACCATGACCACGGGCATGATCCAGGGCCACGTTATGAACCGGAACCTCTGCCACGGACTGGCGCCGTCGATGAGGGCTGCCTCGTGCAGCTCCTCCGGAACGCTCTGCAGACGCGCCAGAATGAACAGAGCCCAATAAGGCAGGTACTTCCAGAGCGACATGATAATCACCGACACCATCGCGAATTTGGGATGGAACCATGTGATCGGAGTGTCCAGCAGGCCCGTCAGGTCGACCAGTAAGTAGTTGGCAACCCCGACCGTCCCGCTGAAAATCCAGCGCCAGGTCAGCACGGCCACTATCGCCGGTACCAGGTAGGGGAAAAGGACTACTCCCCGTACGAAGTTGAGGCCACGGACTTTCTTGTTGAGGGCCATGGCGACCAGGATGCCGACGACCGCCTGGGTGCTGATCGCCCCGACCACCCAGAAGAGGGTTCGCCACAAAGCGGTCCAGAACTCAGGGTCGGTCCGCAGACCCAGGTAGTTATCTAATCCGACGAAAACCTGGGTGCGGGTCACCGTGTTGATTCTGTAGAAGCTGCTCTGCAAGGCCACAATCATCGGGTAGATCAGAACCAGGCCGGTAGTGAGGACCGCCGGTGCCAGCATGACCAAACCGACCCGTACGTCGCGACGCTGCTGGGGCGACATGCCCTTGCGGGGTTTTCCCAGCCTGCTGCGCCGCTCCGTTTGGCCCAATGTCTCTCCGGCGGGCGAGCTGAGGTCCAACACGGATTGCGAACTTCGGGCAGGCGAGGTGGAGGCTCTCAATGAGCCTCCACCTCGCTCAGAGGATGTCGATCTACTCAACAGCCTCAACCTTCCCCGTCAACCGCTACTGCCGATATGGATGCCGTACTCTTCCATCCAGTTCTCATCGACCGGTTTGAACCACGGGTTCGCAGCCTTCCACTCGTCGGCCTGGGTTCGGAACTCCTCGACCGCCTCGTTGTAGGCCTGCTCGACCGGGACGCCTTCCAGAGATATCTTCTGGAACATGGTCGTTACGACCGGTGCCTGGCCCATCACGCGGCTCGACCAGGGCATGGGTACCAGCGACTTTTCGAAGGTGCAGTCCTCCTTGATGGAGCCCATGTTTTGCGCCTCGGCATTGAAGTAGGTCGTCGAATCGATGGCCTGCTTCATCCAGTCTTGGTAATCCCGGACATACTCGTTGTCGGTGGCTGCCAGCAGGGCCGCTTGATCCTCCTTGTTCGGTGGCACGACATGGCCGGGTGCGCCGAGGGCGAACTGGACCATGTTCTCTCCGGTGAAGATGTATTTCAGGAACTTCCTGGCGGCTTCCGGGTGCTTGACGGTCGATCCGATGGCGAAGCTGGTGACCGCACCGTAGACGACCCGCGGGCCTTCACCGTTGCTGGCCACCCGGGCTTCGATCATTCCTGTGTCGGCGGCGATATCCGGAGCATTTGAGGCGACCTCGTAGGCCAGCCGGGCCGGATACAAGGCCATCGCTACACGGCCGGCAACATAGGCGTTGACCGGATCGCGAGAACCCCACGAGAACGAGTCCTCAGGAGTGTACTTCTCCAGCTCCGCGTACTGCTCCACGGCCGTCTTGGCGCCATCGCGATCAAAAGCCAGCGAACCGTCGGCGTTATAGAAATCACCGCAGTTCTGCCACAGGAACGTGGTGAATCGCTGGACTCCACCGTCGTTGGAATTCTCGAAGGCGTTTCCCGATACTCCGCCCTGCCCGTGCAGGGCTTGCGAAGCCGCCAAGATCCGCTCGTAGCTGTCCGGCGTACCCAGGCCTGCGTCGTCGAACAGGTCGGTCCTATAGAACATCGAAGCTGCCGACAGGTCGGACGTGTATTGGTAGAGATGACCATCCCAGGGCCAGTAGAGCATCGACCCGGGAACGAACTTCTCCTGTCCTATCTCGTCGACAATCTCGTCTAGCGGCAGCAGCCAGCCGGCCTGCACGAAATCGGGTACCCAGCGTCGCTCAATCTCGAAGAGACCGAGCTCGTCACCCACTGCCGCCGAGTTGATGATCCGGGCAGCCCGGTTGTCGTTCGACGTCAGTTGGAGCTCGATAGCAATGCCGGGGTTCTCGGCCTCGAACGCTTCGATGATCGCCGTGATCTGCGTCACCGCTTCGGGCGAGTTCTCAGCCGTCAGGAACGGCACCACCTGGACACCTGTTCCTGCGAAATCAGGGTCGGCGGCAATGTCCGGCGGGAGGGCCAGGGTGGTCCCGGTGTCGCCGTCACCCGTCGTCGTCTCCGTTGTATCTCCATTGCCGCAGGCGGTGATGACCATCGCCAGGACGACGATGGGTATCCACCACTTCGGACGTTTCCTCCGCTTTCTCATTTGAGTTGTGCTCCTATCCGTTTGTGGGTCATCTGTTTCGTTGGCATGTCAACCGCTTCCGTTCAGAATGCTCCCTCTCCATCCTTCTCCAAAGACCCTCCTTCTCTTCTGCTAACCCTTCAATGCACCGGCGCCGATCCCCGCCGCGAACCTCTTCTGCATCGCGACTGCGAGGACTAGGAGCGGAGCAGTGACTGCCAGAGAACCGGCCATCAACCAGCCCCAGTTGTAGAGGCCCCGACCCATGAAGCTCTCCAGACGAGGACTGATCGTCAACAGTTCCGGAGTTGTCAACAGGGTGGAGGCAAACAGATACTCACTCCAGCCGATGTTGGCCGCCACAATGCTGGCGGCGATGATGCCGGGGAGGGCTTGCGGAAGAATGACGTATACGAAGGCCTGCAGGCGACTGGCACCGTCCACGATGGCCGCCTCATCCAGTTCCCGGGGCACACCGGCGAAAAAGGACCGCAGCATCCAGAGCGAGAGAGGCATGACCAGAGCCACATAGATGATGACCAACCCGGCGAGGTTGTTGGCAAGATCGAGGTTGAAGAAGATTCTGAAGATGGGAAGCACCAGAAGGATGGGAGGGACCATGTAGGAGAAGATGAACAACCGGGCTATCCACGAGAAAGTGCGACCCCGGAAGCGGGAGAGCGCGTATGCGGCCGGGGCGGCCAGGAGGATCGAAATGATCGTGGTGGCGACGGCGAGGATGGCTGAGTTCCTCATCGCCAGATGGAACTGGGTAGCCTGGAAGAACTCGGTGAAGTTGCTGATAGTCCACGTTCCCGGGAGGAACGTGGGCGGATAGCCGGCCAATTCCTGTTCCGGCTTGAACGCTGACACGAGCACCCATAGGAACGGCAGTGAGATCACCAAGGCCACCCCGTACACAAGGACATGGCGAAGAACGGACTGGGTCAGCTTGCCGCTAACGTTGCGCCGGGTGTCCCGGAATCTGGTCTCGACCGTCTCGAACGAAGCCGTTGCGCACTTCCCTTCGGAGAATGCCACACGTCAGAGATTTGGGCTGCGAATACCCTAGCGGCTTGAATCGGAGCAGGCGAAGCGAATCGGTCAGGGGGACGTCGGCAGGCGTTTCGGCAAGGCCATGATGAATGGGATCGCACATGCGGCCGACCCTACGCCGATCAACAGAGCCGTACGGATCCCCAACGCGTCCCCCACTGCCCCCACACCGATAGTGGCGACAATGGCTCCCAGGGCGCTCATCATGTAGGTGATACCGACGGCCGTGCTCCGATTATCCGGGAAGAGCTCTTGCATCAGCGCAAGTTGGACCGAGTGCCCGCTGAGGAATGCAAAGCCACCAAGGGCCAGGAGAATGAGGCCCAGCGGCGTCGGGCCAGTTGCCAAGGCGCTTCCGAGCAAGGGCACTCCGATCAGGACACCTGCGGCAAGGACGACCTTCCTCCCCAACACGTCCGACAGTGTTCCTCCGGTGAACGCGCCGAGGGTGCCGCCGATCTCATAGAGCGTCACCGCCAAACCTCCCACGAGGATCCCGGTGCCTGCGGACGCTGCAAAGGTCGGCAGGAAGACGACCAGGCTGACGTTGGTGACGTTCCTGAGAAACATCACCGCAGTGAGCCACACTGTGATGCGGCCCCGAGCGCGGAGGGCGGGCCACAGCGCGCCGGGCCTGACAGTCGAGGTCGACCCATTGATCCCGCGAAACCGCCGGTAGAGGAGGAGGGACATCACCAGACCGGGAAACAGGGCGACCCAGCTCCACTCGAGTCCCACCCCGGCGAGAATGCCTGCGATGGCCAGAGGGCCTAGCGCGCGGCCAAGCTCGCCGCCGGTCATGTAATAGGAGGCGGCTTTCCCCCATCGTGGCCCCGCCGCCCGAGTAGCCATCGCTGCGGAGGCAGGATGGAACGAGGCGTGACTTAGGCCTGCTGCGAGCAGCAATACGAATGCGACCGAATACGTGGGCGCCAGTCCCAACAAGCTCATCAATGCAGCAGTGGTCGTTGGAGGGATCACCACCCACCAGCGGGCGTCGGTCCGATCCGCCCAATAGCCCAGGACGGGTTGGATACTGGTGGTGAATCGAATTCCCGAGCTCAGCACTCCGGCCGCCGCCAGACTGATTCCGAATTTCGGAATCAGCACAGGGAGCATGACTCCGATAAATGCCGGGTAGCTGTCGTGCGTGAGGTGGGCGAGAGCCAATAAGGTGACGGTCTTCTTGTCGAACTCGTCACGCGGCGCCGTCAAACGACCACCTTTCGCATGGGTAGTGTGACCTCGCTCACGTGGCGGGCATCCTCGAGTTTGAGCAAGGCAGCGGCCAGATCCTCGGGCGCCTCCAGGCGACCGCTGGTGCATCGCAAGAATTTGTCGATGAGCTGTTGTCGTGCTGGCGGGTTGTCGGGATGGCCTTTGGGTGCTTCAACTGTAACCTCAGCGACGCCCTGGTCTGACTTGATCTCGATCCGGCACGTGGTCGGTGTGAGACTGGGGTCGGACTTCAATCTGACACGGTGGCGCTGAAAGGCTCTCAGCTTGGGGTCGGCGTAGTGGTCGGGCCCGGTGTGGTCTAGCCATAGTCCGTGTTCTTGGAGGAACACAGCTACTACGAAATGGATCGAGAGGAGCGACTCAAAGGTCCCGGTCGGCTCGACAAACCGGGCATGAGCGTCGTACACGCCCGGAGCAACGGTGACGGTTACCAGCTCGATGTCATCTATTGCCACATCCCAACCGGAGTCCAGCAGCTCGCGAATGCCGGTGATAATCGTCTGCAACGGTGTGCCGCCCGGCCAGAGTCGAAGCGATATCCTCTCCAGTTCCCATATCTCACCCAACCCTTCTGTGATGGCAGAAGCGTGCCCGCCACCCGAATAGGTCGGCAAGATTCCACCGTCGGGGTGGGCCAGGATGTCCGGCGACGATCCGAGTCCCTCCATTCCGAGCAGGCCCGCCAGCAGTCCGGCCGCCGCCCCTCTACTTTGGTGGAACTTCACCGTGGGAGTGCCCCAGGCTGCCCAGGTTCCGGCGGATTGGCTGCCGGCCAACCCGAGGATGTTTCTCATCTGGGTCAGGTCCGCTCCAAGCAGTTTCCCAACAGCCGCCCCCGCACCGAAGGGGCCGATGACTCCCGGCGCGTGCCAACCGCGAGCACGAAAAGATGGATAGTCGAGACCTCGGGCCACCCGACTGGTCACCTCGAGTCCCGTTACGATTGCCAGCAGGAGATCGTCGCCGGTAGAGCCTTCTCGCTCGGCAACCGCCATCGCCGGCGGGACGATCTCGGGGGTGATGTGACAGTGAGCAGGCACGTACACATCGCACACGGTCACGGCGGTGGTCAGGTAGGCGTTGAGGAGGCTCGCACCCAGGAGATCCGAGGGCAACTCACGGCCGATCACGGTCGAGTTTCCGCCGCCTCCCAGCCGTTCGACAAACCGTTCAATCTGGGGTGTCTCCTCCCCACGATGACCGGCCACTGCACATCCAACCGCGTCGAACAGAAGGTCCTTGGCTCGCTCGCGGGTCCGAAGCGGCACGCCGTCGAGCCGCAGTCCGGTGGCGAAGTCGGCCAGCTCTGAGCTCACGGAAGTCATGTTGCCTCCCTGCGGATAAGGGTGCAGAGCTCGGTTACGTTGTCGAGGTCTTCGAGTCTTGCGACCAGCCTCACTAGCTCGTCGCGAGCTGTGTCGGTGAGGAGGCCTCGCGCGGCGAGGCCCAGCTTTTCCTCGATCTCGGCATGGGACAGTGGGTCTTGGGCGTCACCTTTACCGAAATTCCGAGTGTCCCGAAACACTCTTCCATCTCGCATCGAGATCTCGACCGCGGCGCCGGTCCCTTCGACGGATTCGTCGACTTCGACCTTCACCTGCTCACGGATGAAAGCGTCGAGGTGCGGATCGGCGATGCGCGAGGGTCCGAACTGGTCGAGCCAGCATTGCCGATCGTGTAGAACCACTGCGGTTACGTAGGGTGCGCTCAACAACGAAGTGAACTTGGTTTCCCAGTCGAGGGTGCCGTGCATTCCGTACACGGTTTCCGAGAGCCCCACCCTGACCGAGAGGATCTCTGCCGGGTTGAGATCGTGATCGATCGCCAGAGCCATTACTCCCGTTATCAACGACTGGAGAGAGCTGGCCGCCGGCCACAGGCGCAGTGAGATATTCATGAGCTCCCAGCGGTCGCCGAGACCTTCGGTTACGAGATCGGGGAGGCCTCCATCCGAGTATGAGTTGTAGATTCCCCCGTCGGGGTGGGTCAGGATGGCTTCGGAGGCCTTGAATTGCTCAGCAGCCAAGAGTCCCGCCAGCAAACCGGACACAGCCCCACGTGCCTGATGGAACTTTATCGTAGGAGTACCCCAGGCCGCGAATGTGCCGGCCGACTGGCTGCCCGCCAAGCCGAGCGCCCGACCGAAGCCTGTAGCGTCCAGATCGAGCAGCTTGGCGACCGCCGCCGCCCCGCCAAAGGGCCCGGTCACTCCCGGGGAGTGCCAGCCACGCCGGCGAAACTCCGGGTAATTGGTGCCCAACCCAACCCGGACCGTCGTCTCGAGGCCGGTCGCGACAGCAGCCAAGAACTGGCCGCCTGATGCTTCGACCTTCTCGGCTATCGCTAGAGCGGGCGGGAAGACCTCGGGGGAAACGTGACAGAGCGTTGGCCGGTGGACGTCGCAGACGGTGACCGCCGTGATCTGATAGCCGTTGAGTAGCGTCGCCCCCACGAGGGACGACCGGGGACCGGCAATCACAGTCGAGCGTGCTTCTCCGCCGATCTGTGCTGCCAGGGCTTCGATCTGGGCCGTCTCGTTGCCGTGACGTCCGGCCAGGGCGCTGGCAATGGTGTCGAGAATCAGGTTCTTGACCCTTTCGATCACCGGAGCGGGGAGGTCGTCGACGGTAATCGACGAGAACGCCTCGGCCAGCTCGGTCTGTGGATTGGCTGCATGTTGCACGGATCCTTACCTTTCCTGCTGTTGGTCGGCTGTCTCGGGCGAGGCCCGGTTCAGGTGCCTTGGGCCGTCCGGCATCAATCGTTCTGGTGTCATTAGACGGCTGTATCAGATTGGCTCGGCGCAATCATGACCAATTTGAGCTCGGTCATTTCACGGATCGCTTCGCGGGGCCCTTCGCGACCGAGGCCGCTCGCCTTGACCCCACCGTAGGGCAGGTGATCGAGACGGAAGTTCGACGACCGGTTGACGAGTACGGCGCCTGCAGACAGCTCCCGAACAGCCTGGCCGGCGACGTCCAGCGAACTGGTGAAGATTGCCGACTGAAGCCCGAAAGTGGAGCGGTTGGCCCTGGCGATGGCATCGTCGAGGTCGTCGTAGGAAAACAGCAGCACGACAGGAGCAAAAACCTCATCGACTGCCAAGCGGCAACTCTCCGGCGAATTGGCGACCACGGTCGGCCGGAGCAAGGAACCATCGCGATGACCACCCACTAGGGCTTCGGCTCCGTCGCGTATTGCCTCTTCGATCCAATCCGCCACGCGGACGGCCGACGCTTCGTCGACGAGCGGACCAACGTCGACGGTGGGATCCATGGGATCCCCGACCTTCAGTTTGCCCACGGCTTCAACGAGAAGGTTCGAAAACTCGTCCATGACTGCTCGATGGACGTAGATTCTCTGGACTGAATTACAGCTCTGCCCATTGTTTGCGAAGCCTCCGCGCAGACACTGCTCAACAGCCAGATGCAGATTGGCGTCAAGATGAACGACATTCGGTGAGTTGCCGCCCAGCTCCAGCAACACCCTCTTCACTCCGGCAGACTTCAGGATCTCTTCGCCCGCCTGTCGACCACCAGTGAAGGTGATCATCCGCACATCAGGATGCCGAACCAATGCCTGGGCGATCTCAGGCCCGCCGGGAAGCACATTCACGATGCCGGGCGGCAGACCGGCTTCATGGAAAATCTGCGCCAGCCGAAGAGCCGGGAGCCTGGCAGCGGAAGCAGGCTTGACCACCATGGTGTTGCCTGCCGCGATACCGGGGCCCAGCTTGTGCGCCACTAGATTGAGCGGAGCGTTGAAGGGAGTGATGGCAGCCACCACTCCCACCGCCTGACGGAGGCTGTAGGCGGTTACTTGCTCACCGCCGGGCACCGCATCCGTTGCATAGCGCTCGCCTTCCAGGGACTCGGCGGCAGTGGCGGATGCTCGGAAGGTCCACGCCACACGCCGGGCCTCGCGAAGCGTGTCCTTCATGACCTTCCCGGTCGACCGGGTAACGATCTGGGCGAGTTCCTCGGCAGACTCCTCGACCAGTTCGGCCGCCCGTCGCAGCACGGTGGCGCGCTGGTGAACCGGTGCGGCAGCGGCAGACGGCGCCGCGGCGACCGCCACCCGCACCGCCTCGTCCAGCAAGCCTGCGTCCGCCAGGCCGACCCGGGCGAGCACACCACCGCGATGCGCTTCAACGATTTCGACCTCGGGTTGCCCACCAACGGTTCGACCGCCAATCCACGGCCCCCACGATCGCCCGGCAAAGTCGATCCGTTCAATCAAGAGTCGGGTTCCAATATCCGGTAGATCTTCCTGAGGACCACGCTCGCCTGGAACCCCGGACGCACGGCTTCGAACCAGGCGGAATCTCGCACACGTATCCACTCCGGCGAGTCGATCAGATCAGGGTGGGCAATGGCCCACAGATTGAAAAAATGAAAAGGTCCTTCCAGTGGCTCGTATCCCTCGCTGTAGAACACACCGTCCATCGCCCTCTGGCGCTCGAAATGTTCTTGGTCGAGCCAGTCCCTGATCGGCTGTTGCCATTGGGGAGACGCGAACACGCGCACGGAGAAGAGGTATGGGGCCTGGTCGAGGCGCTCCTTTTGGGCGACATCGGTGGGGTAACGCATCCAATACGGAACAACCTCGGCGTCACCTCGTCCTAGGGTCTTGGCCCCGGAAAAACGGCTGCGCCGGCCGGGGAGGGTCGGAATGAGGACAAGATCTTCTCCGTCGGTTTCGATCCCCCTTCCCCGGATCGGTTTCCCGCCTCCGGCGGCCCGCCGGATACGCGCACCAAGGCCTTCATCAGCCTGTTCTTGCGGAAGCCAGACTGCCGTCAGGTCTGCGTCTCTTGTCATTCCCTGAGCGCTCAGCGTCATTGGCCCTCGTAGAGTTTGCGAATCTCTTCGCGTTCGATGCCTTCGTTGCGCTCTCCGTCCCAACCGAAACTGGGCAACGGCGCCGGCTTGGGCGGAAGATCCCAGCTCCCGGTGGAAGGCTGCGGGATCTCATCGACGCGAACGTCGATGACCGTAGGCCGCCCCGAGGCCAGGGCAGCCTCCACCGCCGGGGCCACCTCTCCGGGAAGGTCGACCCGCAGTGAGTCGGCTCCCATGGATCGGGCCAGTCCGACCATATCCACACTGGACAGCTCCCCGGTCTGCATGTTGCGGAACCGGGTGCCGATCTCACGATCCTGGCCGAAGAAGCCCGCCTGCTGACCGGCGATGGATCCATACCCGCGGTTGTTCCAGACGACCCAGACGATTCCGAGACCGTATTCAACCGCGGTAGCGACCGCGTTGGAGTGCATGAGGAAGCACCCGTCCCCGGCCACCGCCACCACCGGTCGATCGGGTGCAGCGAACTTGGCGCCCAGGGAGCCCGCGACGGCGAATCCCATCGATGCGAACCCCCAGGCTTGGAGAAAGCGACCCTCGGGCGGAAAATGC
>Ga0209431_10003550_pt1 | contig 12412 bp, 10 predicted proteins | sample RifCSP13_3_FD_184021 | JGI IMG/M metagenome (GOLD analysis project Ga0209431, IMG submission 184021) | Soil microbial communities from Rifle, Colorado - Rifle CSP2_sed 13_3 (SPAdes) (version 2) | ecosystem: Environmental > Terrestrial > Deep subsurface > Rock core/Sediment | place: Rifle...
TCATTCACGAAGACGCCATCAAAATGGGCGGCGCGACCAAAGCCCCTGACTACTGTTTTCGCATCGGCGGCGCCCGCAAGTTCTTCTTAGAGGCCAAGAAGCCCGCGGTTAATATCAAGGATGATGTAGACCCGGCTTACCAGCTCCGCCGATACGCCTGGAGCGCCAAGCTGCCGCTCTCGATCCTTACCGACTTCGCCGAATTCGCGGTCTATGACTCCCGCCTTGCGCCGAAACCCGCTGACAAGTCGAGCGTGGGTCGGGTTCTATACCTGACCTACAAGGAATACGCTGACCGCTGGGACGAGATCGAAGGTGTATTTTCCAGAGAGGCGGTCCTGCGCGGCTCCTTCGACAAGTTTGCCGAGTCTAAAAAGGGAAAACGGGGCACATCGCAGGTTGACGCGGAATTTCTTAGCGAGATTGAAAGCTGGCGCGACGCTCTCGCCAAGAATCTCGCCTTACGCAATCCAAAACTCAGCGTCCGCGACCTGAACTTCGCCGTCCAGCGCACCATCGACCGAATCATATTCCTGCGCATGTGCGAGGATCGCGGCATCGAGAACTACGGCCAGCTTTTAGCGCTTCTCAACGGCGAGAACACCTACAAAAGGCTTCAATATCTCTATGGAATTGCGGACGACAAATACAACTCCGGCATCTTTCACTTCAAGCCCGAGAAAGAAAGAGCGGAAGCACCCGACGAACTGACGCTGAAGCTCAAGATCGACGACAAGGTCCTCAAAGACATAATTCGCCGGCTTTACTATCCTGACAGCCCGTACGAGTTTTCGGTTTTGGGTTCCGATATCCTCGGCAACGTCTACGAACAGTTTTTAGGGAAGGTTATCCGTCTCACCGCCGGTCACCACGCCGTCGTTGAAGAAAAGCCCGAAGTCAAAAAAGCAGGCGGCGTTTATTACACGCCAGCGTACATCGTCGAGTACATCGTCAAGAACACAGTGGGCAAGCTCTGCGAAGGCAAATCCCCCAGGCAAATCGAGAAGCTAAGATTCCTCGACCCCGCCTGCGGCTCAGGATCGTTTCTCATCGGCGCTTACACTTACCTTCTGAACTACCACCGCGATTGGTACGTCAACGACGGTACGCAAAAGCACACCAAGGAAATCTATCAAGGCTCCGGTGGCCAGTGGCTTCTGACCACTCAGCAAAAGAAGCAAATCCTTCTGAACAACATCTACGGCGTCGATATCGACAGCCAGGCCGTCGAAGTCACGAAACTGAGTCTCCTTCTCAAAGTGCTCGAAGGAGAGTCGGAGGAGACAATCGGTAAGACATTGAAACTTTTCCGCGAGCGCGCCCTCCCCGACCTTGGCAACAATATCAAATGCGGCAACTCCCTCATCGGCCCGGATTTCTACGCCAACCAGCAGATGAGCTTCCTCGATGATGAAGAACGATACAAGATCAATGTTTTTGATTGGAACGCAGAGTTCTCAGAGATCATTCGAGCCGGCGGGTTCGATGCTGTGATTGGAAACCCACCATGGGGTGCAGATTTTAGTGACGAGGAGTTAGATTACTTTAGGAGTGAACACAAAAGTATCATTGTGCGGATGGTAGACTCTTTCATGTTTTTTACCGACAAGGCGCTGAGCTTAACACGGACGCACGGAATCTTTGGGATGATTTTGCCAGACGTTGTCTTATATCAGGTCGATAACTTCAAGCTCCGAGATCGGCTTTTGAACGAGACGGCCCTTCTGAACATCATCAATCTCGGCAATGACGTCTTTGCCAAGGTCACTCGTCCGAGCTGCATTCTGGTCCTTTGCAAAGGGGCGAAAGCCAAACTCTCCTCCGTTGCCAACCTCACACGGGTCAAGGGCTCTGGCAAAGCAGAAGCACTCGGAGAGTCTTTGGGATTTGGGGAGATCCAACAGACTGCCATTCAAAATATTCCTGGCCTATTGTTTGTAACCGAAAACCTAAATCACTATTCGCTGCTCTCGCGTATTCAAAAAGTTCCCAACGAGTCCTTGAGAGCATTGGTTGATGAAGACGGCATACAGCGTGGTGTAAGCCCGGACCTAAAAGAGGCTTTCGTCGTTACCCCCGATATAATCCGACGGTGCAAGCTAGAACGAGAAAAGCTGAAACCTGTTCATACGGGCGGCAAGGAACTTGGGCGATACTTTCTCAGGGAGTCTGGTCTATGGCTTATTTACACCTGTCGCGATGACGATTTTCGTCACATGCCACATATTTGTAGGTACATCCAGTCGTTCAAATCGGAGATAACTTGCCGCGAAGTGAAAGAGGAGAAACATCCTCTCTTTGCTCTCCATCGACCGCGCAAAGAGTCAATATTCACGAAGTCGCTGAAAGTCGTCGGGGTGATTACAGGAGATCGCATCTCGGTTACTATTGACCGCCGCGGGCTTTACTTCACGGATGGGTTGTACCTATTCTCTTTAAAGGACAATTCATCGGTTAACTTCGTCGTCGGCATTCTGAATTCCCGACTCTTTGTATTTTTATACCGGCTGTTATCTCTGGAGTCCGGGCGCGTACTTGCTCAGGTAAAACCGGCAATTTTGGACAATCTGCCGATGCGCATGGTTGATTTCTCCGATCAATCCGACAGGGCACGCTATGACAAAATAGGTGTTCTTGTTGAACGGATGCAGGAACTACACAAGCAATTGGCGATCGCAAAGAACCCAAACGACAAAACTCGTCTTGAACGCCAGATCGAAGCGACCGACCGCCAGATCGACCAACTCGTCTACGAACTGTATGGGCTGACGGAGGAGGAGATTAAGATTGTGGAGACCGATAATGGATCGAAATAGAAATCATCTCTTCACATTTGTCGGCAACGGCGAGGGCGCCTGGCCTTGACAGGTCCTTGGAGAGGAAAGAGAATCATCGCAGTTGTTGGAGGTTTCAGGAGCGGGATATGCTGACCCGCATACTCAATAATTAGGCGGATCGGATTGAAAGATCAATGCTGGGCATGAAGCAGAGTTGCACTGGTTGCCATTTTTTCGTCAAGGAGGCCCGCAGCCTGCCCTCACCGAACCCGATTACGGTAGATGTGACAAACGAAGAACGCAGCCTAGCAGCGAAGGGCGACTTTTCATGGGCCAAGGAACCATGGACACTGGCATGCCACTTCGGCGTTTGGGACGAGGGTTACAACTTCGACAAAAGCAAACGCCAGACACTCATAGCCGAGACTGATCGTCGCGACTACTGCTTCTTCTGGCCGTATCGTCAGGGAATGTTAATCCCGCCAGGCAAGGTTCTAGAGCAGCGAGAGGCTGAGGCACGCGAAGCCTCTCGCGACCGGCGGCTTACGATTTGGGGTCTGTGGATCGCAGCTATTGCGCTCGTGATCGACATTGGGCTGAGAATTGCCGAACGGCTAGATTGGTGGCCATTCCTGGCCAAGTGACTGATCGCCCGCTTAACATACCGTCATGAGAGGCCGAGGGTCAGATCTTTACCTGTGCGGGACCTATTGTCAGCGCGAGATCGAGGCCACCAACCGCCAGATCGACCAGCTCGTCAACGAACTCTATGGCTGACCGATGAGGAGATTAAAATCGTGTTGGAGGTGGCAAGATGACGTCGGAGTCCAGAAATAACGTAGGAGACAAGCTAGACATAGCGACAGAAGACAAACTCTATGAAGCGGCAGTGCGACAAGCTTTTGAATTGTGGATAAACCCAGAAATAGAACGCCGACGACAGACTGGCCGCTTGCGCGATGGGTTTGCTCTGTATGCCGCGCAGGTGATTATGGATATGGACACGGATTCTCCTACAGTCCGACTAAACGAGGAGGTTAAGGCCGTCTTTCGTGCCCAGCTCAAGAGGGCGGTCCAAAAAGGTGAAGTCGTGTGGGAAAATGATTTTGACGAAATTGAAGATTTGGAACTCACCGATCTTGATCCTAACGCTGCTCACCTAACCATTATTCTCCGCAAAGGAATGTGGGTACTGAAATTTGATTTTCGCTACAACGCCGCTCGAATCCGCGAAACTATTGAGACCGCACGAGAGTTTTTGGACTGCGCGACGTTTTCATTGAACAAAGGAAACGTCAGGGCGTTTGTAGAGAACCTATTTGGTGCAGCAGAACTTATGGCTAAAGGTCTGCTGCTCATGCATCCAGATAGGTCCATATTGACGGGCAAGAGCCACAAAATCATTGCGTCAAAGTTCAACTGGTGGGGTAAACTAGGCAACACAGATCCAGAGTATGTGAAGCTTCTAAATCACCTCTCAGTCCTTCGCCGCCCCGCGCGGTATCTTCAGAAAAGGCTAGCACTCAAAATCGAACATGCTAAAGTCATGCTCGCTGTGGCCGAGGACATGTTCCAGACTCTTAGTGGCGAAGCGCCCAAGCGGATTAGCGTCCGGCTAACGCAATCTTTGGAAAATTGAAGCATACGTCTATTCGTCCGTTTGGTTCTTTGTGACAAGCGACTCGAAATAATCCGGAAATACGCGCCCCAAAATCTCTTTCCAGCGGTTCTGGTGCCAAAGCCGATTCATCATATCAGAACGACGGTCTTGACCTTGTTGCGGCGACTCCGCCTGCATAACAGCAACGATGAAATTGAGCTTGAGGGCGTCTTTCATCGCATTGATGCTCTTTTGAGTAGTAATCCAAAAGGAAAGTAAAGGGGACGCAAACCTTTTCTTGTGCCCTCCGAACGATCTTATGTAGTGGCATTACGGAATTGGCAAAAGGGCACGAGATAAACTATGTTCAGCTATGGGTAGCAGTGATTTGGCAAGAATCAAGAGATTGATTCTGCTCGGACAATATCGCTTCACGCGCAAAGCGGAGCTTGAACGGTTGCGGGATGGCTTGTTACAGACAGACGTACTGGAGGCGATCATCAGCGCGCCCGGAATAAAAAAGATCCTGCGTTCCACCAGCCCGTTCCGGGTGGGCCGCAGAGAAACTCTTTACATTATAGAAGGGTTTACCTTTGACGGATTGTCGATCTAACCTAAAGGCGTAATCAGAAGAGAATTCGGAGAAGAGACGCTTTATATTCTTGTTTCGGCAAAACGGTCGATATGAAAACACTTACACTTAAGCGCTGTCCGAACTGTGGTAGCCGCAGCATCCGACGGGTGCGGAAATCTTTCCGGGCAAAGATGAAGGGCCGCCTGATGATAGTTCCCGACGTGGAGCGTGAAATCTGCCCTGATTGTAGAGCAGAATACTTTGACCGCGAGGCCAACATCGCGATCGATGCCTATTGCTTCGGAAAAAACCGGCAGCGCGCATAGGATGGCCGAACTAGGGCTAACATCGCCATGTGGGCGAACCATTATCGCGAAGGTGGGCAACGCGACAGGCGAGCAAGGGGGTCAGGAGCCTTTTCTTGATGGCGCATGATGAGCACGCGTCGCCGAGTTTCCCAAGCGCCCGCCTTGCTGTCTGGCTAATCTCCACTGCTGACGATCGTTGGGATGGTGGCCGACGGTATGGCGGAAGACGAAATTCTTAGAGCCTACCCGGATCTTGAACACGAAGACATCCGCGAGGCTTTGCGCTTTGCAGCCGAAGCGGTGCGGGAGCGCGAACTACCCCTCGTGAACGGTCGTTGAAGTTTCTGGTGGATAATTAATCAAAGGTAAACCCCCAGATCTGCTGGGGGACTCCCAAAGTTTGACTTTTGCGGGAGTCGTTAGGTGAAAGTCGCGCAAACAAACCCCGTTGCCCAGAGGTTTCCTTAGATATTGCTGGAGGGGCAACCTCAATAACCTCCGGGCTAACCGTTTTTTTTCCTTCGAGTTTAGGCTCGGCTGACCGCATGTGGCGCCAAGCGTCCCTTGACAACCAGGAGGGTGCGGCGTATGGAAGCCCAAGATCGAAAGCCGGGCACGGTCAAATTACCGATCCGTGGGAACGACGCGGAAAAACCGATGTCCGGCCATCGTGACGACGGCCATGTCGTCGAGGCTGCCAGGGTTTGTCGGAATTTCTGGTTCAATAATAAAGAGTGCACAGGTGCAGGATGGCCATTGAAGAACTGCCGCGCTCGCGTCCCCTACAGGGTCCCATCAGCTGGATTGCCAATTTGGCGCTTATCGGCATGCCGCTGGCTGGGATTTTCTTCTTACTCGATCTGCCGCAGCGCCTGGACTGGCTCGTCTTTCCCGAGCAGTACGTCGGGTTTTTTTTGGCCTTAGCGCTTTGTGGCACCTTCCTCATCGTCCCGGAGGGAGCCTCGGGCCACCTCGATCGGGTTCCCTGGTACGATCTCATGGCGGCGGTGGCGGGGCTCGTCGTCGGACTCTACATCTTTATCTACTACCCGACACTGACAAAGTCGCTGGGCGAGATTTACCCCGAGCGGGTCTTTCTGGGCTGCGTCACGGTGGTTTTGTTGGTTGAAGCCTGCCGGCGGCTTGTTGGTTGGCCCTTGGTGATCATCGCCCTTTTTTTTCTCTTTTATGCGTTTTTTGCTTATATCTTTCCGGGAAATTTTTACGGCAAGGGTTGGGCCATACCGCGATTGTCTACGTACCTCTATCTCGACGCCAACGGTATCTTCGGTATCGCGCTTAAAATTGGCGCGAGCATCGTGTTGGTGTTCATCCTCTTCGGGGAGACGCTTTACGCTACCGGTGGGGCAGCTTTTCTGAGTGATTTTGCCCTAGCGGTGATGGGCCGCTTCCGCGGCGGTCCGGCCAAGATAGCTATTGTCTCCTCGAGCCTTTTTGGGAATATCAGCGGCAGCGCGGTGGCCAATGTCGTCGTCGATGGCACGTTTACGATCCCGATGATGCGGAGGGCCGGATATCCGGCTCCAGTTGCCGCAGCAATCGAGGCGGTCGCTTCCACAGGGGGGCAGATCATGCCGCCGGTCATGGGAGCTGCGGCGTTTCTCATCGCGGAGTATCTGACGATCCCCTATGCGGAGGTGGCCTTGGCCGCGTTCGTGCCGGCGATCCTCTACTACGTAGCGCTTTACATTGAGGTCGACCTATTGGCGGCCCGTGACGGCATTCGGGGATTGCCTCGTGAGGAGCTGCCCCGGCTGCTTCCGGTCATGAAGAGATCGGCGGGCTTCATAGCCCCGCTCGTGGTGCTAATCGTGTACATGTTTATCTTGAACCGCAGGCCGGAGGAGGCTGCGGTCACTGCTACCGGAGCAGCCCTTGTGATCGGGTGGTTGACTCCGGGAGTTAAGCTCGGACCGCGCGAGCTTCTCAATATCCTTTCCAGTACGGGACGGGGTCTGCTAGAAATTGCCGCCGTCACAGGTCTCGCTGGCGTCGTCATCGGCGTTCTCCAGCTCACGGGCCTCGGATTTACTCTAACCTTTACTCTGATTAACGTGGGCCAGAGCAACGCGTTCTTGCTGCTTTTTCTTACTGCCATCATCAGCATCATCCTCGGCATGGGGATGCCGACGACGGCAGTCTATATCCTTTTGGCTGTCCTGGTAGCCCCAAGCCTCGCTCAGTTAGGAATCCTTCCACTCGCCGCTCATCTATTCATTTTTTATTTTGGCATGTTGAGCATGATCACGCCTCCGGTCTGCCTGGCGACTTATGCGGCCGCTTCCATCGCCAAAACTGATCCCATGCGCACCGGCTGGGAAGGTATGCGCCTCTGTGCCATAGCCTACGTCGTCCCGTTTCTGTTTGTCATGTCACCTTCACTCCTTTTAATAGGTCACTGGAATACCGTCGCCTTGTCGGTGATCACGGCTATTCTCGGAGCCATCTTGCTTGGCGTCGGCATGGTCGGCTATCTTTTCCGTCCAGTCGGGTTTATCCGCCGGTCGCTTTTCCTCGCCGCGTCCCTTGGGCTACTTCTTCCCATCGTGAGCAGCGGCAACTTCGTCTATTTGAGTTGGGCCGCCAACGTTGCCGGGTCGATCTTGGCGATCTTGCTGGTGGCGGGAGAGTTCCGGGTGCGGAGTCGAGCACGGACCGACTTGCGACCCCAGACGCAGGGAAAGGTAGCCGCCGCATCTGTGGGGGAGGTGCCTGAGGCCGGGCAGGAAAAATCTTAAGGTGTAGAGTCCAATCCAAAAACCGGTAGAAAAAGGAGGGCATATGGGAAAGAAGTCTGTTGCATCAGTAACAATGCTGGCGGCTTGGGGTTTGGCTTGGTTGGCCTTTTTCCATGTCGGACCGGCCATAGCTGCCAGGGTAGATTGCGGCCCGGTCAGCAACACGAGTGCGGACCTCCCGCGCACCACGACGATCGGAACCAACCAGGCGGGAACGGGCGCTCACGCCATGGGCACGGCTTTGGCTGCGGTGGGCAGCAATCACACCCCGATCTCAGTGAGGGTTCAGCCCCATAGTGGACCCAACGCATGGATCTCCCTCTTGCAGAATGGGGAACTGGAGTTCGGGATCATCAACACTATCGATTCTTACATGGCCATGACCGGAACCGGCAACTTCGGGAAGCCGAGTCCAGCTCTCCGCGTAGTTTCCGGAGGCGTCTTCCCATTTTTCACCGGGATATTCGTTCGCGATAGATCCGATATCAAGGAGCTCAAAGACCTCAGGGGAAAGCGCGTTGCGTGGGATTACGGCGGTCATGCCGCCAACCAGACCTTCCTGAACGCCGCGCTAGAAATCGCCGGAATAAAGCCCAGCGAGGTAATCCAGGTTCGGGTATCGAACATGGCCGATGGCACGCAGGGCGTTACGGAAGGGCGAGTCGATGCAACTAACACCGGGGTGGGCATCGCCATTGACGAGGAGGCTAACGCTCGTGAGCCGATTCGCTTCCTGAGCGTGCCGAACACCGAGGCCGCCAACAAAATTCTCGCCAAAGTGGGTGCTTCGGTCGCGAAAGCGCCGGCCAGCGCCGGTGTCAAAGAGGGCGCCAATATGATCGGCTATCCGCTCACGCTCTCATCTTCCACGAAAGTGAGCGAAATGACAGTCTATACCCTGGTCAAAGCCTGGTGGGAACACCTCGGCGAGATCCAACCCAAGCACGCGTTGCTCAAGCGGTGGACGAAGGAGACCCAGGCGATCACCAATTTTACGGTTCCGTATCATCCTGGAGCAATCAGGTTCTACAAGGAGGTGGGCGCCTGGACCGCAAAGCACGAAGCTCAAGCGAAAGAGATCTGCCAGTAGAATTTCGCTACAGAGCGGTTGCCTGCCCCATAGAGACCGGGGGAGTAAAGGTGCGGAAGTTAAGATCGCAAGAAGCGATTTTGTGGCGCTGGTCATTTTGGTTGGCTTCGCCTTCGTGTCCCGCGCGCCCGAGGCGGCAGCGTCTTTTTTTGCGAAGGCAAGACTATTCGCATTAGCGTGAGAAATAAAAACGAGACAGGTTGGTTTTTTGTAGAGTCGGTAAAGGGGTCATTAGGAAGAAAATGGTGCCTCCCGGCTCTAATTTTCGATTCAACTCTCAGCGAAAGCCGGAAGCTCAGGTCGCGTTGCTGCTCGCCATTTGCCCGAGGCCGCCTCTGTTCTGGAACGCGGAAGCATCGTTGTTATTGAGGATGCCCGCGTCCGTGTCCGCGTCCTGCCCATTGCCGTGGGATTCTAGCGAAATTAGTTCTCGGTGTCGCTTAGTTCGCTAACTCCGCGTATTCATCGCGCAAGATATCTTTACGCCGCGACCTGAGTTGCATGGGTGTTTCCCTTGACAATCCCTTGCTGGCTCGACTAAGTAAGAATCAAATTAACCAAGGAGGTATAAAACCGTGGCAGCAACATTATGGAAGGACTATAAGACCGTCAAAGTAGAGAAAGAAGACGGGATCACATGGTGCATCCTGAACCGGCCGGAGAAGCGCAATGCGATGAATCCGCAGATGCACTACGACATGCTCGATGCGATCACCGAGTTGGAGGTCGACAAGGACACCAAAGTGCTGGTGATCACCGGCGCCGGGCCGAGCTGGTGCGCGGGGCAGGACCTGCGCGAGTATTTCCGCGGCACCGACGACAACGCGTTGGAACGGCGCAAGGCGAGCTGGGCCTCGCAAGAATGGCGCTGGCGCCGGCTGTTCTATTTTCCCAAGCCGACCATCGCCATGGTCAACGGCTTCTGCTTCGGCGGCGCCTTCACGCCGCTGATCGCCTGCGACTTCGCCATCGCGGCGGAGGACGCGACCTTCGGCTTGAGCGAAGTCAACTGGGGTATCTTCCCCGGCGGATTGGTGAGCCGCGTGTTGGCCGACGCCATGTGCTATCGCGACGCCATGTGGGCCATCATGACCGGCGATCCCTTCGACGGCAAAAAGGCCGCCGAGATGAAACTGATCAATTATGCCGTGCCGAAAGAGAAGCTGCGCGCAGAGACCGTCAGCCTGGCGCAAAAGCTGATGAAAAAGAACCCGGCCGTGTTGCGCGCCGCGAAGGAAGTCTACAAATATTGCCGCAACATGGATTACGGCCAGGCGGAAGATTACATGGGCGCCAAGGGCACGGCGCTGCGCTTCACCGATCCGGAAAGAGGCCGCGAGACCGGCATGAAGCAGTTCCTCGACGAAAAAACCTACCGGCCGGGGCTGGGCGAGTATAAGCGGGGAGCGAAGTAGAGGGGAAACTGGCAAATGGCGAATGGCGAATAGCATATGGCAAATGGCAAATGACCATCAGCAATTAACCATTAGCTATCAGCCATAAGCCATTAGCCGTCAGCGGAGCTGTAATGGATTTCAATTTACCCGAAGAGCTGCAAGTTCTAAAAGAGACTGTCCGCAAATTCGTCGACCGGGAGCTGATTCCGATCGAGCGCGAGTGCCGGCCCGAAGGCGAAGACATGCCGGAACAGTTCATCAAGCCGCTCCAGGAAAAAGCCAAGGCGATCGGTCTCTGGTTGCTCGACGTGCCCCAGGAGTACGGCGGCGCTGGGCTGGACCTCCTGAGCCGCTGCGTGATCATGGAAGAGGTGGCGCGGACGGTGGCGATCCCGTTTCGCTACGCGACGATCTTCGGGCCGGAGGTGCGGCCGGTGCTGTTTCACTGCAATGAAGAACAGAAGCAGCGCTTTCTGTTTCCGGTCATTCGCGGCGAGAAGCGAATTTGCTTCGCGCAGACCGAGCCGGATGCCGGCAGCGACCCGGCGGGGATGAAAACCCGCGCGGTGAGAGACGGCAATCACTACGTTATCAACGGCACCAAGCGCTTCATCACCGGCGCGAAAACCGCCGACTACGCGCAGGTGATCGCGGTTACCGATCCGCAAAAAGGCGCGCGCGGCGGGGTGAGCTGTTTCGTTGTCGACATGAAGGCCCCGGGTGTGACGCTGGAGCGGTTGTGGCCGACGATGATGGGCGATACGCCCGGACAGATTTATTTTGACAACGTGCGGGTGCCCGCCGCCGATATGATCGGCGGCGAAGGGCAGGGTTTCTCCATCGCGCAGAAATGGATCGAAGAGGGACGCATCCGCGGTCATGGGGCGCGTCCCGTGGGCATTGCGTCGCGCGCTCTCGACATGATGATCGAGTATTCCAAAGTGCGCACGACCTTCGGCCAACCGCTCGCCAACCGCCAGGCGATCCAATTCATGATTGCCGACTCGGCGATGGAGCTGCACGCCTGCCGGTTGATGGTTTACGAGTGCGCCTGGCGCCACGACCGTGGCGAAGAGATTCGCCAACTCTCCTACATGACCAAGATTCAGTGCGCCGAGATGGCCGGCCGCGTGGTCGATCGCTCGATTCAAGTGCATGGCGGCCTTGGGCTGATGCGCGAGCTGCCGTTGGAGTGGTGGTACCGCCAGGTGCGCAGCATCCGCATCACCGAGGGCACGCCGGAAGTGCTGCGCTGGCGGTTGGCACAGCACATCATTCGCAGCCACAAAGGTTGATGGAAGATAATCGTCGAGGATGGAAGATAGAGGATAGAAGATGGCGATCCTCGATCCTCCATCGTCGATCCTCGATTTGAACATTTACTAATGAGCGACACGCCCCAAGCAGCCTCGCTACTACCGGGATACCGCGTCCTCGATCTGACCTCTTCGATGGGCGCGCTGTGCGGCAAAATGCTGCGCGATCTCGGCATGGAAGTGCTCAAGATTGAGCCACCGGGCGGTGACCCGACCCGCAGCGAACCTCCTTTCGCCAATGGACACGCGCACAGCGAAGGCAGCCTGCGCTTCGCCTACCTTAACGCCGGCAAGCGCAGCGTCACGTTGGACGCCGCAAAACCGAGCGGGCGAAAGTTGCTGCTCGACTTGGTCGAGCGGGCGGATATCGTGGTCGAAGACTTCGCTCCCGGCCAACTCGCCGAGTTGGGTCTTTGTTACGAGGGGCTGGTCGAGAGGCAGAAAAAACTGATTCTGGTGTCGATCAGCGGCTTCGGCCAGGACGGGCCCTACGCGCATTTCAAAACCACCGATATCGTCGGCAACGCCATGGGCGGGTTGCTTTACATCAGCGGCGATCCGACGATGACGCCGTGCAATCCGCCGGAAACC
>Ga0209431_10003554_pt1 | contig 12405 bp, 7 predicted proteins | sample RifCSP13_3_FD_184021 | JGI IMG/M metagenome (GOLD analysis project Ga0209431, IMG submission 184021) | Soil microbial communities from Rifle, Colorado - Rifle CSP2_sed 13_3 (SPAdes) (version 2) | ecosystem: Environmental > Terrestrial > Deep subsurface > Rock core/Sediment | place: Rifle...
ATAATTTTACTTCAATGTTCAGGAATTTCAATCTTTTATAATTCCCCTCTAAAAAGAGGGGATAAAGGGGTGTGTAAGTATGCCGCAACACACCCCCAGCCCCTCTTTCTAGAGGGGAGCTTAAAAGTTGCTGCCGAAGGCAGCCTAATTTATACTAAAGGGGCCCATAGCTCAGTTGGTTAGAGCAGCGGACTCATAATCCGCGTGTCCAAGGTTCGAATCCTTGTGGGCCCACTTTTTTGTAAAGAAGTTCAAGTTAGAAAGTCCCCTCTTGGGAGGGGATTTTAGGGGTGGGTAAGGCGGTAATTCGTGAAATATTCACCCCGTTAGAAAGGAGTCTCCGTCCGAAATGGCGGAGTTTTGAGAAAATACCGTATGGAAGGGGTTTGAAGCCTCTTCCAAACTTTCTAACTGGGTTCACTGAGATTTCACGACCCTTGTCCTCGTGAAACTTGTCCTCGTGAAAACGGGGAACGGGGAAAGGAACCCACCCCTAACCCCTCCCAAGAGGGGAATAATCCATGCCACCCTGTAACCCGCATAAATAAAATGAAAATTCCTATACAATTCAATTAGCTGATAGTTCCAAACGTTCCAGGAGTTTTTTCACGTCTTCTTTTTGCACCTGCGTAGGGTCTATTTTTAATAATTCCTTCAGATAATATTGAGACATTCCCATATCCTTTTTGTCATCCAGATATAAAAAGACGAGTTTTTTACAAACATTCATATTGTTGGGATAAAGCATAATAATTTTCTGAAACTCATCTATAGTCTTATCTGTTAAGCCTAATCCTTGATAAAGTGTGCCGAGTGCATAGTGGGCATTGAAACTATTGGGATCAAGCTGAATTACAGTAATATATTCACGGATGGCCTCGGTTGCTTTTCCCACTTTCTCGTAAGCCAGACCTAAATTAAAATGGACATTGGCATTTTTGGGATTCAATTCCAATGCAGTTTGATATTCCATTTGAGCCTTTTCTATAAGACCACTTTCCATGTATACATTTCCCAGATTACAATGTGCACGTTGGCTGTTGGGAGAACGCTGGATGGTTTTTGTCCAAAGTGTAAGTTCATCTCTCCAATCACCATTCTTCCATATAATAGAAAATCCGTAACCACCAATCATTAAAATTACCAAAACCAGTTGTACCATACGTCTCAGTGGAATGGCGCGTGGAGATAGGGTGCGGTCTGTGATCCTATAAATGAGAATACCCTTTGCCACACAAAATCCCATTACCGGGATGTAAAGATACCTTTCGGCCATAATATTTCCTATCGGAAGTATATTCATGACAGGCAAAATCATGATAAAGAACCATGCCATCCAGCAGGCAAACATATTTCTTAATTTGGTTAATATTGCGAATATGATAAAAATTGAGATTAGAAAGGTTATAGATAAAATGAATGATCCCTCTAATGGGGTTTTTACAAGCGGCACCACGTAGTCTGCATTAAGGTTGAATGGAAAGAATGATAATTTTATATAAGATGCAAGGATTTTAATCATTGTTAAGGTATTTACCAGGAAACCGCCGGGTTGGTAAGCAGCTTTTAATTCATGATTCCTGAATACGATAAATCGAATTATGATATAAAATAATGAAACTGTAATATAGCCTATGTATATCCCCTTAAATCTTTTTAAAATACCTGGCCATATTTTTTTGCCTGAAAATATGGTGAACAAAGGTAAAAGTACGGGAAATGTTATAGCCATTTCTTTTGAAAAAAGGGCACACAAATATGCAATAAGAGAAATGGCGTAAAAAAGGGTGAATCCCCTTTGGTTATTTGTCCTATAAAGTAAATTATCGGATTTTACGAAATAAATAAGAGAAACGAGGAGAAAGGTTGCGGATAAAAGGTCTTCGCGGTATCCAACGGCGTTTATCGTTTCCACAAGGGCTAGGTGTGTAACAAAAAACAACGTTGAAAACAAGACGATTTTTTTGTTCTGTAAAACAGCGTTAAGAAGAAGATAAAAAAGTACGGCGTTTAACGTGTGCAAGATAACGTTGGTGAGATGAAATCCAAAGGGATTTAAGCGCCAGATGGCATAATCGACGAAGTATGAGATGGTGACGATAGGCCGGTAGCTCATCTCACCGGAGATCGTGAAATAATCTTTTGTAAAAATTTTTGGGAAATACTTCCATTCCTTAATAAAGCAATTTTCTACAATAATCTTGAAATCATCATAGACAAACTTGCCGTACGTTGCGTTTAAATAAAGCAATAGGGAGAATGATGATACTAAAATGGGAATATATATGAAAAACTGCTTTTCCGACGGGGTTGATTGATTTCTCATTATTTATAGTGAACGACTTACATATAACAACAGAGACCACAGATTTCACAGATTACACAGATAAAAAATACCAATTCATATAATCTGTGCAATCTGTGAAATCTGTGGTCCCGCATGCTTTTAGCGGGAATCGTTTCTCCGTTTACACGAGGACAAGTATCGGTCTGAGGCTTCGCCTCGCTAGAGATTGAAATTCCTATACATTGAAAATAGGAACAAATAAAAATCCCCCTATACCTCCCTTTTATGAAGGGGATATAGGGGGATTATGTTTTTTATCATTCACGAAGGCGTGAAGCCTTTGTTTTAAACAACAACAGTAATTTGCTTAGAACATGTAGGCGACACCAACAGCCGTTGTGAGTTCACCATTGTGGCCATTAAACACCTCTTGATTTGCATCATCATAACGGATTTCTGGTCTGACGAGCAGATTCTCTCTTATCTTGATGTTGGCTGTAAGGGTAATTTCCCAGATATTAAGGGCATTGACGCCTAACCTTGCACCATCATTGTCATCAAAATATTCACCCCTGAGCGCAAGACCAAAGGAGTCTGTGATGTCTTGATTGATGATACCGGCAAATCCCCACCACTGGCCATTTTCGCCTTCATGAGCTCCGCCGTCATTATTTACACCACCAAACATTGCCCCGTCTTTTTCTGTGCCATAATCAATATTGAGGTTAAAAGCAGTCTTCTCAAATGGTTTAATTGCAAAAATAAAATCCCAGAAGTGGCGATTGTTGCTGCTGATATTTGTTTGCTCTGGGCCGTGGCTACCGTTTACAATAAAGTTGGTATTTTCTGCTATAGCCCAATTAAATTGGTATCCGAGTGTCTTACCGTTGTTATTGTCTACAAAGGTATCCCAACCATTTACAAGGTATCCTGTTGCCGATAATTTATCCAATAAAGGATAGCTAACAGCCAAACCAGTATTGGTAAATGGGATTGCATTCTGATAAAGGAGTGAACGAGAGTAGTTGGGATTATCTACACTCTCCCAGAGTTCAGAGCCGATCCAGGTCGCAAACTTACCAAACTTGAAATCCAATCCTTTACCAATAGGCGCCTTGTATGTCACAAAGCCCTGGCTGATAGTAAACGATTGAGAGCCATCCGCACCGTCTACACGGGTGCCGCTATCATCACGTACAAAGGTTATTCTTTGCGCGATTTCGCCGTAATTTGTCGTAAAGCCAAAGCCGATAGGGTCTTTTTCTGTAGCGGGTTTGAATACTGAGATTTCCACATTATCTAATGTAAATGAATTGTCTTCCCTGTCGAACGACCTCACGTCCAGCCAATCAGCCTCTGCAGCGTCACGCACAAAACCGGCTGTACTGCCTCTTCTATCCTCTGGTCTTGAATAATTATAACTATAATAGGTATCAATAAAACCACTAACTTCTACACTTTTAAAGAAGCTGGCTATCTGGCCTTCTTCTTCTGTCGGCGCTACTGCAGGTGCGGCTTCTTGCGCGAAAATCGGCGCTGTAAAACCTACTATCGCACCACACAATATACCAACCAACCCCAACTTGTAAAAATTCTTCATTAACATCTTCCTCCTTCCTTTAATGACCTAACATTTAAATTTACACGCAGCAAAACAATGAAACGTTAACCATTTTTAGAAGCGATATTAGTTTTATCTTCTAATCATATCCTCCTTTCTTCTTAGAGAAAGTTAGCTTCTACTTAACAAATTATTTAAATTGAGCAAAAGGAATACCTCATTCTTCGGTATGGTGTATATAAATAAATTATTGGTATTAAACTATGCTATAACCAAAAAACAATAACAGCTTTAAAAGCAATAGCTCCAATAGGTTACAAAATAAGCTAAAGAAAAACATACTGCTTGGGTCGCGAACTAAAAAAAACTACAGAATTTATGGCATTCTTTCAAATTAGGATAAAATTAGCCACACATTGGATGATATGGTACAGTGCGACCAGTTTATTTTAGTAATATGTTAGTTGCTATTTATCGCATATATAAAGGTTTTTGTCAATAAAAATCTTAAAAAACTTTACAGACCTGCTTGCGCAACCCGCAGGCAAGGATTTATCTACATTTTAATTATCACTTACGGATTCCAATTCAGTGTGGATGGTATCCCACCCATTATAAAGGGTATTCAATTCCTGAATAATAGTTTTGTGCTGTTTGTTGATTTCGACAGACCTTTCCTTGTTATTATAAAGTGTGGGATCTAAAAGGATATGATCCAGTTCCTTCTTTTGAGTTTCCAATAAGGCAATCTTTGCCTCGATATTTTGAATTTCTTTTGTGAGCTTGCGTTTCCTGGCATTCAGCTCTTTTTTTAGTAAATATTGTTGCTTCTGTGAACTGCCCTCTTCCTGTCTCGGAAGAGATGCTCCGTTCGTTTTGACTTCTGCGGTATCGCCGTGTAAAGTTGCTGCCTTCTTTTCAAGAAAATCTCCAAAACCTCCCAAGTGGACGTGAATATTACCATTTCTCAGTTCATAAACTTTTGAGACCAGACCATCCAGAAAATCTCTATCATGAGATACGATCAACAGACTTCCTGTATATTCCAATAAGGCATTCTTGAGAATCCGCTTGGTGGTAATATCAATATGGTTTGTGGGTTCGTCAAGGATTAAAAAATTCGTGGGCTTTAGAAGCATCTTGGCAAGGGACAGACGCGACTTCTCGCCGCCGCTCAGGACGCGGACGGCCTTGAAGACGTCATCGCCAGAAAACAGAAATGCTCCTAATATGTGTCTGACTTGAGGAATCATGGAAAATGGAGCGACCGATTCGACTTCCTGCAATAACGTATTGCCGCTATTTAATTTTTCTGCGTGCTCCTGGGCAAAATAATCAAAAAGGACGTTGTACCCCATCTTGATAGCGCCTGAGTGCGGCTGTTCCAGACCGGCGATGATGCGCGATAACGTGGACTTTCCCGACCCGTTTTGTCCTACAAGCGCTACCCTTTCCCCCCGTTCTATCGAAAGGCAAATATTTTGGAAGATCAAGTGCCCGTCGTATTCATGCGAAACGTCTTTTACATCCAGTACGGTTACGCCGCTTTGTTTTGATGTGCGGAATTTGAATTTAACCTGTTTTGTGGTATTTTCAGGCAATTCCTCCTTTTCCATCTTTTCGAGCATGTGGATTCGGCTCTGCACCTGCGATGCCTTTGTATTCTTTGCCCTGAAGCGTTCTATAAATCGTTCCACTTCTTTGATTTTTTTCTGCTGATTGACATAGCGTGCCGTTTGCATTTCTGCCCGGTTTTCTTTTTCGGCCTCATAAAAGGAATAATTGCCATAGTACTCATAAACCTTTCCCTTTTCCAGCTCCCAAACCTTGGTAATGTTCCGGTCAAGAAATGTACGATCGTGTGAAATGATAATCAGTCCACCTTTATACCCTCTGAGGTAATCTTCTAACCAAAGGATGGAATCAATATCCAGGTGGTTTGTTGGTTCATCCAGGAGGAGGAGGTTGGGCTCCTGGAGTAACAGTCTGGAAAGGGCGACTCGCATTTGCCATCCGCCGCTGAATGTATCGATGTTCTTTCCAAAATCCGATTCTTTAAATCCCATCCCTTTCAAAACCTTGCCCGTCTCTTTATCGACCTTAGCGCCATTGACAACTTCAAACTGATGTTGCAGGTGTGCGTACTTATCCAGGAGCAACTGATGGTCTTCTTCCTGCATAGATATAGAGGGATTTTCTAATTGTGTATGAATCTTATCAATCTGATTTTTCAGGTGGAGAGCGTTGTCAAAAGCCGAACTGGCTTCATCGAAGATGGTCTTTTTCTTAAATACAAAACCTTCCTGTGGGAGGTATCCAATACTGGTATCTTTGGCAAAAATAAGCTCGCCTTCACCGAGTTCAGTTAAGCGGCAAATAAGTTTGAAGAGCGTGGATTTACCAGTGCCGTTAGGACCGATTAAGCCGATCCGGTCGTTCCTTCGGATGTGCAAAGAAACATTATCGAAAATAGCCCTGCTGCCAAAAGCGAGGCTTACATTATTTAGGCGAATCATTTTATCCCACCATACACCGCTTCCCGATATTCCTTCCAAAAACACTCCGAAGCCCGGAATCCAGCCTCTGTAAGGACTTGGAGGTCATCCGTAAGGAATAAAGGATGATCGCCATCCTTTTTCTCTTTCTCTGCCAGTTCCGATGAGATTTGGTCAAGGGGTTTCTCTATGTCCTTAATCCTTTTTATCCTCTGTTGTATTCCCAGGTGGTGTAGATATCGAAACCGTGCTTCAAGCACGGCATCAGCGGTCTTAAAAATATCACAGTTCAAGAACCAGCCATTGGGCTTCAATATCGAGCGGATATATTTAAAGAGTGTCAGTTTTTCTTCCCTGTATAAATGATGGAGGGCAAAGGAGGAGATTACGGCATCCGGGTTAGAAAGTGTATTTTCTTTATCAGGCAGTTCCTGGAAAGTGGAGAGTTTGAATGTGACTTGTTTGAGATGATCTTGGAGCCTTATTTTTGCCTTTTCTATCATAAGTTCAGCGGCATCCACGGCAACAATCGTTGCATGAGGAAATGCTTCGATTATCCTGCGAGACAGGTATCCCGTTCCAACGCCTAAGTCTAAGAATTTTAAGTTTCCCTCTCTATTAAAGGGTAATATCTCGCATACTATTGATGCCATTTTTGCGCGATTTGGATGCCATACGTCCATATCGAAATCATACGTGGCAACGATATTGTCATTATTAAATGCATAGACTGTTTCTCTCAAGACACTTTTTTCCATATCAATCAAATAAAATTGTGATAAATTAGAATTTTTGTGTACTATTTATAGATTACTATTGTATAGGCAAATTCATGAAAATACAGAGATAATTTTTGAAGAAATAAAGATGGGATTTAAAAAGTTAAGGGAGTTTTGGGAAAAAAGTATTGTCTACAGGGTTTTTATCAAGAAGTATAAGCGGTACTTCATTATCGGTACTTTGTCGCTGATTGCCGTAGATATCATTAATATCTTTCCACCGCTCATTATTAAAAAGGCAATAGATGTTTTTTCGACTGAGGTGAATCTCTCAAAAATTGCAGTCCTCTCAGGCCTTTTTATCCTGGTGAGTTTGTCTCAGGGCGTCTGTCGATACCTTTGGCGGATACATTTTATCGGAACGTCATTCCGGTGCGATTACGACCTCCGCATGGCATTCTTCGGGCATATTGAAACTCTCTCGCAAAAATTCTTCCAGAAATACAAGACGGGCGACCTCATGTCAAGGGCCACAAACGATATCGGCGCTGTCCGCATGGCCGTTGGGCCCGGATTGTTGATAGGATTGGATGCCATATTTTATTTTTTTGTGGTGCCTCCAATCATTATCTATTTATCCCCAAAGCTATCCTTGTATACATTTCTGTTAATGCCGCTAACACCCTATATTGCTTATAAAATCAAGGATGTTATTGATAAACGGTTCCGTGACGTTCAGGAACAATTTTCGAGGATCAGCGAAAAGGTACAGGAAAATACGTCGGGTATCCGTATTGTTAAATCCTTTAATATGTCCCGACAGGAAGAACGCTTACTCAGGAATTTGTGTAAGGATTTTCTGAAGAAAAATCTTAAACTAGCTATCCCGCAATCACTCTTGGGACCGGTGTTCGAGTATATTACTTATATGGGGGTTATTCTCTTGCTTTTCATGGGTGGGAAGATGGTACTTGAGGGCGCTATCACGTTGGGTACGCTCGTTGCCTTTCAGCGTTATATTTCAATGATGGTCTGGCCCATGACTGCCATTGGCTGGTGTTTATCCCTCTTGCAGCGTGGCAATGCCTCCATGAAGCGTATCGACGAGGTGATGGATGAAAGGTCTGAGATCATTTCAAAAGCTGATGCTACACGGCAATTTGTACCTAAGGGTGAGATTAAATTCAGAGACATAAATTTTCGGTATGATAACCAAACGGATTGGGTATTAAAAGGTATAAATCTGAAAATTCTTGCTGGACAGCGTGTCGCCATTGTAGGTCCGATAGGAAGCGGGAAATCGACGTTGGTAAGTATGCTTTCACGCATGATTCCTGTAAACGACCGGAGTCTCTTTATAGACGGTGTTGATATTAATACGATAGACATCAAAATTTTAAGGAGGCACATCGGCTATGTCCCCCAGGATACGTTCTTATTTTCAGAGAGGATAACAGATAACTTATTATTTGGAGTAGAAACAGCAGGCGGCGGTAACGATGTCGGGGAACTTGCTCGCATGGCCGGAATTGAATCGGAAATTCAGGAACTTCCATACCGGTATGAAAGTTATCTGGGTGAACGGGGGATCAACCTGTCAGGCGGGCAAAAGCAGAGGATTACCATTGCACGGGCGCTGGCTATTAATCCAAACATTATCATCCTGGATGATTGCCTTTCTGCCGTAGATGCACGGGTAGAAGAAATTATTATTAAAAATATTTTGCAAAATTTTCCTGGGAGAACCATGCTGGTCGTGACCCATCGGCTACCTGCTGTAAGAAACTTTGACATGATTGTGGTTATGCAAGATGGTATGATTGTTGAAAAAGGCACGCACGAACAGCTTATCAAAATTAATGGACTGTATACATCCTTGTATACGAAAGAAGTGCTGGAAGAAAAGCTAGGCTAGTTATGTGATAGAGGTTGAGAAGATAGGAATTTGAGAAGATGGGAGATAGAAAATGAAGATAGAGAGAGTTAGAGATTTAGAAGTATAATATGGAAAAAGAAGAATATTTCAGTGAAGACGTTTTAGCGGGCAAGTCATACGATACAACGGTTATAAGAAAACTGCTGTCTTATGTCCTTCGCTATAAGGCGTCAGGCCTGTTGTCCATCTTTATGGTACTCATCACCACCGTTCTCTTTTTGCTGTGTCCCTATCTCTTTGGATACGCTATTGATCATGGCATCAGCAAGGGGGATAAGCAAGTGATATATAAAATAGCATTTGCACTCCTGGGTATCCAAACATTACGGTTATTACTGGTAATAGCACAGAGCTATAATATCCAGGTCATCGGGCAAAAGGTGATGCTGGATATGCGCATGGCGCTCTTCAATCACGTCCAGTCGCTCCCATTATCTTTTTTTGATAAAAATCCTGTTGGGAGGATCGTTACACGCCTGACCAATGATATTGCGGCTATAGGAGAACTCTTTTCAGCAGGTGTCATTGTGGTAATCGGCGATATCTTCATCATCGTTGGGATATTCGTGGCCATGTTCATATTAAACGTGAAGCTTGCCCTCATTACTCTTTCAGTCTTTCCTATTATTGTGGTGATTACCCTCTGGTTTGGCCGCCGCATGAGGAATTCGTTTCGGGAGATACGACGTAAACTGGCATGTATCAACGCCTATCTCAACGAAAACATCACTGGCATGAAGGTCATCCAGCTCTTTAATCGTGAGAAAAAGAATTATGATAAATTTGACGAGATTAATGACGACTACCTGAAAGAACAGGTCAAATACATCCGCTATTTTGCCGTATTCCAGCCGGCGATTAATATGGTAAGCGCATTGGCAATTGGTTTGGTGCTCTGGTATGGCGCAATAAGGTACATGCACAGCGCGCTGACGCTGGGTGTTTTGGTGGCGTTTCTGGCGTATGTTCACGATTTGTTTGACCCCATTCGCGATATTGTGGAAAAATACAATATTTTCCAGGGCGCAATGGCATCGTCCGAGCGGGTATTTGGCCTTATGAAAGAGCAGTCAGAAGTTGATTACATTATCTCCAATCCAGCAAGAGAAGTTTCTGTAAAAGATTTTAAAGGGGAGATAAAATTTGAAAATGTCTGGTTTGCTTACAACGGCAGTGATTATGTACTAAAAGGCGTCTCTTTTCAGATAGAGATCGGGCAATCCGCAGCATTGGTGGGTGTAACCGGCAGTGGAAAGACTTCGATTGCAAGTGTACTGACACGACTCTATGAAATCCAGAAGGGTACGATCTGGCTTGACCAGATGGATATGCGGAAAATGGAGAAGATTGGACTGCGTCACGTCATCGGATTGGTCAGCCAGGACGTCTTTTTATTTGCAGGCACGTTACGGGATAATATTACTCTGTTCAATCCCATACCGGATGCTAAGGTATGGGATATCATCGACTCATTGGGGTTAATGCCCTTTATAGACCGCATGTCCGGAGGACTCAACCTGGAGATTGCCGAACGTGGGGCAAACCTTTCAGTAGGCGAACGACAATTCATCTCTCTTTCCAGGATCATCATCTACGATCCGCGTGTGTTAATCCTTGACGAGGCGACCTCCAGTATGGATCCCATCTCAGAAGTCTTGATCCAGAATGCCATTCAAAAAGTTACCCAAGGCAGGACGTCCATCATCATTGCCCATCGATTGTCCACCATCCTTCACTGTGACAGGATTATTGTATTAAATAAGGGTGAGAAGGTGGAAGAAGGCAGTCACGAAGAGTTGTTGCGATTAGGCGGTCTTTACAGCCAGTTGTACAAGGTATATATGAAGGAGGAGTTGATAGGGCATGCGTAATAGCTTGAAATATATAGACACTTATTTGCTACATATCTACTTGTCAATGCCGAGAATTAAGACAGGGATATCTATGTCCGCAACCCCACGCCGTTCTAAATCCCAGACGAACTGCTCAAAATAAGAGACTCCTGTTGACATCTGATCTGCAAAATTTTTCACAGGAACAATCTCAATTCCAGTATCAATATATCCAAGCTTATTAAATATAGTCATCTTTGCGCAGACGTTGTAAATCATAAAAGCATATTTGCCAAATTGGACTTCTACACCGAGATTCTCTTTGATAAAGTCCATTTCACGATAAGCACCTTTATTTAGTCTAGTAGGTGTATATGTTGGCATATAGTATTGAGTGGGATACTGGCATGGTACACGCTGATTGTTCCAGTCAAGTTTTGTGAAATATTTTTTAAATCTAGAATTTAGGCTTTCTGGGCTATATAACATTTTTCCCCGCATGGTTTTTTCACGGCTCTTTTTTGTCCTACACTTTCCAGAATCAACTTGATTGATTATACTCTGAACCTCTTCTAATAACTTTGGGTATTTTTGTTCTATAGTTTCTTTTCCACCTTTAAAAGAGTACATTCCTGCGATTTTCATTAATATCTTATTTTTCGTTTTGTTTCCACTCAGAAGGAATTTGAGATAATTTTTCGCGACCTGTTGGCTCGTAGACGGGTTTCCCCATAGGTCTAATCTTTAATCTGCCATTATAGAAATCTTTTATTCTTTGTTTAGCAATAAAGATATATTCTGTTTCTTTATCAATACCTATCGCCATTCGATTATTTTTGAGTGCCGCTATAAGGGCAGAACCTACGCCACAATAAGGATCTAAAACCCAATCATCCTCATTGGTTAGAGCAAGTACACAGCGCTCAATTAGTTCAATAGGATATTGGCAAGGATGAATTGTCTTTTCAGGGTGGTTTGCTTTGACGTTTGGGATGTCCCAAAGTTCTTCCTCCCATTCTTTGGCAATGAATTCCCACATGTCTGATGGATTCTTGCCAAGTGGATTGCAAGAGGGCAAACCGCGTTTTGGACCTTTGAAATGTCGCTTGCCTGGATATTTAGCAGGAACACGAACAGAATCCAGATTGAAAGTATAATTGTCCGATTTGGTAAACCAAAGAATTGTTTCATATCGTCCAGAAAAACGTTTACTAGCATGTAATCCATGATTGAAGCGCCAGATGATTCGATTGCGAAGTTTTAGCCCGCGTTTCTTAAAATGATTATAATAGAGAATATCTAAAGGAAACACTTCGGAATTCTCAACGAAATTGCCAACTTGCCAGCAAATGCTACCGTCTGGTCTCAATACTCGGACGAGTTGATTAATTACTTGGTCTTGAAAATCTAAGTAAAGTTCAATTTGTGTTTTACTCTCGTATTGCTTACCAAGATTGTAGGGTGGTGAAGTGATAATAAGTTTAGCCGTTTCATCTGGGAGTATTTTGAGAAAGTCAAGTGTGTCTCCACAGTGTAAAACAATTCGATGTTCAAGGTCGAAATTATCAACGATTT
>Ga0209431_10003555_pt1 | contig 12404 bp, 16 predicted proteins | sample RifCSP13_3_FD_184021 | JGI IMG/M metagenome (GOLD analysis project Ga0209431, IMG submission 184021) | Soil microbial communities from Rifle, Colorado - Rifle CSP2_sed 13_3 (SPAdes) (version 2) | ecosystem: Environmental > Terrestrial > Deep subsurface > Rock core/Sediment | place: Rifle...
GGTGTTCTTTATTTGGTCAGTAGTGATTTAACATTAACATATGAACAAATTACAGCAATCTATCACAAACGGTGGAAAGTCGAAGAATACCACAAGTCATTAAAGCAGCATGTTTGCTTATGCAAGTCTCCGACGAAGAAAGTCAGAACGCAGAGTAATCATATCTTTGCTTCGATCTATTCATTTTTCAAGTTGGAATATTTGAGCTTGAAATCGGAGCTAAATCCGACAGCATTAAGAACGAAATTTTATATCTCTGCAAATCGCGCTGCTTTTAATGAACTGGAAAATCTCAAAACTTGCTTTGCTATGAAGTTCTAAATAATTAAACATAACTATATTTTTGCGTAAGGTGAATTATGAGGTTAAATGTAAAGTAAGGATGCATTATAAATCCATGATACGTAGTTAGAGAACCTCCAAAGTATGCATCATCTTTATCCCAAACTAAAGTAGGTCCAATATCAAAACCTAAGCCATTAAGAAATTTTGTATCATTATTACCTATCGTGTATTCAAAACCGATGTGAACTTTCTTTAACTCTTTTAGTTTATCAATTGATATTACGACACCGTAAATATTTTTTAGTTTACTTTCATCAGAATGATTAACTAGGGATAATTCAATACCGTAAATAAATCCACCATTTTCACCAAATGCGTATCCGAGTTTGACACCAGGACAAAGAAAAACGCGATCTTGACAAAATATGAAACTGGGAAGAAATAATTCTAAAAAAAATAAAACTAGTGTGATTTTCATTTTTTAGTTTGGAATGAAATCAAAGAAATTCAATTGATTTTTTTATCGCTTAACAATCTTGCTTGCAAAATACAAAACCATTATGGTAAGGTTTGTTCACCATTCAAAAATATGTTTTATTAAAACAAGATGAAATTAAACAAAAAAGGACACAGCACTCTGTGTCCCTGCAATTATTTCATCATTCGTATTCCTTGTTCGTTATTCTGTATTCCTTTGAATAATGAATATTGAATAAAGAATACTGAATTTAGAAGTTTATTACTTTACCTCATCATACAATTTTCTAAATGCTTTCACGTCTTCCCAGCAATCTCGTTTGAAATTGGGATTTCTCAGTAGTGCAGCCGGATGATAAGTCACCATAACTTTAGTATGATTAAACTCGAAAATTTTTCCCCGCATTTTACCGAGGGAATCTTTCTTTTTCAATAATGCACCTGCAGCAACAAGCCCAAGACATAAAACTAATTTAGGTTTGATAAGCTCAATTTGTTTTAAGAGATAGGGCATGCAAGATTCCATTTCCTCAGGAAGTGGCGTTCTGTTTCCCGGAGGTCTGCATTTAACAACGTTGGCAATGTAAACTTCTTCGCGGGTAAAATTTATGGCTTTAAGGATGTCATTAAGGAGATGACCTGCTCTTCCTACAAATGGTTCGCCTTGCTTATCCTCTTCAGCTCCGGGTCCTTCACCGATTAAAAGCACATCTGCTTTGGGATTTCCAACACCAAAAACAAATTTATTTCTGCCTTTATGCAAATCACATTTGGTACAATTACAAATTAGTCTGTTAAGGTCCTCGAGGTTATCTGCCGCTTCCCAATTTTCTTTTGATTCAGAAAAAAGCAAAGGTTCTTCCAGAATTTTTTTAGAGGCAATCTTCTCTGTTACAATTTCAGTTTTTAACAAATCGGAAGTGAAAAGTTCATCTCCAAAAAAATCTTGCTGATCTTTCAATGCTTTAATTACTTCTGAACGTAGAGAGTTTGACATTGCTTACATTAACTTAGAATTAATCAAAATAAATTGTCACCAATAACACTAATCACCATTCGTAACTATTCGCGAAATTCTTCCGAAGGAATGACTTTGTCAGTGGCAATCAAAAAATACCAAACAGTTTAGGAAAAACAGATAAGTAAGTTTTTTATTGAACAAAAAAATAATTATAACTAGACCTTTTTGAATTCGAACTCAACTTTCCCTTCAAGTAATTCCTTTAGAGCTTGCTGATGAGGTTTTAGCTTCTTTTCAAAGTCAAGCGACATTTTTAATTGAGCAGGATTATCTAAGTCCTCATTTTCATCTTCGCTTTGAGCAACCGGAATTGTACTCAAAAGAGCATTGAACTCAATCTTATTCTCTGTGTTTATCTGACGTGCTCTTTTTGAAGCTACAATTATGGCTTCATAAACATTGCTTGCATGTGCATCTAAACTTCTCAAATCAATGGGGTTAATTTGCATTTAGCATTACTCCTTATTTATAATATTTAAAACTAAACTTTTTGTTTCTGAAATTGCTTTTTCTAAATCTTTATTAATAATAAGATAGTCAAATTTATCTTTTTGACTCAATTCCATTTTAGCTCTCTCAATCCTCTTTTGTAAATCCGTTTCGGTTTCAGTTTTTCTTTTCATTAGACGATCAATCAGCTCATCCAGGCTTGGAGGTGCAATAAAAATCAATATTGCCGCCAGGTAAATTTTCTTAAGTGATAATGCCCCTTTCACATCAACTTCAGCAATTATATTTTTGCCAATATTAATGTTTTGATCAACATAATACTTGAATGTGCCGTAATAATAATCGTAAACTTTTTCCCATTCAACAAATTCATTTTTTTTTGTTTTATCTAAAAACTCCTGCTCTGAAATAAAAAAATAATCAACCCCGGATTTTTCATTGTCCCTTTTTTTACGAGTTGTTGCTGAAACAGAGTAAACCAGTCCCGGAATTTCATCAAGCAGCCGTTTTACAATTGTAGTTTTTCCGGTTCCACTCGGAGCAGAAACTGCAAAAATTTTCCCTTTTTTCTTCTCCAAAATCACTCAATGTTTTGAATTTGTTCTCTTATTTTTTCAATCTCTTCTCGAATAAAAACAGTGTTGTGCGTAATAGAAGTCGAGACGGTTTTTGAAGAAATTGTATTTGCTTCTCTATTCATTTCCTGGCAAAGAAAATTTAATTTTCTGCCGGGTTCATCATCATTTTCCAAACTGTTTATAAAAAATTTTAAATGGCTTCTCAACCTAACACATTCTTCAGTGATCTCAGCTTTTTCTGCAATTATTGCTAATTCAAGTTCAAGTCGATCATTGTATTGAGCTATATTTTCTATCAGCACTTTAATCTTTTCTTTGAACTTGTTAAAATATTCTTGAACACTTTGCGCTGCTTCCTGTTCAATTTCTTTTAGTTTGTTTTCAATATTTTCAATTCTCTTATGAAGATCTTTTGATAATTCTTTTCCTTCTTTTTTCTTCATGCTGATCATTTCACCAAGAGCTTGTTCAAGTGCCTTAGTCACCAAACTGAATTCAACATCCGAGATAGAAAAATTAGTCGAGATCAGGATATCTTTGTTTATTAAAAGATGTTCGAGCTTAACTTTTTCCGAAATTTTCGCCGCTTTTTTAATTGATTTGAGAAGAGATAAATACGATTTCAGTTTATCACTATCTAAAGCCAGGTTATCCTCCTCCAATCCATTTCTTTTAATCTGAATTGAAGCCGAAACTTTTCCGCGTTTGATTTTAGATTTAATGAATTCCTTTATGTCATAATCTTTATTCATCAATGACGAGGGAATTCGCAATGAAATATCTAAATAACGACTGTTTATGCTTTTTACTTCGGCTTCAACACTAAGATTCTTATTTCCGGCACTTCCTTTTCCGAAGCCGGTCATGCTAACTATCATAAATTCTCATTAAAAGGGGTTTGAAATTACCATTTTTTGAGAAGTAAACCAAAAAGAATTAATAAAGTTTAAGCTGGTAATTTTACTTCTCTGAATCTCATATTGAATGTAGAAAATATAGACTTTATATATGGCAATTACGCCTGACAACTTATCGGATCGATATTTACAAGTTATCTTACTTTCGTTAGAGGTAACTGAAAATTCAAGTCGTATTTTGTTATCCTCTGAGGTAAATGTTAAATTATTACAGATTGAATTAATTATTAAAAATAGATTCTCCTTGAGGATCAAAAAAAGGGCTATAGTATGAAACTAGTGTCTCGTCAACTCTGTAGTGTCGGGTAAAGTCTTTTTAGTTTTATTCTTGCATCCTTCGCTGTAAACTGCCAATTAATTTTTGCATTCATATTATTCCGGTGATTCTGCCATGCTTCGCATTCTTTTTGTATGGTTATAATATTATCTATTCTTCTGCTTAAGCATTGCCCTAATAAAACATTCAATTCAATTTCTGCCATGTTCAGCCAACTGCCGTGCTTTGGAGTATATACAAAATTAAATCTATCCCATAATGCTTTTGCTTTTTCCGGTGTGAAAGACTCGTAAAGCGAACCAGGCTTATGAGTATTAAGATTATCCATTACCAAAGTAATCTTTTTTGAATCCTTGTAATTCATTTCTATGGCATCTATAAATTCAGCCCAGTCTTCTTTAGTTTTTCTCTCTGTAATTTTCAAGATTCTCCTTCCGGCTAAAGGCTCGCTTGCCATAAATATATTACATACTCCACAACGCTCATATTCATAATCGTATTTTGCTAAACTTCCCCGATGAACACCTATCTTAGCTTTTGTCTCCTTTATTAGTTGTTTTGGAGATTCATCCATACATATAACAGGAAACTCGGAATCATATGGCTTTTTATATATGTCTAAGACCATTTCCATATTAGCAACAAAATCACTGTTTTCATTAGGCGGGATTACCCAACCTTGCTGTCGCCAGGGTTTAATTTCGTTTTTTTTAATACGCGACGTATTGTCTCGTGCGAAATATCTTCAACATATTTTAATTCAACAACCTTATCTGCAAGCAGCCTCAACGACCACCTTGCAAAACCTTCTGGTGGTTCGCTACAACTCAAAGCAATTAAATGCGCTTCAAAATCACCGTCTGCTTTTTTTTCATATGTCCTCTGTCCCTTTGTTCCGTTTAAGGCTACATCTAATCCTTCTTCTACAAAACTTTTTTTAACACGGTCAATTTTTCTCATACTTATTTGTAAAACATTGGCAATATCTATATTTTTTGTTTTGTTCTCTTGACAGTCTCCTTCGTCGCAATTTAATAGTATTAGGGAGTTTAACACTTTTTGTGATCGATGCTTGCCTTTCTGTGTTATGACCGATAATTCTTCCCGTTCTTCTTTTGTCAAACTAACTTTATACTTTTTCATTCTAACTCCATCAATGATTTATTGATGAAGTAATTTACTAAATATTATACGACATTACAAATATGACGTGACACTAGTGATGTATTAATCATCAACAAAAAGAGGTATAACATGTCAATTCTTTGGACAATCGTCATCGGTCTTGTAGTCGGTGCACTGGCAAAATTCATTATGCCTGGTAAAGATCCCGGCGGAATTATTATCACAATACTTGTTGGTATTGCCGGTTCAATTGTCTTTACGTATTTAGGACAGTTTTTAGGGATTTATGAACAAGGTCAAACTGCTGGATTTATTGGCGCAACAATCGGAGCAATAATCTTACTTGCTATCTACAGACTATTTAAGAAGAAAACAACTTCTTAAAGGAAGACTTGATAAAGCAGTCTCAGACGGGACTGCTTTTCTATTTACTTTATCCTCACAAAACACAAGCGACAAATATTTTCTATTTTTTCTCTGTATTTTTACAAATCCTTGTTCGAATATTTTAATTAAAGCCACATCACATTTTGTTATGATTCTTAACAACAAAAAGTGCTGAAAATAAACCGAATTGAGAGCTGGTTTTTCAAAGTTATCTGCATCACAATTTCAAATTGATTTTTCGTGCACAACTGCTTACGTTTATACTATTGAAAGTAGAAAAGGATAAACTATGATGAACAAATACATATTTAATGCTCTGCTAACAATTATTTTTCTTGCTGGTGTATTATTACTAACTCAATGCAGTACACAGCAGGAAAAGGAAATGACTCAAGATGAAAAGATTAAAAGAGGAGCATACCTAGTTAATTTTGGCGGTTGTAATGAGTGCCATTCTCCTAAAGTATTTACCGATATGGGTCCCGTACCCGACACAACAAAATTATTATCCGGTCATCAAGGGGGACTAAGTATTCCAAGAGTTGATACATCGGTCATTGGGCCCGGCAAATGGTATTTATGCAACGGGGATCTAACTGCATGGGTTGGTCCCTGGGGTGTATCATTCGCAGCTAACCTAACACCAGATATTCAAACAGGTATCGGTGCGTGGACCGAAGAGATTTTTGTAAGATCAATGAAAAACGGATTGCATATCGGAGCCGGAAGACCAATTCTCCCGCCAATGCCGTATATGGGTCTCGCGGGATTAAGTGATGAGGATTTAAAATCAGTGTTTGCTTATCTAAAGAGTATCAAACCGATTAGCAATAAGGTTCCCCTACCGGTTCCGCCAAATGAAGTTGCCGCAAGGTATGGTAAGTAAATATTAAACTAAGCTATCGGTGTTAAATGAAGAGACGACATATTTTTTAAATTTAATTTGTGATTAGATCCATAAAGGTTTTTAGTCCAATAAAGATCAAAAGAATAATAATATTCGGATCGGTTACATTGAAAGCACCCCCAACCAAAACGAATCCGGAAAGAATAATTGTAAGATGCATTGGAATAATTCTTTTATAAGGAGCCATCATAAGTTTGGATAAACTTTGCACCATTGCCTGCTCACGTCTAAATGTAAAAAAATATTCTCCCAGGTAGTTAACGAAAAAAATCAGTGAGGTTAGAAAAATAAAAGAAAAAGCAATCCCACCATTTGATATGCCGCCTATCGAGATAAAAGCAGATAAAAACATTGCATAGATGAAATGGAAGAAACCGTAATGAAACAGAAAAAAAGTGGCGACACCTGCTTTTGCGGCTTTTGTATGTTTTACAGGTTTGTTGTTCATCTTCAACCCATCAACCGTAAATTCTTTAAGTGATATTATCTTAAAAAAGTTGAACACACCGATAATTACACTTTGAAACCAATAAACCCAAAGAACGTTGAGCACGTTCTGTTTTTCTATTATTGTAAATGCTGCAACTAGAAGGTTAGAAATTAGCAGCGACCAGACAGAAAAACTTTTAAACATTTCTTTACCTAGCATTCTGACGCCAAGAACACGGATTGGATTTTCGTTTTCTGGAAGTAATGTTTTTTGTTCAGAATTCATTTCGCCTTTAACCTCAATTTGTATGCCTTAAGTAGAATGAGTTTTTTGGCAAAATATCTGGCTGGTGTAATACAAAAACCGTTCATCGAGAAAAATTTTCTTCCGGTTTAAGAATCGGTTTAAGTAAACAATATAAAATTTGTCTTTGCTTCTAAAGAATGTGTGGAAATGAATTTATAAATTACCCTGCAAAATTTTAGATGTTATCTTAATGAGCTTAAAAGAAAAAATTATTACATTAAAAATTTTCATCGCCGATTACTCTTCTCGTGAAATAAGGATTTTATTAAATCTTTTTATTCTGGTTACCGCGCTTTTAGTATTTACTTATGTAGCAAAGGAAGTGGTGAGCGGCGAGAGCAAGGGATTTGATGAAATGACTTTAAATTATTTGCGTCATGATGGAAAAATAATGGAAGACGAACAAACCTGGCTTACCGGAATGATGATAGATATAACTGCTTTAGGCGGAACCACAATAATTTTTATGATTACGGCCGCAGTTGTTTTTTATTTGCTGATTCAGAAGCAGTACGAATTTATGTGGCTGATTTTAATTGCAACCATTGGCGGGGCAATCCTATCTTTTGGTTTGAAAGAATTATTCGCTCGCGAAAGACCACCGCTGATTTATCATCTTTTAACGGTAAAGTCTCTCAGCTTTCCAAGCGGTCATGCAATGATGTCCTCGGTAGTTTATTTAACACAAGGAGCACTGCTTGCAAAAGTTCAATCGAATAAAAATTTAAGAGTATATATTTTACTTGTTGCGATAATCTTGGTTTTCTTAATCGGCATAAGCAGAATTTATTTTGGAGTTCATTATCCAACAGATGTTTTAGCCGGCTGGTCAGTCGGACTTGCTTGGGCTTCGTTTTGCTGGCTTGCGGTAAAATATTTACAAAAAAGAAAAGTACAGAAAAGCAAAATAGAATATCAACAGTAAATACTAAGATGACCGAGGAAAAGAAAAAATTATTTCGCAGCTTGTTTTATCCAGCAGCGTTTGTATTGCTTTTGTGGTTAGTGAAAATTTTTGAAATATCTTTTGGAATCAACCTGGTTTCTTTGGGAATTTTTCCACGAAAAATTTCCGGCTTAATAGGAATAATCACCGCACCATTAATTCATGTTGATTTCAATCATTTAATATCCAATTCTCTTCCGCTGTTTCTCTTGGGACTTGGTATTTCATATTCTTACCCAACATCATCAAAAAAATTATTTGTCGGGGTTTATATTTTGCATGGATTGCTAGTTTGGATTATTGCCAGACAAGCATATCACATCGGTGCAAGCGGATTAGTTTATGGTTTTGTTTCCTTTTTGTTTTTTAGCGGAATAATTCGACGTGACAATCGCTCAATTGCCCTTGCACTTATTGTAACCTTATTTTACGGCGGTCTAACGTGGGGAGTTCTGCCAATTAAAGCAGAGATTTCGTGGGAAGCGCATCTTTTTGGTTCGTTAATTGGAATTATGTTTGCGTTTATTTTTCGTAAAGCTGATCCTGCACCCAAGTATGATTGGGAAGATGAAAATGACGAAACAACCCACCCCTAACCCTTCCCAACCTGACTCACCTTGGCAAGCCAAGGCGGAAGGAAAGGGAATAAATTTATTAATGATATCTTATTTGTTGATAAGTTTTTTACTCAGCAATTCCAGCTTTGTACTTACTTCCGATTTATTTTTCTCATTCATTTCATAATCTTTGAATGAATTAAACTCTGTATAAGCTTCTTCAAACAATCCCTTTTCGTAAAGAAGATTGGCAAAATAAATTCTGTTGGCAATTATTTTTTTTGTTTCAGGATATTTTCGATATGTTTCCTTTGCCGCCACAACAGCCGATTCTTTAAATCCATTTTCTCCCAATTGCTTAGCACCGTTAAGCCGCATCAATCCAAATTCATCGTTGGTAACGCCTAGAGTCTTTTCTATTTTATTCTGATTTCCATACACTTGCGTGCTTTTTGATTTGTTCTCATCTTTTTTTCTTGGAGCACTCATCATATCTTCCATTGCAAGCGCAAGGAGAAGTTCATCCACAGACATTTTTTTAATGTTGTTAACCGTAACTGCCGCAGATTCCTTTAAAGTGAATTTCGTATTTCCCTTCACCAAAACAACCGATGATTTTTCCCCGGTAGATATTGTGCTGTAAGGCGGAAGCTCTGCACCCTCGCTAACCTCCATCCATTTTTCGCTCGATCCTATTTGTGCTTTTACTGTACCGGTAACACTTTCCACATAGCATTTTTGTGCGAATGTGATTCCAGCACTTATAATTAAGAGAACCAATACATTTTTCATTTTACTTTCCTATAGATTTTTATTATTCAAATTAATAAACATCAATTATTTCAACTTTACCTGTAGCTAAACCAAAGTTTTTAATTGCTTCATCAAAAAATTTTTCGGCGCCAATTTCCCAGGCGGAATTAAAATCTGTTAGGGAAGTTGTCTCAACGGGGATCCAGATTTCGTCTACTCCATTTTCATCTTTTCGGACAAAATATTTTGTATCGTTTTCTGTAATGAGCTTAGAATTGTCCGGCTTTAAGTTTGTGTTGAATAGAATATTTACATGGCGAATGTCATCTGTATTTTTATAATCAACAAGTGCGGTTTCGATGCCGACGCTTTCCAGCAGCGAGCTGTAACAAACGCTTAGATCATCACAATCACCGCCGCGGAGCTTGATTGTTTCATTAGGAAATTGTACGTATTCCGTAGTAGCTCTTGGATCGGAAGAGTAAACAAGCTCTTCCACAAAATCATTAAAAATATATTTTGCCTTATAAAACGGTGAAAGCGAATAAGGAATGGTGTCTAATGAATTTTTGTTACCGCTTAAAATGTTTTTGGAATAGCCCATCGAGTATTCGATTCCCCTTTTAATAAAGTACCGCAGATTTTTTATTCTACCATCCCAGCTATTTACTCCGTTAATTAGAATTGGCATTTGTATTTTATCATCGGATTCTTCACCAGAAGTTGTAAGCAAAAAATATGCTTGAGAAATTTCCGGCTTCTGCTTGCTGTAATAATCAGATGGCACCGTAAAAAATGGAATAACAGCAGTGTCTTTCGGCTGGATAGTTATCATTGGTGATTGGATGTAGCTGCTATTTAATCCCTCTATCATCCCATGTGGTTTAACCGAAACAGGTTTATCCGTTAGATTGGCAACATGCCCAAATGCGAATGGACTATCAATATATGCTTCAAAAAATGTTGGATAAATTTCTTTGGCAATATCAACCGATAAAAATTTAACTAATCTTTCTTGAATTGTATTTAAAGTAAAGCTGAATGTAAGGACCGCTTTATTAAAGCTGTACTTATTGTTCATCAAATTAGCAATACCTTCTTCTTTAAACTCCGAAAAGGAATAAGTTTTATTTCTATCATGGAAATATTTTATGCCGGAAAGAGTGACTCCCCATAAATCATTAGAAAATGTTAATCCCGCCATCAATCCGTTTATAAATGGTGACTGATATTTATCGTGCAGAGCGGTAACACTAAAACCAAACTTTGAATCATAAATATCAAAAAATTTATTTATTCCTAACTGAAAAGAATTGTTTGTTTCGTACAAGACGTCAAGACTCGTTTGACCGAGAGGAAGAAACGATAATCTAAACGACGCTGCTTTAGCAGTTCTGATTTTATATTTCTCATTTTCTTCGCCTATGCTCTGCTCACCAAAATTAAAAAGATTTATTGAAGCAATAGAAAGCGATAACCAATCATTTAAAAAGTAATTGAAACCAATATCGCCTTTCCAAAAGTTTGCGGTTTCAATCAGGTTTTCTCTTTCAAGAAAATAAAGCGTATCTAACAAAACGGGCTTGAAGGTTTCGTTATTGAACTCCTGGGTAAAATATCTTAATGAAAAACCAAGACTAAACTTTGGTGAAAACTTATATGCATAACCAAATCCAAGAATTTCTTTGTAAGTAAATCTTGAATTCAGTGATTGGAAAGAAGAATCCTCCAAAATAATAGAACTGCCATTGCTAAAGAGAAATTCCTTTTCATAACCCGGAGTGTAGCGTGCGGTTAAAGTATTATTCCCAAATTTTTTTGAAAGCGATATCAAATAAATATTTGATGCCACCGGTTTTGAAAACTCGCCGCCGTAAGAGAAACTTAATCCCCAATCCTTTAATAAAAAATAATTTGATGGATTATTATCTAGATTGTTAAGCAAAGCGGTTGATTTATCCGATAAATTCCAAAGCCCGTTCAGACCAAATGAACTTTGCGCCCCTATGTTTATTGAGTAAAACATTGTTAGTACAAATGTTAATTGTAAAATTGTTCTCAAGGAATATCAACCGAAATACTGTTTATACTTTGAGAAACCACGATTAGCTCAGCGATGCCGGAGCCCTGCTGCTTTTCAAATTTGCGTGTAAGTGTGAATTCAAGCTTATCAAATCTTGCAGCAAGTTCTTCTAAAAGTTTTTTAGGCATTACAAATTTTCCATCATCAGCAGTTTTAATTTTATACAGAGGAAAAACGATGTTTCTTGGATCATCAATAATGCTTATTAAGATTTCAAAATTCTTAACATTGCCCGCATTCCACTCCAACAAAAGATTCAAGTTCTTGTTTGATTTACTACCCGCTAATCTGTAATTGAGAAAGATTTCTGGAGGCGTTGCAATATCAAAACTAACCGCAGAGGAAATATCGGGAACGAATCTAAAGTTTATGTTAGAGTTAAAATCAAAGTTAAATGGATCTCCCAGAATTCCTCTTCGATGAAGAACATACCGTAAACCAAGTGAAGTATCTTTATTCACTCCATATCTTATTCTGAATTGCCGGCGTTCGGCTTTTTGGTTGCTGAAAAAAACGTTTCCGGGTGTTAGTGTAGAATAACCAATCAGTTTGCCGTTTAATCCGAAGACCGGTTTTGTTTTATCGAAGAATGCTGCCTGTGCAAACGAAGATTTAAATGAAATACCCCGAATGGTTTGTTTGATACCCGCAACAGTAATAACATTTGTAAAGCGGGCGGGGTTATCGTTTAATCCTGTTGAATCTATTCCAAAGCTTGTAGGTTCAGCAGGATTTTTTGTTAATACTTCAATCTCAATTGGATCGTCATCTTCAATTAGAGCCGTCGGTTGAGGATTGTTGCAGCCCAGAAATGAACCAATCAAAAACAAAAGCAAAAAGTACTTAATTAATGATTTCATTGTTGTTTAATTTACTATTGAAGTTTTATAAATTCAATTTATTCT
>Ga0209431_10003564_pt1 | contig 12382 bp, 8 predicted proteins | sample RifCSP13_3_FD_184021 | JGI IMG/M metagenome (GOLD analysis project Ga0209431, IMG submission 184021) | Soil microbial communities from Rifle, Colorado - Rifle CSP2_sed 13_3 (SPAdes) (version 2) | ecosystem: Environmental > Terrestrial > Deep subsurface > Rock core/Sediment | place: Rifle...
TATACTTATAGGATTTCAGGTCGGCGCATCCACAGTAAGCAGGATGTGGTTTGCTGAGAGGTTTGTGGAACTTGGTAAAAGATTGATTACAGCATATCCAACGACTAAAATTGTCATCACAGGTTCCTCTGGTGAAAAAAAATACTGTGAGCAAATTGATAGAGAAATCGGCGGAAGAGTAATCGTATCAGCCGGTAAACTTCCGTTGAGGCAAATATCTGCCCTTGTTAAGAGATTTAAAGTTCTGGTAACCGGCGATACAGGGATCATGCACGTTGCCATTGCAGTCGGAACATCTGTTGTAGCTCTTTATGCAGTTGCGGATTACCGAATAACCGGGCCGTATTATGATATGGAAAAACACAGGGTAATTCAAAAATGGAAGACCTGTGATCCCTGCGTCAGTAAAAAGTGCGAGTATCAAAAATGCATGGAGAACATAAGCGTGGATGAAGTTTTTAAGGCAGTTACTGATATTATAGGTATGAAAGTATGAAAATCGGTATTGTATGGGAAAATGGCGTTTCAAAGTGGATGTCCCAGATGTTTGAACCTCTAATAGATATACCCGGGACAGATGTAAATGTATTTGTGGGCGAGCGGAATAAGTTTGATGTGACAGATGTAAAACTGAAAAAACATATGCTTAGCCATAAGGAGGAGATACTGCTTGGTCTGGCAGGATTGCCGGCCTCCCTCAAGAGGGTTGCGAATGCGCCATACAAGAAGATGTATTTTTACTACAATTCCTTGAATAAATACCTTAATGACTACGACATAATTGAATGTGCTGATTCAAGCCGTTCTCTTTATACGCTTGCCGATCTTAAGAGGATGGGCAAGGGGTTTAAGCTCATTGTCAGTTATGCTGAGAATATACCCTATAGGCAGGTATTTGATGAAAAGACCAACCACATAAAGCATTCTACCTATGATATGGTGGATCACTTCATTCCATGGTGTGATACTATAAAAAAGACCATGCTGCTTGAAGGCGTTCCTGAAGAGAAGATTACAACTATCTATACAGGGGTGGATACTAATCTCTTCAGACCAGAGCCGAGGGATGAGGCGCTGATTAAGGAAATGGGGGTAAGCAGCGATGATTTTATTATCCTGTATGTTGGCAAGCTTACCTCGTGGAAGGGCGTGCAGATGCTCCCCTATGCAGCCAAGGCGCTGGCTGCGAATGGGTATAAAAGATTCCGTTTTCTTGTGACCGGCAGGGGCGCGCAGATGGATAATCTCAAAAAGGTTATAAAAGAGGCTGATGTAGAAAGACATTTCTGTTTTACAGGTTTCATGCCTTATGGAAAGATGAGGAATTTGTACAACCTGTCAGATGTATTTGTGTGTCCAAGCTATCCTACAATGATATGGCAGGAGCAATTCGGAATGGTGCTTGTTGAGGCAATGGCATGCGGGAAACCTATAATTGCCTCCGCAGTAGGTTCAATACCTGAGATAATTGGAGACGCAGGACTTACCTTTGTGCCAGGAGATTTTTTTGAATTTGCGAAGAAACTCGCTTTGTTTATGGAGAATCGTAATCTTGCGCATGAAGTGGGGCAGAAAGGAAGAAGACGTGCGGAAGAGTATTTTGATGCAAGAAAAAATGCGTTGAGTATCTATAAGATGTATAGGAAGGTGTTGGGTGTTGAGTAATATCTATCTGGAGAATATGTGTTTGAGACCACAAAACAGGTTATTGGAAGATAATGCTGCCTAAAAGAATCCTTATCCTTGATACAGGTAAAGAATGGGGGGGTGGAACAAACAGCCTCCTTGAACTCTTGAAAAGAATTGATAAAAATAGATACCATTTCACTGCCATATTTTATAATAACTATAAAAGGGGAAGCGATTCTAATATAAAGATGGAGATCGAAAAACTTGGCATAGATTTTTTACTCTTAAAACAGGAGAAACAACCGGTTGCTGCAAAGATATTGAAAGAGTTGATAAGACTGTTATTCTTTTTCAGTGCGTGGTTAAAACAATATTTTATATTTTGGATTGATTATCGCTTCAGAATTGAATCCAATGCGAGCATATTAAAGGAAACTATACAAAGGTTTCAGATAGACCTTCTTTATATGAATAATCAGCCATCAACAAATCTTGAAGGGATACTTGCTGCAAGAAATGCAGGCATCCTGTGCATCCAGCACAGCCGTACTGCCGCCAGGCTTAATGCATTTGAAGTAGATGCGGTTAATAAATGGCTCAGAAGAATGATATGCGTGTCTGAAGGCGTTAGAGAGAGTTTTGTAGGGCAGGGGATTAATGAGTCTATATGCGATGTTGTTTATAATGGTATAGACAGGAATGCAAGTCCTATGATCTCAGCATCAGAAATCAGAAAGAAGTGGGGAGTTGGTGAGGACGAGATTTTAATAGGTACGGTTGGTTCTTTGATGAGAAGAAAGAGGATAAATGACCTGATTGAGGCAGTGGCAAGAATACAGTCGCAAGATAAAAATGCAAGTTCCCCCTCACCCTGCCCTCTCCCCTCAGGGGAGAGGATTAAGGTGAGGGGCATGATTGTCGGAGGTGGTCCTGAAAAAGCCAATCTTCAAAAACAGGTTTTAAAACTGGACTTGCAGGACAAAGTAATATTTACAGATTTTCAAACAGATGCAATTTCATATATTAATGCAATGGATATATTTGTGCTGCCGTCTGAGAAAGAAGGTCTGCCGAGGGTAATTCTTGAGGCAATGCTTATGGAAAGGCCAGTGGTTGCATGTGATACAACAGGCTCATCTGAGCTTGTTGTAGACAGCAAGACGGGTTTCCTCGTGCCAGTAAAAAAACCTGAGATTATGGCAGATGCTATATTAAAACTCATTGCCTCATCCGATTTGCGCAAAAAAATGGGTCAGAATGGCAGAGCAATGGTGCTGGAAAGATTTTCAATTGACAGTTATATAAGCGGCGTCAGCAGGATTTTTGAAGAGGTTTTTAGTTAAGTGATATACATTATATTGACCTATCTAATTTTGCCGCTGATTTACATCGTACTTTTTTTCAAGAGAAATGAGGCAAAGAGGATTTTAGTCATCCAAACTGCCAAGATAGGCGACCTTATATGCTCTACGCCTGTCTTTAGGGCAGTTAAGAAAAGATACCCCCATGCCCACCTTGCAGCAATGGTCAATCCTGCAGCGCGGGGACTTCTTGAATACAATCCGTATGTCAATGAGGTTATTGAAATAGAGAGAGGTTTTTACAGAGGGCTTGCAGGCAAGATAAGGCTGGCAAGATTGCTTCATAAGGGAGGATATGATATTGCAATATCCCTTAATCCCAATCTTCCGTTTATGCTTGCCATGTTCTGGGCGCTTATACCAGTCAGGATTTCTCTTATGCCGGTTATTACAGGAATTACCTATCGCTTAGCCTCTGTGTTTTCTACTTATCTTGAAAGGCATATAAGGGGCAGGCTTGTTGCAGAGACATATATGGAAATGCTCAAGGCAATCGGCATAGACAGCAAAGACATTGCAAAGGATGTCTTTAAGTCACCTGACGCTGATGAAAGAGTTGTAGGGGAGACCCTTGTGGTCTCCCATTGGGAGGGGACAAGCCCCTCCCCTACAAAACAAAACTCAAAACTAGTCGGCCTTGCGGTTACAAGCGGCAACAGGCTGAAAGAGTGGGGCGCTAAAAATATTGCAGCACTTGCAGATAAACTGATAGCAGAGAAAAATAGTTCTGTAGTTCTTATAGGTTCTGAAAAGGATAAAGATGTCGCTGATGAAATACTGAAATCTATTTTATACAAAGACAGCATAATAGATGCAGTTGGTAAATTCAGCCTGCAAGAGCTGCCTGCACTTATTGAAAGGCTGTCTCTGTTTATCGGTGTTGATACAGGTGTTATTTATATGGCAGATGCCCTGAATATACCAGTCATTGATATTGCAGGTCCTTCTGATATGGAAGACCAGAGGCCCACGGGCAAGAGGGTTACAATAATACAGAAGAAAGATATTGAATGTGTTCCATGCTCGCATACATTCAGCGCTCCTTACGAGTGCAGATATGGCCACAGGGATTGCATAGTATCGGTTTCGATTGATGAGGTTTTTGATTCTGCTAAAAGACTACTATCGATGGCATAATTTCATTGAAGGATAGCAAAATGGACTTTTCCCAAGAAAGACAAATTAAATACATTGATAAGATAATGCATTGGTGTTTTATGGGGCTTGTTTTTATACTTCCTATTGCCCATACCATGTCAATCCGTTCTGTTTTTATGTTCCTTCCTATGGCATTGTGGCTTTATAAAATGGTACTTAAAAAAGAAATTCTTTTTGTAAGGAATCAGATGACCCTACCTCTAACTGTCTTTGCAATAGTTGCAACCCTGTCGGTATTTACAGCAATCAACCCTAAGTATACACTGCGAGAATTACGTGGAGAAATGATAACAGACTTTTTACTCTTTTTTCTGATTTTAAATAATATACGAGACATGAAACAGGTTAATAATATTGTTTTGAGTTTGCTTATTGGGAGCTTTGTTCAGGGTATTTACAGTTCTCTCCATTATTTTTCAATGGATTGGAACTTGCTGAATTATGATATTAAGGTAGGTGGGTTGACAGGTGGCTATATATCTTATAGTGTATTTTTGATATCAATTCTGCCTTTTGTTGCTTATAAAATTGTAGATAGCTCTGGGAGTAAAAGGTTCTTTTTCATAGGTTTGATATTTATAAATCTGTTTATGCTATATCTTACTCATCAGAGGGGGGCTTGGATAGCCCTGATTGTACAAGTTTTTACTTTTTTTCTGCTTCTAAGGCGCTGGATATTATGCACAGCAGTTGTGGGAGTCATAGCTGTGACCTTATTTTTGATTCCCAGCGGCATTCTTTATCACGGGCAGAAAGGTATAAATGTAGCTGCGGATAATGCTTTAAATACTGACAATACAATAAATAGCAGAATCGCATTATGGCGATTTACGTTGAAGGAAATAGGCCAACATCCATTCACAGGTATAGGATTTGGCCGCCACAGTTTTTCAATGCAATATCAGCAATTCAGGAAGACAGACCTTTGGCATGCACATAATACATTCTTGAATCTTACCATTCAATTGGGTTTTCAGGGTCTTTTGGCTTTTGCATTTATACTTTACCGATTGGCCAGAACATATTGGATTGCACTTAAAGAAGCTGAAGGAGAAACTTATTATTTCTTTTTGGCCTCACTGATATCTACTGTTGGATTTTTTGTGAGGAATATGTTTGATGACCATTATGTTGATGATAATGCGCAAATGTTTTGGGTGCTGACTGGTTTAAGCGTAGCGATGTTTATAAATATCAAAAAACTGACCTATAGCAGTATCTTTTCGGAAGGTAGATTTAAATAATTTATGAATAAGGTACTGTTTATCCGCAGAGACAATATTGGCGATCTTATCTGCACAACCCCAGCCATACACGCGCTGCGGGAGAAATTTCCAGCGGCAAAGATAGGTGTTCTGGTAAATAGTTACAATGCCGATGCGGTAGCAGGCAATCCGGATGTAGATGAGGTCTATGTTTATGAAAAGGCCAAACATGCCGAAGGGAAAAACAGGTTTTTGGTATGGTTAGGAAACTTAAAGCTTCTTTTAAAGATAAGAGGAGAAAGGTATGATGTTGCAATCGGTTGCGGAAGTTACTCTCCAAGTTTAGCAAGATACACATTTCTGACTGGCGCTAAGAACAGGATAGGATATGTGCGATCTGGTGATAGGTCTATTTCTTATAACATTCCAATTAGTGAGCCGAGAGAGCCTATCCATGAAGTAGTTGCCACATTTAAACTCCTTGAACCGCTTGGTATAGACGGCGAACCTTCAAAACTTGTTTTGTTGCCATCTGATGACGAAAAGGAAAAGGTTTTAAGGTTTCTATTCCCACCTCCCACCTCCTACCTCCCATCTCCTGTTTTTGTGGCTATGCACATAAGCAGCAGAAAGGAAAATAACCGCTGGCCTACAGATAGATTTATCGAGCTCGGTAACGAACTTATAAAAAGGTATAATGTAACTCCTTTGCTCCTCTGGGCGCCGGGGAGCAGTAAAAATCCATTTCACCCGGGAGACGATGAAAAGGCATATGAAATAGCCGGTAAAATGAGCGGAGCGGCCCTCTATAAAACAACAAGGCTCAGGGAGCTTATTGCTGCAATAAGTGTATGCGGACTGGTGATATGCTGCGATGGCGGCGCAATGCACATTGCTGCTGCGCTTGGCAAACCCATATTGACAGTATGGGGTTCAACTGACAAAAGAAGATGGTCGCCGTGGCAAGTTGATAATATAATACTTCAAAAGGGGAAAAGGGCGGATGAGGTTACTGCAGGGGAAGCGCTGTCAGCCTTTGAAAAATTGTGGAAGAATCTGAGGTGAGATATTGGATATAGGCATCATAAGGATGAGATATAATCCGTACGGAGGGGCAGAGGTCTTCCTTTCAAGGTTCATTGATGAACTTTTGAAAAGGGGGCATACCTGTCATGTGTTTGCAAGGGAATGGGATGATGGAAAGTCAGGAGTCAGGAGTCAGGAGTCAGGAGTCAAAAACCAAACCCCAAAGCTGATATTCCACAAAGTAAAAACATTCGGCCCCTCTTTTTTACGAATACTGACTTTTGCCATAAATTCCTATTTTGCCGTACGAAAGGCAAATCTTGATGTGGTAATAAGCTTTGACAGAACGCTTTATCAGGATATATACAGAGCGGGGGACGGCTGCCACAGGGAGTGGCTGATACAGAGAAACAAGTCAGGAGTCAGGAGTCAGGAGTCAGGAGTTAGAAGAACAATAAAAAAAAATATAACCTTTCTTAATCCGCTTCATCTTACCATCCTTTATCTTGAAAAGAGGCTTTTTAAAAGCAAGAGACTGAAATTTGTTGTTGCCAATTCAAGGCGCGGCAAGGACGAAATAATAAAACATTATGGTTTACCTGAGGAAAAGATTTGTGTTATATATAATGGAATTAACATTGCGGCATTTGCTGACAGTGACGGGAATAAACTCAGGGCTGTGTACAGAGAAAAACTGAATATTAAGAACGAGACAGCCCTATTGTTTGTAGGCTCAGGTTTTGAGAGGAAAGGCCTTAAGTTTTTCATAGAGGCAGTTGGTATTTTAAAGAGAGAGGGTCACAACAACCTAAAAATAGTTGTTGTTGGAAAAGGGCGGATTAAAAAATATCAGACGATTGCTGATAGATGCGGGATAGGGGAGGATATAAAGTTTATGGGCCCTGTAAAAGATATAAATGCTTACTACAGCGCCTCTGATATATTTGTTCTGCCGTCTATATACGAGCCGTTCAGTAATGCCTGTCTTGAGGCAATGGCATCCGGAGTGCCTGTCGTAACATCGAAGATAAACGGGGTGTCTGAAATTCTCACAGATGGAAGAGACGGGATGATTGTAGATGAACCTTCAAATTCAGAGGAGTTGGCCTTAAAGATTAAGCCTCTCCTGAATTCGGGAATAAGGCTATCTGCAGGAAGGATGGCAAGAAAGACTGCGGAAAACTATACAATTGAAAAGAATGTGGAGGATTTTCTAATGCTTATTGAGAGGGCCGGATGAAATCAATCATTAAGCACAAAAGAGCAGTAGCAATCCTTAATAATTTCAAGAAGGCATCTGTTCTTGTCATAGGCGACCTTGTGATGGACCACTTTGTGTGGGGGAAGGTAAGACGGATATCCCCGGAGGCCCCTGTGCCTGTTGTTGAGGTGAGTTCAGAGAGCTTCATGCTGGGTGGCGCTGCGAATGTGGTGAACAATATCCATAGTCTGGGGGGGAAGGTTTTAGTGTGCGGTGTTGTGGGAAGGGATGAGATGGGCAAGAAACTTATCCATGAACTAAGGTTAAAGGGTATATCTTCAGACGGGGTTATTGTTGAGGATGGGAGGCCCACCTCAGTAAAGACAAGGGTCATAGCGCACAGCCAGCAGGTGGTGAGATTTGACAGGGAGAAGAAGGAAAAGGTTCATCTGGATACAGTAAAGACCATAATGGATTATGTAAGTAAGAAAATAAACTCATTTGACAGCATAATAATATCTGACTATGCAAAAGGGGTTATATCCGAAGAACTCGTGGAAGAAGTGATAGCCCTTGCCAAAAAAAAGGATAAACCAATTGCTGTGGATCCAAAGGTCGGCCATTTTGATTTTTATAAATATGCAACGATAGTGACACCCAATAATGATGAGGCATCCAAGGCATCAGGTATTGAAATTGAAAATGAGGCCAGTCTTTTAAGGGCAGGGGAGGTGCTCCTTAACAAGCTCGGGAGCGATGCGGTGCTGATAACAAAAGGGGAGCACGGCATGAGCCTCTTTGAGAATAACGGTGAGATAACCCATATACCCACTGTGGCAAAAGAGGTCTATGATGTGAGCGGCGCCGGCGACACTGTTATAGGCACGGTTGCCCTTTCAATGGCATCAGGGGCAAGCTTAAAAGAGGCAGCAGTAATATCCAACTTCGCAGCAGGTATTGTTGTCGGCAAGATAGGAACAGCTACTGTTACACCAAAAGAACTCAAAGATGCTGTTGATAATGGCCTGGCTGAAAAAAGGCGAAGATGAGCAGACCAAAGGAACTGGTTTCAGTCAAATTGGTAGCAAGTCTTCTATCAGGCGATGGGGCGGTTATAAAACCTGTTTTTAAAAAGCTGGAGAACAGATTTGGGAGTATGGATTATTTAAGCGAATGTATGGATTTCAAACACACGGATTATTACAGGGATGAGATGGGCGACAAGCTGTTCAGGAGGATGGTTTCCTTTGAAAGACTTATTAAACCCGATTCATTGGCTGATATAAAACTCTTTACAAACTCTGTTGAGGATGAATATCTGAAGAACGGTGGGCAGAGGATAATAAACATAGACCCCGGATATGTTTCCATGGAAAAGCTGGTATTGGCAAGCTGCAAGAATTTTGCGCACAGGATATACCTTAAAGATGGAGTCTATGCAGACTTGACTCTAATTTACAGGGATGGGGATTTTCAACCCGTTGACTGGACATTTCCCGACTATGCCGGTGATGATATGAGGAGATTGCTGAAGGAAATAAGGGAAAGGTATATCCACCAACTGCAGAATAATATATCTGTTTAAATACAAGGTCAGCAACTGCCACAACTTGCCGTGAGCCCTGCCTTTCAGGCAACGGTAAAGGCTGGCGAATGGAAAATGAGGTTTACCCTTGACAAATTATAGTTTTGCTTTAGCAAAACACATGCCCGCTTTGCCATAGGCAAAGCAGATAATTTGTCAAGGGTTTATCTTCCTATGCAGTCAATAAGCCCCGCCTTGCAGGCGGGGTTATTAACTTAAAGACCCAACAGGCTGTTGAAAAAGCCATCAACAGCCCTGATTGCACAGATTAGAAAAAATGATTACACAGATATTTCAAGGAGTTTTAATCGGTGTAATCTAATCTTTTATCTATGTAATCAGAGATTGTTGAGTTTTTCAACAAGCTCCTAAAGGCATAGTTATTTTTATGGATAGAATAGTTATAAAGGGTGCAAGAGAGCACAATTTAAAAAATATCGATCTTGAAATCCCGAGAGATAAGCTCGTTGTAATAACTGGTGTAAGCGGTTCAGGAAAGTCATCCCTCGCCTTTGACACCATATATGCCGAGGGGCAGAGGAGGTATGTGGAAAGCCTCTCTGCCTATGCAAGGCAGTTCCTTGAGCAGATGGAGAAGCCTGATGTGGAGAGCATAGAAGGCCTTTCCCCTGCCATATCCATCGAACAGAAGACTACAAGCAAGAATCCCCGCTCAACCGTGGGCACTGTCACGGAGATTTACGACTATATGAGGCTCCTGTTTGCAAGAGTCGGAAAGCCGTATTGTTACAGGTGCGGAAAGGAGATTGCTGCCCAGACCATACAACAGATGGCAGACAGGATTATGGAACTCCAGCCGGATACCAGGATAATCCTCCTTTCACCCATTGTAAGGGGCAGAAAAGGGGAGTATAAAAAGGAGTTGGAGCAGTTGAGGAAGGACGGTTATACAAAGGTAAAGATAGACGGTGAAATGAAGGACCTCGGCGAAGAGATTGTCCTGGATAAGAAAAAAAAGCACAACATAGATGTAGTTATAGACAGGCTTATTATCAAGGACGGGATTATAAAGAGGCTTGTTGACTCCCTGGAGATTGCCGCACGGTTATCAGAGGGAATTGTTAAGGTAGAACAGGTGCCGGCTGAAAGCGGGCGTGATAAGGAAGAGATGCTGTTCAATGAGAAACTTGCGTGTGTTGAGTGCGGTATAAGCTATCCAGAACTTACCCCTGCCATGTTTTCCTTCAACAGTCCCCACGGCGCATGTCCTGAATGCAACGGTCTTGGCGGGAAGCTATACTTTGCCCCCGAGCTTGTTGTCCCAAATAAGGAGATTTCTCTGAGGGAAGGGGCAATAGTTCCGTGGGGAAAGAAAACCTCTGTCTATTTCTATCAGATGCTGGATGCGCTTTCAAGGCATTACGGCTTTGACATCTATACCCCATTCAAAAACCTGCCGGAAAAGGTCCATGAGGTTCTCCTCTACGGCTCAGGCGATGAAGAGGTAGAGTTCTATTATGAAAAGGGAGAACGTCGCTATTACTACAAAAAGCCCTTTGAAGGCGTTTTGAAGAACCTGGAGCGCAGATACCACGATACCGACTCCTCTGATGTGATGGAGGAACTTGCCCGGTATATGAATACCCAGCCATGTCCTGTGTGCAACGGCTCAAGGCTTAAAAAAGAGGCATTGTTCATAAAGATTGACGGCCGTTCAATATCTGATACTACAAATATGTCCATAAAGGAATGTGCCAGGTTCTTCAAGGGGCTTAAGCTCGGAAAGGCGGATAGGGAGATTGCAAGGAGGGTTTTGAAAGAGATTGAGGAGAGACTGGGATTTCTTATAAATGTTGGTCTTGATTACCTTACGCTGGAGAGGCCCGCGGCAACACTTTCAGGCGGCGAGGGCCAGCGTATACGGCTTGCAACACAAATAGGTTCAAGCCTTGTGGGTGTCCTTTATATACTGGATGAGCCGTCCATAGGATTGCACCAGAGGGACAACAAGAAACTCCTTGACACCTTGAAGAGGCTCAGGGATTTAGGCAATACTGTACTTGTGGTGGAGCATGATGAGGAGACTATCCTATCAGCGGATTATGTCATTGACATGGGGCCAGGCGCTGGTGAAGGCGGCGGGGGTATTGTTGCCACAGGCACACCCGTGGAGATTATGCAGAATAAACAGTCCATAACAGGCAGGTATTTGACCAGGGAACTGGAAATCCCTGTTCCTCAAAAACGGGTAATGCCTGACGGCAGGTTCCTCACCATAAAGGGCGCAAAGGCAAATAACCTTAAGTCTGTAACAGTGAAGATTCCCATCAGACTGATAACCTGTATTACAGGTGTTTCAGGCTCAGGAAAGAGCACCTTGATTATTGACACCCTTTATAAGGCGCTGGCCCAGAGACTGTATCATTCAAAGGAAAGGGCAGGGGAGGTGGAAAATATCCTCGGCCTTGAATTCATAGACAAGGTGATTGACATTGACCAGTCGCCAATAGGCAGGACCCCGCGTTCCAATCCTGCCACATACACGGGTCTTTTCACGCCCACAAGGGATTTATTTGCGCAATTGCCTGAGGCGAGGATGCGTGGCTATCAACCCGGCAGGTTCAGCTTTAATGTAAAGGGCGGGAGATGCGAGGCATGTGAGGGTGACGGCCTTATAAAAGTGGAGATGCATTTTCTGCCGGATGTCTATGTTACATGCGAGGTCTGCAACGGCAAGAGATATAACCGCGAGACACTGGATATAAGATACAAGGGGAAGAATATTGCGGATGTCCTTGATATGACCGTTACAGAAGCCATGGCATTTTTTGAGAATATACCTCCCATAAAAGAGAAACTGGGTACTCTCTATGAGGTTGGTCTCGGTTACATAAAACTGGGACAGTCAGCAACAACCCTTTCAGGCGGAGAGGCGCAGAGGATAAAGCTTGCAAAGGAGCTGTCAAAGAGGGCAACCGGCAGGACTATTTATATCCTTGATGAGCCTACAACAGGACTTCATTTTGCTGATATCCAGAAACTGCTCGATGTGCTGCAGCGCCTGAGGGATTCGGGAAATACCATCGTAATAATTGAGCACAACCTGGATGTGCTGAAGACCGCTGATTACATAATTGACCTCGGCCCTGAGGGCGGGTATGCAGGCGGCAGGGTTGTTGCCACAGGTACGCCTGAAGAGGTTGCCGGGGTTGAAGGTTCTTATACAGGTGCGTTTCTGAAAAAGGTTTTACACAGC
>Ga0209431_10003565_pt1 | contig 12381 bp, 10 predicted proteins | sample RifCSP13_3_FD_184021 | JGI IMG/M metagenome (GOLD analysis project Ga0209431, IMG submission 184021) | Soil microbial communities from Rifle, Colorado - Rifle CSP2_sed 13_3 (SPAdes) (version 2) | ecosystem: Environmental > Terrestrial > Deep subsurface > Rock core/Sediment | place: Rifle...
GATCGGCGCGAAACCGATGGGTCCCTTGGTTTGCACGGTATACTGAATATACGAGATTCCCAGTGCGCTCTCACCGCGGACGATTGTGTTCGGGACGGTCGAATAGGATTCCAATAGGAGCGGCTTCTGCTTCGCCAGCGCCCTGACAAAATCCATCCACTTCTCGCCTTTCACCTGCTCCAGGTTCCAGAGATATTGAGCCGTGCTTGCGTGACGCGAGGGGTCGGGCATGCTGATTTTGCCCTGCCACTTGGCGTCGAGGAGATCGTCGAGGCTCTTCGGTATATCGGCGGCCTTCACCAGTTCGGTATTGTAAAGAATGCCGACCGGCGTGGTGCGCCATGCGGTGAGTTGCCCGTCCTTGTCTTTGAATTTGGCCGGGAAATTGGCCGAGCTGGCCGGAGCGAACTTCGCATAGACGTTATCTCGCTTTGCCAGGGCCAGCGGACCGCGGGCGCCGATGACCACGTCGAAACCCGGCTTGCCGGCGCGCCATTCGGTCAGCACGCGATCGATTACCTTGGTGGCGTCGGCGCGCCAGTACTCGGTCTTGATCCCGTGCTTCGCTTCGAATCCTTTTTCGATGAGTGCCATCACCTTGGGCACGACGGTGCCATAGATGATGACTTTGCCTTCCTTCTTGGCTGCGTCGATGGTGACCGTTTGGGCACAAGCCTCTCGCGCCGTAGAGCCGAAGGCGAAGACGATGCCGAGACCCAAAGCCAATCTCAACAATCCGCACGTCGCTCTAAAAGCCATAGAATCTACCTCCTGAGTCAAAGTTCGAACGCGCCTCGCTGTCATTCCGAACGAAAGTGAGGAATCTTTCTTAGATCCCTCGCGTCCGCTCGGGATGACAAATGTCCCCTCCACAACTACACCAATTCTCGCGCCATCTGTATCACTCTCTGTCTCGCCTCCTGGGTCCCCATAGGAAGCAAAACGGGCAGATCGAGCCCGCCCTTGATGAAAGCCGCCAACTGCTTTTGGCATTCCGCCGGCGTGCCGGCCACCGAATGAGTGAGCACGACCTCGTCGCTGATGAACTTCTTCGCCGCCTCCCAATCGCGCTTGGCGACGGCCACAGCCAATCCCTCCTGATCCACCCGTCCCCCGCCCAGGCGAATATTCTCCGCGTGATGGGTGTTGCGGAAGATATAGGCGAGAAACATTTTATTGGCCTCAATGGCCTCTTTGCAATCGTCCGAAACCGCGGCGGTCACGAAACCGGCCACGTCGCAATCCGCCGGCGACCTTCCCGCTTTCTCGGCGCCGGTTTTAATGTCCGACACGCAACGCGCAATATAACCGGGAGAGCAACCGCCGGACAATAGCACGCCTTCGCCGATCTCGCCGCCGAGTTGCAGCATGCGTGAGCGCACCGCCGTCAGGTACATTTTGATCGGCGTCGACGGAGTGAAACCCATCTTCGCGCCGTTGATCTTGAACATCTCGCCCTGGAAGTTGACGGTCTCGCCCCGTAGGAATCGGCGCAGGATCTCGACGTATTCGCGCATCGTCTTCAAGGGCCGCGGCGACTCTATTCCCGCCTCTTTCAACGCCGCCGCGTTGCCGGTGCCGGGGCTGGCGATGACGCGACCCGGCGCGAACTCTTCCATCGTCGCGATCGACATGGCGGAGATAATCGGGTGGCGCGAGTACGGGCTCATCGGCGCGGGAGCGACTTTAATAGTTTTCGTCGAAGCGAGCAATGCCATGGAGGTCGTGAGCGAATCTCGAAAACACAAATGATCGGACATCCAAATCGACTCCATGCCCGTTTCATCGGCCAGACGGGCAAGCTCGATCATTTCCTGGATGGAGTAAAACCCGTCGAAGCAAAGTCCCACGCGCATAAAGTATCTCCTAGAAGCCGTCGTGCAGAATCCTAGGCAAGTTTTCGGGCTGAACGCCCGAGAGTCCCATCTTTTCCAGCGTCAGCCCCTCGCTTCGGTAGTCGGTCCCCGTCGCCACGGAGGCTAGAGTAATCAGGGCGTCGATCACGGGTGTTTTTACGTCCATCAGTCTGCCGATCTCTGCCATCGGCACCAGTCCGCAACCGACATCTTCTTTAATATATCGATGATCCAGCGTAGACGGCGACTTTATGGTCCGGTTCGGCTCGCTCTCAGTGATAGCGCGATAAACTGAACCGCTGGCCCTGGCGTCGACAGAGGTGAGCCCGGCTTGATAAAAGATATCGATAAACCGTAGAGGTTTAAGTCCCAGACGATTGACGATCTCCAATCGCTCCTCATCGACCTCCTCGATCCACGCCGCAATTGTTGGAGTAATTCCTTCACGGTAATAGTAAAAATCGCCGCCGGTTTTTTCGATCCAGCCGGCATTGCCGATCATGCCCGCCGGGTGCATGATCGCATTGATATTGGAGAAGCCGGTCTCCAGCACGTTTTCAGCGGCAATGATATTGGGAAAGACCGCTTGGACTTCGCCGACCAGCTCACCGGTAAACTTACCGGGAAACGCCGCGCTGCGAAGATTCGTCGTGCGCCGATAAATTTCCACCCGACCCGGCTCCGGCATCCGGCAGATGTAGGTCAGCGTAACCGTCTCACAAAGTCTAACGTCAGATTTACATCCCAAGCCGCGTAAAAGATTAGCGAAATGGAGCGAGCCACCGGTATGGCCGGGATTGAGCAGGATGCGTTGCCCGTCGGTCAAATAGTCGGCTAAATTTTTCGCCAAATATTCATGCGCCACCGAAGGCGCCGCGATGACGATCAGATCGGCGCCCTGCACCACCGGCGGTAGATGCGAACTCATGAAGTACGGCGCGGCGGATTTCTTAACGCCGTCTTCGATAAGCTCGATCTCGCCGCGCTTGGCGAGCCTTGCAATCGTGCTCTCGGAGCGCGAGAACAGCCGCACTTCGTAACCGCGCAGCGTCAGATCCGCCGCCGCCGCGCAGCCGCCGTTGCCGGCCCCCAAGACTGCGATCTTTCGAATAGACATGATGCTAAAGCACTAGCCAAACATATTTGAATTTTCCCGACAAGGAGAAGATAGGAAAAGATGGTATCTCGCGCAAAGAACGCAAAGGACGCCAAGATTGATTTGGATAAAAGACGGGGCGGGGCGGGGCCTTTGCGAGCTTAGCGTGCTTGGCGCGATAAATTTTCTTAAAACTCATAAAGTTCCGGGCCCGCCCTGAGCATGCTAGTCGAAGGGTTCGAAGTTCAAAGTTTCGGATTCAGACCTGGAACCTTGAACGTTGAACCTTGAACTCGATTGATCCGTGTCTCGGGCGGCTTCCAGGAACAATCCATGCGCCTTCTGCCACACAATCAGATCTTCGAACGTCCTTATTTCCGCCATGGTCCCCCTAAATCCCTAACTCCATCAAGGCAGTGAGCTAGTCGCTAGTGAGCTAGTGATTTAGCCCGCCCCCCCGTCTGAGTCCGGCTAACTCACTAAATCACTAATCCCTAACTCACTGGCGAAGCCGCCGTTTCAATCCTTTCTTCTCTAAGTCAGCTCATCCAACTACCTCTATCCTCAATGAGAGCTTTGCCCAATACGAGTTTCAATCCTTTCTTCTCTAAGTCAGCTCATCCAACCCGCATCTCCATTTCCATATGCTCACTAGTGTAGTGTACCATAAATAACTTGACAATCGACTACGACGAAAGCTATCCTATGCATAATGCATTTGGCCCCACCCATCCTCCTGTCCTCGGAAGAACGCTCCGCTCTGACCGCATGGGCGCGAGCAAAGAGCCTTGCGTTGCGTCTGGTACAACGTGCGCAAATCGTAATCATGGCGGCTGATGGCGTGACAAGTCAGGACATCGCGGGGCAGTTGGATATCTCGAGGCCGACCGTCCAGTTGTGGCGGGAGCGTTTCCTCGCCTTGCGGATAGCCGGACTTGAAAAGGATGCTCCCCGCCCCGGCCGCATCCCCAGTATCCCCGAAAGCAAGGTCCGTGCGGTTGTCGAGGCCACGTTGCGTACCAAACCACCCGCAGAAACTCACTGGAGCATACGGGGCATGGCCAAGGCTCAGGGCATCAGTCCTATGAGCGTTCAGCGTATTTGGAAGCAGCACAACCTCAAGCCCCATCTCATCAAGACCTTCAAGATTAGCCGCGATAAACACTTTGTCGAGAAGCTCTACGATGTTGTTGGACTCTATCTCAATCCACCGGACAAATCCCTCGTTCTGTGCGTCGACGAGAAAAGTCAAATCCAAGCCCTCGATCGCACCCAGCCCGGTCTCCCGTTGAAGAAGGGTCGCTGTGGAACGATGACGCACGACTACAAGCGCAATGGCACGACCACTTTGTTTGCGGCCCTCAGCATGCTCGACGGCAAGGTGATCGGCGAATGCATGCCGCGCCACCGGCATCAGGAATTCGTCCGCTTCCTCAACAAGATCGATGTCGAAACCCCTTCCGAACTCGATCTGCACCTCATCGCGGACAACTACGCGACCCACAAACATCCGCGTGTAAAATCCTGGCTCCGGCGCCATCCACGCTTCCATCTGCACTTCATTCCGACTTCGAGTTCTTGGGTGAACATGGTGGAGCGGTGGTTCCGTGAGATCACCGACAAGCGCATCCGGCGCGGCGTCTTTAGAAATGTGCCGGAATTGATCGCCGCTATCCAAGAGTATCTGGAAAATCATAATCAGAATCCCCGCATCTTCACGTGGACTGCGTCCGTGGAGCAGATTCTGATCAAAGTCGCCAAATGTAAAGAAGCGTTGGGTACACTACACTAGCAGCCCGTCACGGCGAGCGAAGAGTTGCCCAGAGGGGGCACCGTGCTAGCGAAATAGCGCCCCCAGTTTGTGTGGGTTAAATTATGCTTGACAAGACACACTTTATTTAGTCTATTGTGCTTCAGGAGGTGTGTCATGGGCCGTGTAAACGTTTTCTTGAAGGATAAACTGCTCGACGAGATCAACGAGGAAGCGAAGGAAGAGGGAACCAACCGCAGCGCCCTCATCCAAACGGCATTGGAGAAGTATATCGACGCCAAGCGGCGCGGGCGTGAGGAGGAGGAAAAGCGCAAAAAGATGCAGGAAGCCTCCCGTAAAATGGACGCGTTGGCGAAAAAGTTGGGGAAATGGGACCCTCAGGCAACGATTAGGAAATTTCGCGACACCAACCTGAAAGGCGATTCGTGATTTCCGCCCATCACGCCGGCTACGTATTAGACGCGTCGGTTTTGGTGAAATGGTTCCTTCATCACCAGGAAGCCGACCGTGACCGTGCGTTAGCGTTGCGCGACCTTCACATCTCCGGTCGATCAAAAATTTACATTCCCCGGCTCGCCCTCCTCGAAGTTCTCAACGCTATCCGATTCAGTCCAAAAGGTGACGAAGAAGCCGGCGAGACGGCGTTAGAAGCGCTTCAAGATCTACATCTGGAAATCAAGCCGGGCGACGTCAACGTTTTGCGCAAAACCAACGCCATCGCCTGGGCCTACAAAATTACGATCTACGACGCCCTCTATGTAGCCCTTGCTGAGCAGCTTGGATACCCGCTCATTACTGCCGATGACGTGATGGTGAAAAAACTGAAAGGCCATAGCATCGTTACACCGTTACGAGAGCTGGAGTTTAAGTCTTGATTCGGTGAAGCATGAATCTTAGTCAATGCAAAAACCCTTCTAAAGGAACTTGAAGGCTCGGAAAGACTATGAAAGGCTAATTCACCAGTTCAAACTATTCAGTTTAATTGCATGTCACTTAGCATCGCACACGAAAAACTTGGCTGGCCCTCACCGGAGGATATACGAAATCCATCTGGTGAGGGGGCGCAGATCTTTGCCCGCTTGGCTCGATCCAAAATCGCGACCGCGATTTCTCGGCATCCAGGTGCTTCAGATGTAAAAATTGGAGTATTGTCGCGTAATCCTCAAGCTACCGATACAGAAGCACCCTTGGCCGTTGTCGCCGAGTTCAATAGGGAAGCAAGCGAGCAAACACTCCGCTTGCTCCATCGCTTGGCGTGGAATTTCTCTCACAGTCCGACAGTTGTGACGGTTGAGCCTAATCTGTTGCGGGTTTGGACCTGCTGCGAACCACCCGAGCCACAGGTAGCGCGGCCACTCAGCGATTACGTTGTCCAGGAGTTATCGACCGGAGAGCTTGCGAAGACGAGTCCTAGCGATATCGCTATCAGAGCCGCTGAGGTTCTTCATTGGGTAAACCTCGTTTCCGGTCAGTTCTTCCGCGAGCGCGCCGGACGGTTTCGCCGCGACCGACGAGCCGATCAAATGCTACTGAGCAATCTCCGACACGTGCGACATGTGCTTCATACGGCAGGACTCGAGGAAGATGACATCTGTCATGATCTCTTGGCGCGAATCATCTTTGTCCAGTTTCTTTTTGACCGCAAGGACCCTCAGGGAAACTCAGCGTTGAACCGGAACATGCTGGCTCGTCTCCACAAGGAAAGCATTCTGCGAGACGAGCGCCCGGATTTTTCGAGCGTTTTAGAAGATTACGAAGAAACATATCGTCTTTTCGATTGGCTGAACGGCAAGTTCAACGGCGATCTGTTTCCTGGCAAAGGAATTTCGCCACTAGACCGTGCACGAGGCTGGCGACATGAAAAGACGCATGTCAAGCCTAGACATCTCCGGTTGCTGCGAGACTTTATCAAAGGCAACTTGGATATGCCCTCGGGTCAGCTGTGCCTGTGGCCGCAGTATGCCTTTGATGCCATTCCACTGGAATTTATCAGCAGTATCTATGAGGCATTCGTCAGCGAGCGCGCGGCTCGCGAGGGCATATATTACACACCACCAAGCCTTGTGGATTTTATCCTCGACCGCGTACTGCCGTGGAACGGAGAGACGTGGAATTTAAAGGTCCTGGATCCAGCCTGCGGTTCCGGCATATTTCTTGTAAAAGCTTTCCAGCGGTTAATTCATCGCTGGAAGAGAGCACATCCGAACCAATCCATCCGGGCCGAGACTCTTCGCGGTTTGTTGGAAAAGAATCTGTTTGGGGTGGACAAAGATCCTCACGCCGTACGCGTTGCTTCGTTCAGTCTTTACCTCGCCATGTGTGACGAGATTGACCCGAAATATTACTGGTCTCAAGTGTCATTTCCTGCGATGCGGGGAAATCGACTTATCAATGAGGATTTTTTTGAGGAGAGTAACGTCGGTTTCAGTACGCAAGAGGCCGGTGGTACTTACGATCTCGTTATCGGCAACGTTCCTTGGGGAGAAAAGCTTCTGACCGAAGCCGCTAAGAGATGGGCGAGAGACACAAAGCATGAGTGGCCGGTGGTAAATGAGGGAATCGGCACACTTTTCCTTCCTAAGGCTTCGACGCTGACGAAGTCGGACGGGAAGCTCGCGATGATCCAATCCGCCAGCTCGTTGCTGTTCAATCGAAGCGGGCCAGCACGGAGCTTTCGTCAGAAGTTCTTTACTACCTTCCAGGTCGAGGAAGTCATCAATCTGTCGGCGTTACGGTTTAAAGTTTTCAATCGCAAGACCCACTCTACAAAAACCTCGGTCGCGCCGTCGTGCATCGTTACGTTCAAACCACAGGCATCGACCAACGAACGATTCGTTTATGTCAGCCCGAAGGAGGCGGAAGACTCAGCCGATGAGTTTGGTCTGACGATCAACCCGCAGGACGTTAAATATCTGTATCCAGATGAGGCTGCGAGGGATCCCGAAGTGTGGACCGCATTGATGTGGGGTAATGCCCGAGACAAAGCGTTTCTAAGGCAACTGAAGTCGTGTCGTACGATTTCTAGTCCTGAAGAGGGGGTCCGCCTTACGACACGTGAAGGAATTATATTTGGAGATCGGAAGAAACTTCAGCGGAAACTTCTTGGACGTTTAATCTTAAAAACCCGTACCTTTCCTCCCGACAGCCTGCTGTACCTCAACACTGAAGTTCTTCCTAAGAACGATGAGGTGTTTACCGATTCCAAAGCGTCCACCGACTTCGATGCGTTCGCCTTCCCACAGCTGATCATTAAACAAGCTTGGCTGAAACCAGCCTCACGCTTCCAGGCCAGGCTCGTCCGGGACAGGACTGATAGAGGGGTCCTTTGCACGCAAAGTTACGTCACCGTTCACGTGCCTATCGACCAACGTGGTATCATTGAGGCTGCCTGCCTAAGTTACAATAGCGCGTTGGCTGTTTATTTCCTGCTTCTCACCAGCAGTCGATTTGCGTCCTATCGACCAGAGCCCCTAGTTGAAGAATTACTCCAGGTTCCAATCCCCGAACCGCGCTCCGGCATACTTGACGGAGTAACGGCTTTCAAGGAAATTGACGACCGGGTCCGTGACACATTTGGCTTCAAAGATGCGGAATGGGTGCTTGTCGAGGATCTATTCGATGTCACTCTGTCGGACTTTAAGGGTGACGCAAACTCGCCGGGACGGCAGCGGACGCAGCGAGAAGATGGATCAGCTGTGGAGCCGCAGCTTCGTCGCTACTGCGAGTACTTCATTCGCGTCCTTAAAGCTGGTTTCGGTGAGGACAAGCGGATCACGGCAAGGATCTTCCACGAGACTGGCCAAGATCAACTACCGTATCGGTTGGTAGCTTTTGAGTTGAACCAGAGTTCTCCAGAACAAGTTCGTATTGATCCGTTGCAAGGACGCGAAATCCTCGCCGAACTCGACGCGTTGAACCGAACCTGGCTGGGCACGGGGAAAACAGCGGGCGGAAGTATCTATCATCGCCGCGTGGTCAGGATATATGAATACCGCGACAAGACCCCCACCATCTTTGTTATCAAGCCGGATGCCTATCGCTATTGGACGCGAAGTATGGGCCTTTACGATGCGGACGAGGTCGCCACGGATTTCATTTCGTGGCAAACCACCAGAGACTCCAAACAGCCTATTCGGAAATGACCTCGGCAGACCATTTAGATTTGCAGCGCGGTGGCTCGCTGCCGCCCAATGACTTCATTCTTCTCGCTGGTACTTGGTGCCGTGACCAATCCGCGATTCTCCTAAGTGGCGCCGCAGAATCAAGTTCACAGATTGGGTCTGATCGTGTAGTTCCACCTCGGTAATGTCTCGTGGGGTTTGAGTTTCAGTCGACGGAGTTGTTCGGGAGTGGGTTCTGTGCCGGTGGGATAATGACGTCGATCCAGGTAAGCAGAGACGGCCAAACCAGTTTTAGTGGACGTGGTACGGATGAAGTTGAGGATTTTCTGATAACTATCGAGGGGTTCACCAGCCCAGTTTTTGGAAATTTCGGAGAAGAGTCGATGCTCAACGGGATTCCATTTGGAAGCGCCAGTGGGATAGTGAGCGACAGTGACAGTGAGGTGAAAGCAGTCGGCGAGTTGAGATTGGAGTTCGGTTTTCCAAGCCCGCCGCCGACAACTGTTGCTGCCGCCGCTGTCGGCCAGAATCAGCAGTTGGCGCGAGCAGGCGTATTGACGGAGTCCCTCACGTTGCCACCAGTGAGCGATGGCGTGAGCCGCGAAGGCAGATGTGTCGTGAGAGAGACCAACGATAACGGAACCGCGGTTGGTGAGCGGCTGGTAGATACCGTAGGGGATGGCCACGCCGATGGAGTCGGAACGGAAGTCGTGATCATGGACGGGCCAGGGTTGCCGATCCCAACGGGTGCCGGAGTTTTTGAAGTTGCCGACCAGTTCGCGCTTTTTAGTATCGACGCTGATGATGGGCATACGGCGGTGGCGGAAGTGCTCACGTAGATCGGCAATGTAATCGAACTGGAGGTTTCGGTCGGGGCTAGAATCGGTGGCGAGTTTCTTTTGGTTGACGCGCAAGGAGTAATCCATCTCGTGGAGCAGACGCGCGACGGTGTTGGGTGAGACGGCAAAGCCGTAGATACCGAGCAGATTCGCAATCTTGTCGGTAGTGCGACGAGACCATTTCAGGCCAGTCATGGGATCGCCGGCGGTGTCATGTTCGAGGAGATTCTCGATGGTGGAGATTATTTCGGGAGTTTTTTTTCCGTCGCAATGCGCCCGCCACCCTGGCGGCGGGTTCGGCCGCCGGACGCAACATCATGATCGAGCAGGTGCTGGCGTCCTCGGGCCACCGTGTGAGCATCCAAAGCCAGGAAGTCGGCCAACAGAGCATCCCCGCCACGGCCAAGCTTGATGGATTCCAAGCCCGCGTAAAGACGCCGCTGCTGCTCGTTGAGCAGGCTGTAGAAGAGCAAAATGGCGGCTTTGAGTTCCTCGGGCGAGACTTGGAGAGCGCTGACATCGGCCACAACGGGAACCGATTGCGTGGTGCGCCGCGTTAGAAACTGCTGGCGATGGGTGGAACGATCGATCGCCGTGTACAGGTAGAGGCCGCTGACTTCGGTTCGCTGAAGACGGCCCTGTTCGACCAACTGACGTAGTGCGCCGTGTACTTCCACGTGCAGGGCGTCGGCAAGATCACTGGCAAAGAAACCCTCTGGGGAGCGGTTGACGAAGGTTTCCACGGTCGCCAGCAAGGTGCCATAGCGAGAGAACCAGACAGCCTCATGAGACCACAGACCCTTGTCGTCGAAGCGAGCGATCTCGCTCAGAGTGTAGTAGCCGCCGCGGTGGGTATAGCTGGAGAGGTAGCCCAGCGGCTTCAACTTGCGAAAGACCGTGAGATCGACCTCCGTGCCCAGAGCACGTTTCAGTTCGGGAAGAGTGGCGATTTTGTGGCGCAGCAGACACTGCCGCAGAGTCTTGGCATCGAAAGTGTTGGGCCGCATAATGTTAGAATTCCGACTGGCCTCCTTAGAGTGTCGGAACTATAACATAACTAGCGCATGGAATCATCTCGGCGAGCCACGCGCTAAACCAGCCCCTTTTTATCGGATAACGCTGTTACGTGACAGAACCAGAATGCGATGTTACGACGCAGCCGTATTGATATAACAACGACTGCGAATGAATAGTTATTATTGCGTCAACTCTAAGCTTTGTGTGGCGGGCGTACGACCAATTGCGGGCGGATAATCCGTTCATTGATGCGAGAGATCTAGAGCGCAGTATCACGCAGCTTCTTGAGCCTCGTATTGGTCGCGCAATGTCGCGTTTTGAACCATTCTATATCCAACATGAACCGTACGAACGCGAGTCGATGAAGCGCCCGCCTGCCCGACCACCTCAATACGATCTAGCCTTCATTTTGAACGCGGACGAACAGATTAAGTGGCCGATGGAAGCCAAGGTATTGGAAACGGTTGGGGCCGTCGCCGATTATGTGCGTGATATTCAGGAAGAGTACCTGACATGTCGCTACGCGCCGTTTTCCAGTGAGGGAGCGATGATTGGTTACTTGCTTTCCGGGGCGCCGACTGATGCATTCCAAAACATTGCTGAAAAGGTCCCCTGCGAGCTTACGGACCATCCAGGTTTCCCCGCGCGACCGCAAAAGGTATCAAATCACGTTCGCAATGTACCAATTGGGAAGCCATATCCGTCGACATTTCGTTGTCATCATCTGATGCTGGAATTCCCAGGCACGCAGCGGGCTCGGCAGTAGTGAATTAGGCGTCTGGTCTCCGCAATTCTTGCCATTCGACTCAGATAGCACGTAAATAGCGTGATGGAAGATACGCTGTCGCCGGATTTAGAAATGGGCCAAATCCCAGAGATCGGGCCATTTTTTTTCCTTGAAGGATAGTTAGCAGTGGTCTAGCTTTATACCCTGCCAACCTCATGGGAGCGCGCCCACAGATGCCGGTTTTGCAGTTCAAAGGAAAAACCGCGATTGAGTGTTATCACCACACGGTGCCGCACATCTGGCAGAAACTGGCCGAAGATTTCCAGGACGAGACATTCCGCGTCCAAGTCCTGGACGAGGGAGAATACACGGATCGTGATTGGCGAGATGACTTGAAGAAATTGCTTGAGTCGAGTGTCTGAAGGCAAGAGAGAATTTGCCTACTTCACCTCAAACGGTATCCCCATCTTCTTCGAGATATCCAGCAAGTCATCCACCACAGGCTTGATCAACGGGATTCCTTCCTTGCTTCGGATCGCTTCCGCTTCTCTTTCCGGGTCACCGGGGATGAGCGGGCCGTTGGTGCCGGGGGCGGGGTTGGTGTTTCGGCGGCGGAATTGATCCCGAGTGTTGACGCTCTTGACTCTGGAAGGGCTCGCGGCGTTCCCCAACAAACGCGATGATGCCCCACAAAAATTCGGTTATTCGGGGTTCGGGGTTAGAATATCACTTCGGTGCCTCGCAATCGGCTGCCGGTGAAATGAATGCAGAGATCTCCCGAGTGCTTCTTGAGGGCGCGGTGGATCTCTTCGCGGTCCTTACTATGAGCCACGACACGGCCTTTGCGCAGGGAGGTGAGCGCGTCTAGCTTGTAGTCGGTTATCAATAGCCATTGGGCGGGAAACCGAGCTTTCATCTGTTCTGTCGTAAGCAAGGATTTTTTGGACATGACGT
>Ga0209431_10003566_pt1 | contig 12377 bp, 8 predicted proteins | sample RifCSP13_3_FD_184021 | JGI IMG/M metagenome (GOLD analysis project Ga0209431, IMG submission 184021) | Soil microbial communities from Rifle, Colorado - Rifle CSP2_sed 13_3 (SPAdes) (version 2) | ecosystem: Environmental > Terrestrial > Deep subsurface > Rock core/Sediment | place: Rifle...
ACTACCTTCCCCTTCTTTTGCAGGGGTAGGGGTAAACCTTTCCAACTCAACATAGGGGTAAACCACGACGGCCTCCCGCCCGTAGTATCTTTTAATCTTGATGGCAATATTTTGGGAGTTGGCCAAAAAGGCATCTACTCTCTGGGCCGCAGTATAATCCCAAAGGCGAAGATAGGAAAGGGCGGGAGTTAAAAGCTTGCCCAGCCAAGGCTTATCAATAAAGTAGCGTTCCGGTTCCCAAAACATCCGCCCCGGTGAGTGCATGAAACAAACATGCTTGGTTTCCGGCCGGGTTATCACCCCATGGGCAAACCGGGCCGAAGCTGAAATAACCAAGTCGTAATCCGACAAATCCAGTGATTCAAAAGCCAAAGGATAAAAAGGAGCAAGGGGCAGCTGCAACTTCCTTTTAAAAGGAATTTTCTGCATGAAGGTGGTTAAAACCTTACGGCCGGGTAACTGCTCCAACCTTTGCGGGGTAGCCATGCTGGTAAAGATGTCGGCCTGGGGGAAAATTTCCGCAATTGCCGCAAAGATCTTGCCTCCCCCTTCATACGGGGCAGTTAAATCATCAGCCCCGACCGCAATCTTAAGATTAGAAAATAGTTTGCTGGACACGGCGGATTAATTTTAGCAGTTGAGATTAATTCTAAAAGGAAAGAGCTTCTTGATAGACCTTAAGGGTTTTCGCCACAAATTTATCCATTGAGAATTCTTTTTTCACAAACTCTTGTCCCTGCTCTCCCATCTTTCCGCGAAGATTAGGAGATTTAGCTAATCTTTGGAAAGCGATAACTACCTCTTTGGGATTGTCGAAGTTAACCAAATAGCCGGTTTTTCTGTTCTGAATGGTATCTTTTATTCCCACGACATCTGATCCTATGACCGGGACTCCTTGAGCCGATGCCTCCAAAGGAGCCAACGGTAATCCCTCATGATAGGAAGGGAGAACCAAAGCATCGCTAACTGAAATAATTCTGGCAACATCGTGTCTTTCCCCTAAAAAGAGAGCATTTTTCTCAACGCCGAGTTCTCTAACCTGTTCCATTGATGTTTTCTGTCCTTCCCCGCCACCGGCAAAGATGACTTTAAGATTTGGAATCTTTTTAACCAAGTTTGGCAGTAGCTCTATAAAACGCTTATGGCCCTTCACCTCATCAAATCTGGCAACCATTAAAACAGCAAAATCTTTATCTTTTATCCCTAATTTCCTGCGAAATTCTTGCCCCAATTTACCAACGATCTCCTTATTCTCAGAAACCCGAATACCATTCAAAACTACCCGAGATTTTCTCTTAGAAAAAATCCTCAAGCGCAGACCTTCCTTCTCTTGACTTTTCGAAACACTAATTACTCTGGTTGTAAAAATACCCAATATCCGCTCCAGCCAAAGGTAAAGAAACTTTGCCAGCGGGTTTTTCCGCGAGTAATGGAGTCCGTGAAAGGTTTGGACTACCGGGATACCCAATAAAAAACCAGCTTTACGAGCATAGAAACCGGCCCCTTTTCCGTGAGAACTAATCAAATTAATTTCTTCTTTTTGGAAAACTGCCAGAAACTTTTTAAAAGTCCCCCAGGAAATCCGATTTAGGTCAACTGGATAAGTTTTAACATTTAATTTCCTAAATTTTTCATTGAAAACACCTCCCGAAGGTGCCGCAATGACAAACTCAAAACTTTCCCGTTGCTCCTTCGATAAGTTATCCAAAAGGCTGTAAACGACTTGAGGAGCCCCACCAACATCGGAACTAGTTAGAGCCAAAAGCACCTTTTTGGGGCGGTCTTCGGCATCCCGGCCAATCCGCGAAAGAGCCTGGACTAATCCCAATACGCCCCAAAATAAGATCATCGGAGCGTCTGAGAAAAATTGTTCACCGGAAATTAAGTTATCCAGCAACCAACCAGTTGCAAACCCCCCTAGAAGGAATCCAAAGGTAGCAACCTCCGAATCAGCCGAAATAGTAAAGCGAAGAATGTAGCCAAAAATTAAAATCCAGATTCCAATTAGAAGGATAAGTGATATGATCCCGCCCCGTGCCCACAAATCCAAAAACAAACTGTGGGTTAGACTAACTCCGGTAAATTTTTCCAGATTTTCCCGACTGTAACCCACCCCAAATATTGTGAATGCGGGATTTTCCTTTAAAGTTGTAATGATCGCTCCCCAACGCTCCAGACGACCCCGGGATGAGGCATCCAGAGCCAAATCCCATTCGTCCCCCCAATTATTGGAAAGCGGATCGCCAGAAACGCTTTGACCGGTTCGCTCAGGTAAAAAGGTAAGAGTGGAAGCAAACTTGTCATAAACCTGAGGATTCAACCAAACCAGTAAACTGCTGGTTAAAGCGAGGAATAAAACCGTAAAGACAATTACTTTAATTTTCCTTTCCTTCAGAAGCCAAAGAAACCAACCCCCAAAGACCAGGACTGCTGTAATAATTGCACCCCGGGAAAGAGTGTAAAGAATCGCGCCATAAAAAATGAAAGTAGCCATCCCAAAAAAAGTAAACCAGCGGGAGCTAAATTCCTTAAAACGGGAAACAATCACCAAGCAAATCGTCAGAATAATGGTGGCGTAAAGACCGTAGGTGCCGTGCGCCGCCTTACCGGTCAAGCCGGTTGTTAAATTTAGAGGATCAAAAAATTGTCCAAGAACTCCCACACTACGGTTGTAAATACCGTATTCCCAAAAATCGATTACGCCCCCCGACTGCAGGAAGGTAAAGACACGGATTAAGGAGACCAAAGCGGTCGCAACCCCCACCAAAACCAAAAGCACCAAAACCCGGTTGGTGTTGGTGCGGCCTAAGTAGCGACCCGTATAAATTGCCAAAGGGAAGGGCAGAAAGTAAAGTGTGTACTTGATGAGTCGCAAAAAAGTCCCAAGCGAAAAAATTCCCGTCAGAAAATAGCCGTATACAAAAGTTAGAAGCAGAACCAACATCAGGGAAAAGTACAAAAATGCCAAACGGTTTGGCAAAATAATTTGCTTAATCGATTTCCAAATATCTTTTAACCGTTTATTTTGATGGAACACCAGGAATCCCGTCCCAAGGATCAAAAAAGGGAGAAGAGGCTCAACGTAAATATCTTCCCAAATCTTTATTTTTAAAATAACCGGAGTTAAAACTAGAAAAAGGAGAAAGGAAAAAACACCAATTTTTTCTAAAGTTACCTTTTTAAGCCAATTTTTCATAAAGATTTAAGTATTGCCGAGCACAAACTTTAGTTGAGAAATATTTTCTTGCCACTCTAATTGAATTTATTTTCAAAAGGCTATTTTCCTCAACTAGCTTTTGCATTTTAACCCGAATGTCTCTCTTATCAAAGGGATCAACCATCACACCACAGTTATTCTGCTTTAAGATTTCTACAACACTTTTCATCTCATTTGAGGTAATTACTGGCAAACCAGCCGCTAGATATTCCACCACTTTTACACTTAAAACCAAGGATGTGGTAGAAATTTCTCCCCCCATTGCAGCAATTCCCGCATCACCTAGCGACAGGATTTTCTCTAACTTTGGAGGATTTTGAAGAATCTTAAATTCCCTTTGGGGTACATCCAACTTAAATAGCGCCTTACTTATTTCTTGCGGATCCGAGTAAGTAACGACTAAAAGGTAGGGGTCTTGAACGAACTTACGTAAATCTGCGTAAAGTTTTGCAATAAAATCTGGAGGATGGAGCCGACCAAAACTCCCGGAGTAAACAAATACAAATCTATCTGCGATTACTTGCTCCTCCCGGCCTTTCTTTCTCTCCGCTGGTGTTACTTTATAGAGTTGGTCCGAGACACAATTGGGAATATAGACGGCGGCTGATTCAGGAGCAGCTTTTTTAACATAACCAACCATTCCAGTTGCCTGGGCAACCACAAAATCGGCTGACTCGAACATCTTCTTTTCCAAACCTTCCCAAAATTTGTAATCGGATTCAGTTTTTTGCCACTTACCATGAATAACCCCCTCTAAAAGATAGGGCGCGCGCATATCAAAAACGAAACGAACCTGAACACCGATCTTTCGAACGAACCAACCTGCTAATGCCGATAAATATGAACGGGCGTGGATAATATTAATTCGATATCTAAGAACAAAAAATAAAATCAGAGGAATTACTTGAATAAGATAGAAGGGAACTGCCCAAATTGGCATAAAGGACCGGGCGACGGGAACAATGGGAATAATAAAAAACCTGATCCCCAACTTTTTGCAGTAATCTCTAACCTGGTAATAATTTTTAAAGTATTTCAAAAAGCGGTTTATGGAAGGAAGATTTAAGATTGTGATATCTGAACCAATGCTTTGTTTTTTAATTTCCCCCAAAAGGTCCAAAACCTGACTTTTTAAAACCCCGGGTTCCAACAAATTCTCCCGACTGATTAAGTAAAGAACGTTATTTTTGCTCATTTCTAATTGCTTCATAAAAATATCCTAAGTTGCGGGTAACTTTAGAACCTAAACCCAACAGGTAGAGAATCAAAATATCAGCTTTGGAAAAATCACTGATCTTTAAGTCTTTCTCAGAATAAAATCTCCGATCAAAAAACTTTAACGGGTTCGGCGGTAATAAATTTATTAATGGGAAATGATTTCTCAATTGCCGGTGGCCTCTCCCAATCCTAAATTCCTTCTTGAAAAGCGAACTAACTGATTCCCGAGCGGGGTGGTGCAATAAATCCCCACCAATAAAAATCTGCCCAATTCCAGCTTCCCAAACGCGATTGCCGAATTCAGAGTCCCCGCCCGAAATTAACTTTTGGTCAAAAAGACCCACTTTCTTGAATACACTTTTTCGAACAGCAATACATCCTGCCCCAGCAAAGTGGCGAGTATTCATATATTCTTCGACAGGAAATCCCGTAAGCTTGTTATAGATTCCCGCTAAACTTGTACCGGTTGGGTGAATTTCAATGCTGAATCCCAGATAACCGACTTTCCTATCATTAAAACTGCTAGAGATAAATGAAAACCAAGATTTACCCGCCCACATGTCTGAGTCGATAAAAGCAAGAATCTCACCCTTCGCTACCTGGATTGCTTTATTGCGGGCAGCATAAGAACTTTGAATCTTATCTTCGACTAAAAGAGAAACACTTTTGGGGTATCTTTTAATGAAATCCCCCACAATATCCCGAGTGTTATCGGGAGAATTGTTATCCACCACGATAATTTCAAAACGATCACGAGGGTAGTTCTGGGAAATTAACGATTCCAGGGTTGTTTTAATACCTTCTGGGTCGTTGTAAACCGGAATGATTGCGCTGATAAAACCCTTCATGTGATTATCTCCTGCCGGATGCTCTCCAAGATTACCCCAGGCTTAAAACGGGCGCGCAGGACCAGATGCCAGATTTTGACCAGCTTATCGATTTCCCGATTCTCAAAGAAACCAGTAAAGTACAGGATTACCGGGAAAACCAGCACAAGCAAAATCTTAAGAAGTAAGGTTAAAAATAAGCCAAATTTAATTAAAGTGGCAACATAAACCAGAAAACTGCCGACAAGTAAAACAATTAAGATTCGTCGAAATTCATATTTTACCGGGTAAACACGCTGAGCTAAAACAAGCTGAATTAAAGCCAAAGCCACAAAGGAGACAAAAGTTGAAACAGCCGCGCCGATCATACCGAATCTTGAAATCAATAAATAGTTCAAAACAATATTAAGAACACTGGCCATTAGCGTAGACAGCGCGGAAAGATGCGTTTTCTTTGTCACGGCGGCACCCACCCCAAAGCTTAAGAATAAACCGTAGGCAACATAAGAAAAGGAAATCAAGGGAATAACCACATAAGCCTCATGAAACGCGGGACCCGTTAAAATCTGGATGGCTTCTTTTGCAAAAACGGAAACCAGAAAAGCAGCGGCAAAACCGATCAGATAAAAATAGGTATTGATTTTTTGAAAATAATATTTAGCATCCTTAGGTCTTTCCTCATAAACCGAAAAAATTAAACGCGGGGCCGCCAGCTGCAGAGCTCCCGTTACCAAAGTGATTAAATTGCCAACGCGGTAGCCAACGTTGTAGATTCCCACCTCGGCAGTACCAGCAAAATAATTAAGAAAGTAGCGGTCAGAGGAGTTCAGAATCCAGACGGCCAAGCCGGCCGGAACCAGAGGCAAACCAAATTTAAGCATATCCCGCAACCAGTAGGATGAGAAGCTAAAGCTTATGCGCTTAAATGAGTAAAAGAGTCCAATCAGATAGCCTAAAACCGCTCCGATCAAATTTGCCCAGAAAATTCCGGCCAGACCCAAGCGCAGAACTACTACTAAAAAAATCGAAAATACAATCGTGGCGATAAGCTTGGCAAAATTTATCGTGACGTAGTTTGAAGGCCTTCCCTCCGCCCTAAGAAGAGCTAAGGGAACCGCTAACCCCGCGTTGAAAAACAAGGCAATCGAGGAAAGAACTACCAAAAAGGAATACTCCGGGGTACCAAAAAGTAAGGTACTGATAGAGCCGGATAAAAGCCAACTTAAAATCGCAATTACAAGCGGAAACAAGGTTTGAGCGATAAATGCAGTACCGGCTACTTCTTTCCGCTGCGATTTCTTAGCGGAAAAATAAGAGCGGAAAATTGCCGTCCCCATTCCTAAATTAGCAACTACCAGGATAACGGAAAATAAAATCCCCAGAAGGGATGAGACACCATAGGCATCAGGAGACAAAATCCGGGTATAAAAGGGCACCAGAAAAACGGAAGCTAAAGTGCTTGCAACTCCAGTAATTCCATAAACAACAGTTTCCCCCAAAACTTTTATTAAATCCTTAAACATCTTTAATTAATTTTTTCAGTTACCATGGTTTTAAAAGAAGCGCGCAAAATTATAATCCATTCCTTTCGATAATCGACAGCAATCTTTCCGCGATTTTATCTGAGGCGGACCGCTTTGCCAGATTATAGCCATTTCTCCCAAGTTTAATGCCGAGATCCTTATTTTTTGCCAAACGCAGTAAAATCTCTGCAAGCTGCTGATGATCTTCCGGGTTAATCAGAAATCCAGTTTTCCCATCCTTAATGGCATCGGGGATCCCCCCGGATCTTGAACCAATTACGGGTTTGCCGAACGCCCCCGCTTCTAAATAAACAATGCCAAAACCTTCGTAATCGCCAGCAATATTAACGGGAACCATCACAAAAACATCACAAGCATCATAAAAACTCGGTAAATCCTCATCTGGGGTATAGCCCACAAAATTTACGGTATCTTCCAGATTGAGGTCCCTGATCAGATCCTTTAGAGTAGCTTCCTCCGGGCCACGACCAACAATCAGGTACGAGAAATTGCCGTACCCGGCTTGTTTTAAATGCGCTAAGGAATTTAAGACGGTGGCGTGCCCCTTCCTTTTGATAAGTCGGGAAATGGTTAAAATAACAAATTTCTTTTGCAGTTTGTATTTGGTTCTTATTTTTTGGGGTTGCGTTTCAACCTTCAGCAACTCTTGCTTAAAACCCGGATTAAGAACTGCGATCTTACCGCTAGGTACCTTAAAATCGCTAATTAAAGTATCTCTCGTAAAACCGCTGATAGCGATAATAAGTTTCGAGCTTGCCAATGCTGCTCTTATTTTCTGTGGACCCAAAATGGCCAACTCCTGCCCATGAATAAACGAGACAACTGGTAACCCAACAAACTTGAAAATATACCACAGAGGAAGAGGGATAGCTTTTATATCGGCAATATGCACAACCTGGATCTGATGCATTTTTAAAATCATTAAGACTGCCAATGTCAGGCCGCATATTCTTAAAATCCTGCCCAATCCGCTGTAGTTCCCAAACCACCTGCTTCTAACAATCTTTAAAGAGGAATTGCGGTCAAATTCCTGGTAATCCCCTTCTTTTGGAGCCAAAACTACCGCGGATTTTCCTGGCAAGTAAAAATAAATTCCCATGTGGGAACCGATTCCCCCCTCCGCAGGGAAAAAATTGGAAGTTATCAGCAGTGTTTTTTTCATGATATTTTGCTATATCCCCATGCCTTAATCTTATTGATGAGCTTTCTAACCGGTTTAAAATTAACGACTTCCCCAAAATATTTATTCCTCTTGAGAAGTCTCATTAAACGGTTCAAATTCAAAAAAATATCGGTAAATAATCCTTTAATAAAGGAGGGATAGCTATCTTTTGCATAAAGGTAGGTATCAGTTTGGTTAAAAATCCGCACTGCCCGATACCCTAAGGGACGCAAAATTCTATCCAGGCTTCTTTTTGCCCCCCACGTCTGCGCTTCAATAACAAGATGAGGAGAATGATTCTTTAAGGTATCTTGTGCGCCCATTAAAACATGCGCCTCGTAACCTTCAACGTCAATTTTAATTAAAGAAACTTTATCTTTTTTAAGTAAAGAATCCAGCATTTTTACTTTAATTTCGTTACCCTCAACAACTTGAGAGCTTCCCAATTTTCCACCAAGAGCTTCCCGGATAGACACCTTACCAGGCTTGTCTCCTAAGGCCACGTTAAAAGTTTTTATCTTATTTCCCAGCTTATTATCCTTGATGTTCTTCACCAAGATCGAATAGGTTTTTTTATTAGGCTCAAATGCAAAAACTTTGTCACAATTGGTGAAGGATGCCAAATAAATCGAATGGTTACCTATATGAGCGCCGACATCCACAATTACAGAACCAAGAAAATCGAATTTTTCCAAGTACTGCAGCATTTTCTGCTCGTAAAAATGGCCGCTTTTAATAGTTTTAACAACGGTATCCGAACCGGATTCTGTAAAATAAAAATTTAAATTTCGATAACTAAATTTTGTCATTTTTTTAACTTTCAAATTCTATCACTGAACCCTGCTGAGAAACCTAAAACTTCCTTTAAGCATACGTGGAGAAATTAAAAGTGTGGTTATATTAAAATAGAGCGGTTGCAGGAAATCAGAATAAAGAAATAATGACGAAAAAAGCTTTAATTACAGGATTAACTGGGCAGGATGGAAGCTACCTGGCGGAATTACTTTTGAACAAGGGTTATGAAGTTTGGGGAATGGTGCGACGCACTGCTACCGAAAATACCCGAAACATCAATCATCTCCTCGACCAGATTCAGATTGTTGAGGCCGACCTGCTCGATTCCCGTTCGCTGGTTGAAACTATTAAAAAAGTTATGCCTGACGAAGTTTATAACCTGGCCTCTCAATCCCATGTTGGCACTTCTTTTTCCCAACCGATTTTTACGGCGGAAGTAACCGGAGTTGGAGCTTTGCGACTATTTGATGCCGTTCAGCTGATTAAGCCGGATTCCAAAATTTATCAAGCCTCATCTTCCGAACAATTTGGAGATGCGGCCGAGAGTCCCCAAAAAGAAAGCACTCCGATGCGCGCCCGAAGTCCTTATGGGGCAGCTAAAATCTTCGCCCACAATGCCGCTAAGGTTTATCGGGAGAGCTACGATATGTTTGTTTCCTGCGGGATTCTCTTTAATCACGAGAGCCCCCGGCGGGGAGACTTGTTCGTGACGCAAAAAATTGCCAAAGCGGCCGCCCGGATTAAAGTTGGAAAGGAAAAGGACCTGACCCTTTGGGACCTCAAACCTCGCCGAGACTGGGGGTTTGCCGGTGATTATGTAGAGGCAATGTGGTTAATGCTGCAACAGGATAAACCGGATGATTTTGTCATCGCAACTGGAGAAAATCACACTGTTAAGGAGTTTTGTGAACTGGCTTTTGACCATGTTGGTCTAAACTATAAAGATTACGTCAAACTCGACAGTAGCAAAGCCCGTCCGGCCGAAGTTAGCGTTTTGATTGGGGACTATAGCAAAGCCCGCAAGGTATTAGGCTGGAAACCAAAGATCGGATTTAAAGAGCTGGTTGAAATGATGGTTTCGGCCCAACTCGCAGAGGAACGCTAAATAAAAAAGGGGTAGATGTTAAACACCTACCCCAATGGCCCGATAAGTAACTCCAAGTTTCTTAGCGTTCTCTTTCCCTAAAACATTGCGGCCATCCACAATCACCTTCTCATTCAAAATGAAGGCGATCGCCGACCAGTCCAGGTCAAAGTATTCGTCGTGAGCGACCATAATAACGACTGCGTCCGCCCCCTTCACAGTCTGGTAGACGTCCCCTTTGTATTCGGCCACGTAGGGGTCATGGATCACAACTTCAAATCCCCAGCTCTCCAGAACGTCAACCAAGACGGCGGAAGGAGAATTGCGGGTATCATCGCTATTTTCCAAATAGGAATAGCCTAAGACCGCAATTTTGTAACCGTTAACGTCCTTGGCACCGGCGGTCCGCAAGCCATCTACTAAAAGCTGGGCCGTGTGGATTGGCATTCGGTCGTTAACTTCCTGCGCCGCAGCAATTACCTTAGTTAGCGATCGATTATGAACATTTGCCGTAAGAAGACTGAAGTCTTTAGGCAAACAATGACCGCCCACTCCCGCTCCGGGCTTGAGCATGTTGCGGTCAGGACGCTTGTTAATAAGTTTTCTGACCTCCCAAACATCCGCCCCTAAATCCTCGCAAATAATCGCAAACTCGTTCGCCGCCGCAATTTCAATTGCTCTTAGAGTATTTTCCGAAGTTTTGACAACTTCAGCAGACAAAAGATCTGTCGTATCCAGTTGCCCCTTTACTACCTGAGAGTAGAAAGCGACGGCAACTTCCCCCGCTTCCTTAGATGAAGCTCCCACAACCCGATCGTAAGTTCGGATAATCTCCAGAAGACGTCCGGGCATTAAACGTTCTGGGCAGTGCACCAAAAAGAAGTCCTTGTGCAGCTTGAGACCGGAGGTTTTCTCCAAAAGAGGCTTAACCACGGTATCCATAGTCTTAGGAGCAATAGTGGATTCGATAATTATTAAGGTACCGCTCTTTAAATGCTCTCCAATACTCTTTAAAGCAGCCGTGAGCGCTCTGTAGCGCGGCAGTTTGGTCTTGTCATCTACTGGAGTCTCTACCATCACCAGAACGACATCGGCCTCACCCAGGGTTTCAAAGCTGGAGTAGGCCTTTAGGGTTCCCTTCTCGACAACTTTCTTTACCAGCTCAGCCAAACCAGGTTCCTTGCCCTCGATTGGGCTTACCCCTTTGTTGATCAAGTCAACTTTTGGCTGCTGAATGTCGTAACCACTAACCTGGAATCCGGCCTCCGCCCAAAGGGCTGCTACCGGTGTTCCCACGTAACCCAAACCCACTACAGCAACTTTAGCCGTGTGGTCCTTGATCCTCTTTTTGAGGATTACTCCCATCAGATCATTAGTCATAACCTTTGTCTCCTTTCTTAATAAAGAACGCAGATTTTTAACTTACGTGACAATTAATTATAAATGCACAAGGCAAATCTCACCCAAGATTTTTCGATAAACTGAAGATCACGTTTGCGGGTTTCCTTTCCGTTGTTAAAATAAATTAATGAGAATCCCAAAACCCAAGATAAGCGCATTAAGACTTGTTGGCGGCTTCGCCACTGTTTTAATCTTGGCGGGAGCAGTTTTCCTTTACATTAAAAACACCTCCGATACAACGCTAAAGGTAAAAAGAGTGGAGGAACCGCTCCACGAAGAGGGAGAGGATATATTAGGCTTAAGCGTCGCCTCGGAAAACGGTGAGATAATCTTTGAATCAGAAGTTTACGAAGCAAGTATGCGGTTTAACGCAATTACCCTCAACTGGAAAGAGGAGGGAATCTCCTGGGAGGAGGGTCGGCGGGTTTTCCTTAAAACCTCACTCAACCGGAAGGACTGGACCGGCTGGATGGAGATTGAGTCTCTGGGACCATTGCGGGATGATGAACCTCGATCGGAACGCGTTTTTCCAGAAGTGCCTATTCTTATTGACGGAAGATTCTTCCAGTACCGGGTGGTAATCAGACAGGACCAAGGAAACCCATCCCCCCACTTATCCGATGTTTGGGCTACCTACATTGATTCGCGCACGCCTCTGAGACTGAAGGTTATCGGAATGATTAAAGAACTTATCCCAATCGCCAAAGCGGCTAACGATGGCCCGACCATAATCTCACGCGGCGGTTGGGGCAGCCCTGACCCTTACGGAATTAAATTTAAAGGGACGATTCAATACTGGGAACCAAGTTACTCTCCGGTCAAGCAGATCTTTGTCCATCACACCGTCTTTAGAAACGAAAGTGATCCTGGCGCATCGGTCCGGGCGATTTGGGAGTATCACACCTACACCCGGGGGTGGGGCGACATCGGCTACAACTACCTCATCGACCAGCAGGGAAGAATTTACGAAGGGCGGTTCGGAGGAGACAACGTTACTGCCGGTCATGTTTACACATACAATACTGGTTCCTTGGGAGTGGCTGTTTTAGGATGCTTTCAAAATAACAGCAGTTCCTGCACTGGCGCCCCACCGCCTTCCTCAACGATGATAAACAGTCTCACGAACATG
>Ga0209431_10003568_pt1 | contig 12372 bp, 14 predicted proteins | sample RifCSP13_3_FD_184021 | JGI IMG/M metagenome (GOLD analysis project Ga0209431, IMG submission 184021) | Soil microbial communities from Rifle, Colorado - Rifle CSP2_sed 13_3 (SPAdes) (version 2) | ecosystem: Environmental > Terrestrial > Deep subsurface > Rock core/Sediment | place: Rifle...
ACAACCAGATATATTGTTTTAAAGAGCGGGGCTGGTGAGCTCGGAAAATGGTTTTCAGAAAAACGGAATGTTTACGAAGATTATAAGAGGCTGTTTAACGAGGAACCTCCTAAAGTGGGGAGCGTTGCATTAATGATAGATTCTGATGATACCAAAACCAGCGCAGAGAGCTTTTTTGGAGACATATACTTTTCCAGAGAATAAATCCCGCGTTATGTCAATTCTTTTATTTGCCACATTCTCACCTCAGACAGCATTTCTCTAAATTGTGATAGCACAGACCAAGCTCAGCGGCGCGCTTTTACGCGTCCACTGGAGCGTTTTGTTAGATGTTTTGCTTCTATCTGTTCGTATGATAAATACGGCAAGCTTGCCTGTTGATGAGCGTGTTCAATGGTCATGGCAACCAGATTACCGGACGAATCTAAGTCGATGTAGATATTTTCATTAATTTCGGTTGTCACAGCAACTTCATGATCAGAGAACTCAACTAACGCTGTGTCTGTATCTGAAAAATATTTGATCTTCATTTTTTCTCCCCCTTAAAAGTCCTATCAAAGAAGGCATTATGAACTGTCTCTCCATCAGGAAGCAGTATTACTCGCAATATCTTACCTTCTCCCTCTATCTTTTTCCACTTTCTTATCCTTCCGTCAGCTTGAACCTCAGTATGGGCCGGATGTTTGATCGTTTCTTCAATCCATTCCATTTTGATTATAGCACGATCCGGCCTTTGTCTCATGTAAAGAAAATATTGGGTAAATTTCATCTCGTTCCTTTATCACGTCTAAGTAGAAATGGTTGCACTATTGGGGTATTGGGGACACATGTGTCCCCATTAACATTAGGTGGTTACTTTTTATTCGATGATAATTTTTCCTTCATTAACTTTTCGTCCAAACTCGCTTATCTGATAAATTCCGTATACCACAAGGTATCCAATAAACACGAAAAACAAAGTAGTTAATATTGTCATTACAGAAAAGTGATTAAGTAAAGTTCGTAATCTCCAAAAACCTTCATAAAACACAAGATAACATCCAAAAATATATGGTAAAAAACCTCCAAAAGCAATTATCATAGGAATTATACCCCGCCTTTTTCTTCCTGCATCCCACACCACAAGGAGTGCGTATGCAAGTATAGCAATACCGGAAAGAACAGACCCAGCAAGTAAAATCAATTTGTTAGAATTGGCACCATGCCTACTAATTTGTACGACGGCAAGAACGAGAATAATAAATAGGGCGATAAATGCTTTTGTGGTAAGTCGAGCTATAAAGTCGCTAACCTCACCCCCTCTTAAAGTGACGGGATCTTCTTTTGTTTCATGCATCTTAAAACGTCCTTTTGCAGAACATATTAGTCACCTAACGATGAAAATCACTGGTGGCTATCAGCCATCCAGTGGATTTGTTTGTTAGATTGCTTTTAATTTATGATTTACGTTGAGAAAGAACATAATCAACCCCTCGAAATTGAGGAGATAAATTATTTGATTTATAAAGTGCTATCAATTGGTCAATCTGTGATGCGAATAAGGGATATTCATGATAAACAAAGATACGGCCAGAGAACTTCAAATCTTTTAGTTCAACGGGTCTATCTCCCGGTGAACGTGCCTCAACTGCAACTTGTTTTGTCTGGAGTTCAACAAGAATATTTTTGTAGTTTTTTGATAGAAACTCACAAATGTTATATGTATCAGGTGATTGAGGAATATAAAAACCTAAAAAGATGGATTGGGCATCAAAATCAGCATAAATCTGGGCTTCAAAATTTATTGGTTCTTTATATTTTGAAACAAATTTTAGAGATTGTGAGGCTTTCAGTAAATTGTTAAAGTCAGTCTTAAAAAAATCATGTAATGTTGTTGGAGTAGCAGGTATTTGTTCATCTGCTTTTACGGGGCTTTGTTTTTCCAATATCTTATCTTGCCAATATAAGCAAACAGCAAGGGTTAAAGCCAAAATTGTTGTAAACGTAACCCATACGGCAAGAGTCTGTTTATGGTAATAAAGCAAAATACTAATGATGATTGCACCTGCTGCTGCAAGTGCAACACTTGCTTGTATCGCTACGAGCATAAGTTCCCTATTCTTATAGCGTGTTTTCTTTTTGGATATTTTGTTGGGATTATTGTTTCCCATGTTTTCATGTGAATTTATGATGTCTTATATATTTATATTTAAATCTAACATTCTTTTTTATGCCGCATGCTTATATTTGTGCAGATTATAGGGAAGGTCATGAGTCTGGTCAAGAGAAATATAGCGAGTGCTATTCTTAACCCATTGAAATTTAAGAAGATTAATTTCGCTTGATTATTATGCCGCATGCTATGTAATATTAACATTTGAACTAATGATGTTGGATGCAATTAAGGAAGCTCTGAAAAATTACCTCAGCCGTCATTGCGAGCGATAGCGAAGCAATCTCATATTTGCTGGGATTGCTTTGTCGCTTCGCTCCTCGCAATGACACTTTACTTATTTCGTTCATATTAGTTTGAAGATATGAGTGCTAAATCCCATTTCATAATCGGCACAGCAGGACATATTGACCACGGCAAGACGAGCCTTATAAAGGCGCTTACCGGCATGGATACAGACCGCCTTAAGGAGGAAAAGGAGCGCGGCATATCCATTGACCTCGGATTTGCATATCTTGATTTGCCTGCCCTTGACAGATTTTCTTCCTGTCAAGGGCCTGATGGCACAAAGATAGGGATTGTGGATGTCCCCGGGCATGAGAGATTCATAAAAAATATGCTTGCCGGCTCAACAGGGATTGACCTTGTATTATTTACCATTGCTGCTGACGATGGCATTATGCCGCAGACAAAAGAGCACCTTGATATAATGCATCTTCTGGGGATTGCCAGAGGGATATTTGTAATCACAAAACCCGACATGGTTGAAAAAGGGCGGGTAGATGAAGTGGCGCTGGATATAAAAGGATTGATAAAAGACACATACTTTGAAGGCTCGCCTGTCATCCCTGTCTCGTCAGCTACCGGCTCAGGCATAGATGCCCTTAAAGCGCTAATAGTCAGAGAGGCAAAAAATGTCCTTGCAAGGCCGGAATCAGGTTTCTTCAGGCTGCCAGTGGACCGTTCATTTTCCATAAAGGGTTTTGGCACGGTTGTTACAGGAACAGTTGCCTCAGGCAGGGTGCAAAAAAATGACGAGGCCCTTCTCTTCTCCAGAAGGCAAATCCCCAGACCTGTAAAGATACGGGGGATTCAGAGCCATTTCAAAACAGCAGATGCAGTTTGCGCAGGACAGAGGGCAGCCCTGAATCTAAGCAGCATATCCCATACAGACATTGAAAGGGGAGATGTTCTGGTTTCAACTGATTTAGATTCTGCCTCAAAATCTGCGGCTGTATATTTTGAGTTCCTTGATTCCATGAAAAAACCGGTAAAAAATCATTCACTCCTCAAGTTACATCACATGACAGACGAGACTACTGTAAGGGTTGCCTTCATAGATATTAAGGAGGCGCTTCCGGGTGCAAAGACCTTTGGCCAAATAAAATTAAAAGAGCCTATGGTAATAATGAGGGGAGATAGATTTGTTCTGAGGGATACATCCGTTAATGCAACTATAGGAGGGGGGAGGGTGCTTCTGTCGTATGCTGAAAAGGCGCTCAAATCCAGCAAAAAGTTTTCTGACGCCGCAGATGTCTTAATGCAATACAATATCCTTAACAGTCAGGACAATAAGTCTGTATTACTCGCAATTTTATCAGCTCAGTTTAGTGTTGATACCCATACAATAAGGCTCATGATGAATATCTCTGAGAATGAACTCAACAGGATTATGAGGTCAGCCACTGGAGAAATCACACTTATTGAAGGGTTTTTAATATTGAATGAAAGTATTAAGAATTATGAGCAACTCATTGTTAATATTATAAATAAATACCATAAAGATGTGCCTGGCGATATAGGAATTAATGAGGAATATATAATGAAAGAAGTCAGAAGCCTGCCCCCGAATGCACGTATCGGGGGTCAGGGGCCTGCCCCTGCGGGCTTTAAGCAGGGGTCAGAAGTCAGAAGCCTATCAACAATCCTTAAAGCCATAATGAATGGACTAATAAGCTCTGCTAAGGTTGTAAAGACAGGGAATGTTTTTCATTTATCATCTTACAGACCAGAGGCAAAGGGGGCGGGAAAGGCAGTGGAGGATTCTGTCCTATCTGTATTCTCAGATAAAGGAATAAATCCGGTTAAAAAAGAAGACATCCTAAAATCCTGTCCGTCCTTTAAAAAAGAAGATATTGAAAAGGGGCTTAAATTTTTGTTAAAAAGGGGTGAGATTATCAGGGTTGCAGAGGATAGTTATATGTCCAGATATATGCTGGATGAAATTAAGAACAAACTGGCCGCTTCTATTGCAGAGAAGGGGAAGATAAAGGCAGCGGAGTTCCGCGATATCCTCGGCTGCGGCAGAAAATTTGCCATTGAGCTTTTGGAATATTTTGACAAGGAAAGGATTACGCTCAGAAGCGGGGATTACAGGGTGTTGAGAAAGGCAGTGAAAACTTAACCCGAAAAATGCATTTGCATTTTCTGGATTAAGCGGGGGTAAATCAAATGGCACATGGAAAGAAGATAAGACTCACAAGCTACGCATCCTGCGCGGGTTGAGCGGCCAAGATGGGACACGAGTCCCTGACGCAGGTCCTGCGTCATTTGCCGGAGGTTACTGATAAGAACCTCCTTGTTGGCATCAAAAGCGCTGACGATGCCGGGGTGTATAAACTTACAGAAGAGTTGGCTATAATAAACACACTTGATTTTTTTCCGCCAATTATAGACGACCCCTATACATTCGGCCAGATTGCCGCTGTAAATGCACTGAGCGATGTGTATGCCATGGGCGGCGTGCCGAGGCTTGCCATGAATATCGTTGCATTCCCGGCAGGGCTTGACCTCTCTATACTTGAGGAGATAATCAACGGCAGTATGAATAAGCTTTCTGAGGCAGGCGTCCTTCTGGTGGGCGGCCATTCCATAGAGGATAAGGAGATAAAATACGGCCTGTCTGTAACAGGCCTTGTGCATCCGAAGAAGGTTATTACAAATGCAGGCGCTAAACCCGGCGACATGCTTATTCTTACAAAGCCCATCGGCGTTGGCGTTATAACCACGGCGCTTAAAAGAAGAAAGATTGAACCTGATGAGGTGAAGGATGCGATAGATTCCATGAAGGCCCTAAATGACAAGGCATCCCTTATTATGCAGGAGGTTGGCGTAAACGCCTGCACTGATATCACAGGCTTCGGCCTTCTGGGTCATGCAATGGAAATGGCAGAGGCAAGCAATATGGCCATGACATTTAAAGTAAAAGAAATACCATTTTTCCCAAAAGCAGTGGAGCTGGTTAAGAAGAGCGCCAACCATCCAAAGACAATCAAGTCAAATAAAGAATATCTTGCCAAGAAGATAAGGATAGCAGATGACATCAATCCTGAATATGAAAACCTCCTACATGACCCACAGACATCAGGCGGGCTTCTGATATCTGTGTCTTCTGAAAGGTCTCAAAAGTTGCTTGAACGGCTTTCCAGCGCCGGTGTGCAGGCATCAGTTGTTGGAGAGGTTGCAACCAAAGGAGTCCCTATTATTACGGTAGAGTATTAATAAAAACATATTAAATAATGTGTAGTGCTAACCTTTAGGTTCGCTTTTAGTGAGGCTAAAGCCTCGGACTATCCGTGCAATATTTTCAAATTGTCCCCAAATTTCCATTGCCCCACTTAACGATTTATACTAAACTGTGTCAACAGGAGGTGTGAAGGTGAAGAAATTATATAAAGGAATCGTAGAAGGCAACATCATTAAGCTGCAGGAAGATGTTGATATTCCCAAAGGCACAGAGGCGCTGGTAAGCCTTTATCCTTTTAAGAAGGGGGAAGAAAAAGAGATACAGAAAAGAGAGTTGGAATTTTTGGAAAAAGGGTTTGATATGGGAAGGCTTCTTTATGCAAAAAGAGAAGAATTATATGACCGCTAAAGGTAAACTCATAGATACCAATATTCTTGTATACGCTTATGATACTGCCGATAAGGAAAAGCATTTCGTTTGTAAAACAATTCTCAAAGAAGCTTGGTCTAAAGGTGGCGGAGTCGTTACTCTCCAAAACCTCGCTGGAAAATGATATTAAGGAAATTCTGACAGAAAATATAAAAGATTTTGCAGATATTCCAGGAATTAAAGCCAGTAACCCTGTTCAAAAATAAAAACCTATCTCCCTTGCCGGCAGAATGCAGAAGCTCAACAAATAACTCCAAAAGACTATTGAAAATACCGATAAACGGCATGTTTTCAAAGAAGGAAAACAAAAAAGTGAGCAATGCTATTTGTGAGAGGCTTCCCTTAATATGTCCGATAAATTTGACTGCATAATCATAGGAGCAGGGCCGTCCGGCATTTCCTGTGCCTATAAACTGGCAAAGGCAGGGCTGAATATCGTTGTCTTTGAAAGGGGCGAATATCCGGGCTCTAAAAATGTCTCAGGCGGAGTATTGTATTCAACTGTCTTAAACAAACTCATCCCTGAATTTTGGAAAGAGGCGCCTGTGGAAAGGCATGTAACAAAGAGGAGATATTCCATACTTTCAAAGGACTCTGATATAGCATTAGAACTCACCTTTGACAGTTTCAACAACCCTCCCTATAACAACAGCTTCACAGTACTCCGTTCAAAGTTTGACCAGTGGTTTGCAAAAAAGGCAGAAGATGCAGGGGCAATTATTCTTACTGAAACCGTTGTTGATGATTTTATCTGGAAGGATGGGAAGATTGCTGGAGTGAGGGCAAGGAGGGAAGGGGGCGATGTTTTTGCGGATGTAATTGTTTGCGCTGAAGGCGCAAATTCTCTCCTTGCAGAAAAGGCAGGCTTGAAGAAAAAATCCACAGACCATCAGATGATAAGTGCTGCAAAGGAGATCATAAGCCTTCCGAGAGAGGTTATAGAAGATAGATTTAACCTATCAGGCGACGAGGGCGTGGTAATGGAATTTTTTGGCGACGCTGTAAAGGGTATGATTGGTTCTGGTTCTATCTATACGAATAAAGATTCTCTGTCAGTTGGCATTGGCTGTCCAATAAGTGTTATGAAAGAGAATAATATGCGTCCCAATGACCTTTTGGATGCATTCAAGGCACATCCAATGGTAAGAAAGTTTTTAAGGGGAGGGAAGACAGAAGAGCTTTCAGCAAAGATGATCCCTGAACCAGGCTATAAAAACCTTCCAAAATTTATTGCCAATGGTTTGTTGATTGTCGGAGATGCGGCAGGTCTTGTAAATCCATCTTTATATCGGGAAGGCTCCAATATGGCAATGGCATCAGGTGTTATAGCAGGGGAGGCAATCTTAGAGGCAAAAGAGAAGGGGGATTTTTCAGAGGCTACTCTTAACAGCTATGTAAATAGATTAAATGATAGCTTTGTAATGAATGATTTGAAAAGATACGGCAATGCGCCGGAAAGATTGTCGAAGATGCCTCAACTATTCAAAGAATATCCGGAGGCAATACTGAAAATGGCAGAAGGCTATTTTACTGTATCCGATTTGCCAAAAGGAGAGATACAGCAGTCTGCGCGAAAAGATTTTAAGGATAAGATATCTATATGGAAATTTTTATGGGATATCTATAGGATGAAAAGGGGAATCCTGTGAGTCAGGAGTCAGGAGTCAGAAGCCAGGAGAGAAGGGCAGAAAATTTCTTACAACCCCTTGAACCAAAGACCCTTGCGGAAAAGCTCTATCTTGTCAGGTTCAAAACTGATACTGAAAGCCATTTAAAGGTTGACCCTGAGAAATGCAAGCCATGCAAGGATAGAGACTGCCTTTACATCTGTCCTGCGGATGTTTATAAAATAGATGATAAAGAAAATATCGCCATCTCCTTTGAAGCCTGTCTTGAATGTGGCACATGCAGGATTGCGTGCGAGTTTATAGAGTGGAAAAATCCTAAAGGCGGGTTTGGGGTGTGTTATAGATATGGGTAAAAAAAATTCCAATTTCCAATTTCCAATTTCCGATTCAAAATGTGTCGTTATAGCCAGCGCAGTCAGAACCCCTATTGGATGCTTTAACGGGGCTTTGAGTAGTATCCCTGCTACAGGGCTTGGCAGTATTGTTATTGGGGAGGCAATAAAAAGAGCTGCCGCTAACCCAGCAGATGTTGACGAGGTCATTATGGGGAATGTCCTGTCTGCCGGTCTTGGCCAGGCCCCTGCAAGGCAGGCCTCCATTGGCGCTGGTTTGCCGCATGGAGTAAATTGTCTTACAGTCAATAAGGTCTGCGGTTCAGGATTAAAGGCTGTGATGCTTGCAGCTCAGGCCATTTCTCTCGGTGATGCGGATGTAATTGTGGCTGGCGGGATGGAGAACATGAGCCGCGCGCCGTATCTCCTTGAAAAGGCGAGGTTTGGATACAGGATGGGCAACGGTAAAATTATTGACAGCATGGTGAAGGACGGGCTCTGGGATATATATAATGATTATCATATGGGTTCTGCCGCAGAAGTTGTTGCAACTCGTTACGGAATCAGCAGGGAAGAACAGGATAGATATGCCATGCAGAGTTATCAGAGGGCGATAGATGGACAGAAAAACGGATACTTTAATGAAGAGATTATTCCAATAACAATACCTGCGGGCATCAATAAGTTTGAAAGTGTTACTCAGGATGAGGACTCTACAAGGCATGACCTTGCAAGGCTTAAAGAGCTTTTCCCTGTTTTTAAAGAGACCGGAGGAATAACAGCAGGCAATTCTTCCAAGATAAGCGACGGTGCTGCAGCGGTTGTTGTGACATCTGGAGATAAGGCAAAAGAATTCGGCATAAAACCTATGGCTAGAATTATTGCCTATGCCTCGCAGGGTGTTGAGCCTGAGATGTTCAGCATCGCTCCTGTTGGTGCGATAAATAAAGTTCTGGATAAGACAGGGCTTAAGCTAAGTGATATTGACCTGTTTGAGATAAATGAGGCATTTGCGGCGTCAATCCTTGCGGTGGTAAAAGAGCTTGATTTAGATGAGGCAAGGGTGAATGTTCACGGCGGCGCCATTGCCTTAGGCCATCCTATTGGCGCAAGCGGGGCAAGGATACTAACAACCCTTCTTTATGCCATGAAAAGAAAGAATGCAAAAAGGGGTATTGCTGCCATCTGCATAGGCGGGGGCGAGGCAGTGGCAATGCTGGTGGAGAGAGAATAGACGAACAAAACAGGATGGCAGGCTGTCCCATCTTTTTCGAGAAAAAGGGCTTTAGATGGAATTCATAACTGTAACAGTTGACAAGAGCCACATAATAACCATAGGCGAGAAGCTCTATACTGAAAGCATAGAGTTTATCCGGGAGCTTGTGAATAATGCTTATGATGCAGATGCAACTCTTGTGGATATCATTATTACAGACGATGCCATTGAGATAAGGGACAATGGCGCAGGCATGGATAGGGAAGGTCTCATGCAGTATTTCAATATAGGCTCGCAGTATAAGCTGAAGGAGTCTCATTCACCTGTCTATAACCGTACGAGAATAGGGCAGTTCGGCATAGGGAAGTTTGCAAGCCTTGCCGCATGCAAGAGGTTTGAGATCATAACAAAGAAGAAGGAATTTGTGGCAAGGGTCATATTTGATAAGGATGAATGGGGGCGGGCAAAAGACCTCTGGCAGATACCTATGGAGATATTGCAGCCGGACTTCCGCATAGAAGACGGCACAACAGTAATACTGATCGGACTTTCGAGGAGGTATGACCTTAAGGACATAGAGTCAAAGATAATAGAAGGCACACCGCTTAAGGTTCCTCACTTCAGGGTGAGGCTTAACAGCCATCCTATTACGCCGAGGAGCCTTACGGGCCATAGGATGCCGTTCCTCGAAGGAACGCCATTCGGTGTGGTCAACGGCGAGATTATCATCCTCCCGGAGACGGCTGCCACAAAGGACGATGTTGGGATTGAGATAAAGGTAAAGCAGGTGACTGTCAGGAGGGAGTACTTTGGCATGGAGACATGGGGAAAGGTGATGGCGCGGGTAAGAGGCGAGGTGAATGCAGACTTTCTGCATGTAACGAGCGACAGGACCGGCTTTGTAAAGGATTCACCTGAATATATGGAATTTGAGAAGGTTATGGCAAAGCTCATGGAGGATGTAAAGGCAGTAATAAAAAAGGTCACTGCAAAGAGGGAGGGGAGGATTGTGAGCCGCGCTATGGGTGAGGCGCTCCAGAGGGTCTATAAGTCGCTTGTGAGAAATCCTGATTTTTCGCCCTTCGGCGTCCTGCCAATAGCAGGAGAGGGCGAGGGCATTGGCGGCGCTGCTGCAACATCCAGCGGGAAAGGGGCAAAAGAAGGCGAGGTAAAGACGCAGAAAGGCGCAGCCCCTGAGAAGCCAAAGAAACAGCGAAAGAAGAAGGCAAAGGTTAGGGAGCTTACCCCGAATGCAGTCATTAAAAGGCTGAAGTTCGGCGATGTGGGTGTTTCATGCGTGGTTGATAGTTATGGAGAGGACGGACCCGAGGTATTTTCAGAAGGCACGGTAATCTATATAAACCGCGACCATCCGCTTTACAGTAGAGAGGCAAAGAAATTTGACACTCACATGCTTAATCTCGTCAGGCTCATTACACAGGAGATATCCATGATGAACGACCCAAGAAGTCCCAGACAGGCGTTTGAAAGACAGAGCAGGCTTTTGAGGGATGCATTCATGTTGGACAGTGTGGATGACAAAAAGGTGTGAGATGTAATAAGGTTTTCTAAACCCTTATTCAGCTCACACTGGAAAATACTGTTTTATGGTAAAACCTTCAATTATTTCCTGCATTACAATTACTAATGTTCACGCTCAAAAATTGCTGGATATGGAGAAAGACGATATTGAAAAGGTAATCCACATAAGCTCCTTGAAATTATAGAAGAATGGCCGAGCTTAAAACAGATACAGGCAGTATACGGCTTGATTTAGACAGCCTCCTTTTTTGAGAATAAGATGCATTAAATGATGTGGAGGTTTGTAAGATATTATGAACATCAAAACTATCGGCATAATCGGCGCTGGCATAATGGGTTCAGGCATAGGCCAGGTTATGGCATTGGCTGGTTTTGATGTAATACTTATGGATGTGAGGGATGAATTTCTTGATAAAAGCTTGGGCAATATAAAAAAAGGCCTTGATAAGATGATTGAGAAGGGGAAGATAGCCCCTGGAGAAAAAGAGAATATTATTGCGAGGGTTCATAAAACAACAAGGCTTGAGGAGATGGCTAATGCGGATTTTGTCATTGAGGCTGTATCTGAGACAGAGGAATTAAAACTGGATATATTCAAAAGACTTGATGCGATCTGCCGTAAGGATGTCATACTTTCCAGCAATACATCTTCCATCTCCATCACGCGCTTAGCATCTGCTACCCGAAGGCCTGACAAGGTTATAGGTATGCACTTCATGAATCCTGCGCCTGTGATACAGCTCGTGGAGATAATAAAGGGACAAAATACCTCTGATGAAACTCTCCTGATAGTGAAAAATCTTGCAGAAAAACTCGGCAAAATAAATGTGGAGTCAAGGGATTCCCCCGGCTTTATAGTAAACAGGGTTTTAATGCCCCTTATAAACGAGGCTGTATTTGCATTTATGGAAGGGGTTGCATCTGCTGAAGATATTGATAAGGCGATGACCCTCGGCACAAATCAACCGATCGGGCCGCTGGCCCTATCAGATTTAATTGGCCTTGATACTGTTTTATCCATTATGGAAAGCATATATAAAGAGACCAGAGACCCAAGACACAGTCCATGCCCGCTGCTGAAAAAATATGTTGATGCAGGAAATCTTGGCAGAAAGACAGGGAAGGGATTTTACAATTACCAATGACCATTGCCCACATGCTGGCAGAATATGCCGGTAAATTAAAATACACTGACCTTCCTGAGGATGTGGTCCACGAGGTTAAAAGGAGGGTCATAGATTCTATTGGCTGTGCCATAGGCGCCTTAAACAGCGAGCCTGCTAAAATTGCAAGAAAGATAGCCAGCCTTACAAAAGGAAGTTCCAGCATCATAGGCACAAACCTAAAAACCTCTCCTGACCTTGCAGCATTTGCAAACGGTGTGGCCATCCGCTATCTGGATTATAACGACACATATCTTGCCAAAGAGCCTGCCCATCCCAGCGACAATATCTCTGCCTGCCTTGCAGTTGCAGAGGATGAAAATAAAAGCGGTAAAGATCTGATTACTGCTATTGTGCTTGCCTATGAAATCCAGTGCAGGCTATGCGATGCCGCATCTTTAAGGCAAAGGGGCTGGGACCATGTTACATACGGCGCATTTTCAA
>Ga0209431_10003569_pt1 | contig 12369 bp, 9 predicted proteins | sample RifCSP13_3_FD_184021 | JGI IMG/M metagenome (GOLD analysis project Ga0209431, IMG submission 184021) | Soil microbial communities from Rifle, Colorado - Rifle CSP2_sed 13_3 (SPAdes) (version 2) | ecosystem: Environmental > Terrestrial > Deep subsurface > Rock core/Sediment | place: Rifle...
CCTGCTGCTGCCGTGCAACGTGGTGGTCTACGTCAAGGGCGATGAGACGGTCGTAGCGGCACTCGAGCCGCAGTTGATGGCAGACATCACCGACAACCCCGAGCTGCAAGATGTCGCCGCCGAGGCACGCGGCAGGCTCGAGAAGGCACTGGCCCGCCTCGAGGCCTGACCCGGACACGTTCGTCCGGAGCGCTGAATCGACGCGACCATCCCGGGACTAGCCTCTGAGCGAGAGGAGACGGCTTGCCGGCCAGCATCGTCCTGGTGGGCGGAGGTATCGGAGGTCTACTCACCGCCAACCTTCTGGCGAAACGCCTCGATCGCACCGAGGCCACCATCACCTTGATCGACGCCACCGGCATGCACGTCTTTCAACCCGGTTGGCTCTATGTAGCCCTCGACCAGGCCAATGCTCGGTGGCTCGCCCGCGACACCCGGGCGTTGCTGCGGCGTGAGGTCCGTCTCGTCATCGATCAAGCTCTGCACATCGACGTGGGCCAACGCCGCGTTGCGCTGGCCCGCGGAGATAACGTCGAGTTCGACTACCTCGTCGTTGCCACCGGCGCCACCTTGGCACGCGATGAGATCCCCGGCCTCAGGGAAACGACGCACGATTTCTATTCGTCGGCAGGCGCCGAACGGCTCCGCGAAGCGTTGCGCGGCTTCAACGGCACCAGACTGGTCGTGTCCGTCCCACCGATGCCCTTCAAGTGCCCGCCTGCCCCGGTGGAGTTCACCCTGCTCGCCGACGAGTTCCTGCGCAAGCGCGGGGTCAGGGATCGAACCACGATCACCTACGTTTCACCGCTCGATCGGGTATTTCCGATCGCATCGGTGGCCGACATGGTCGATGGGTACTTCGGGAGGCGCAGCATCGAGACCCGGATGAGCTTCAACCTCCAACGGGTCGACGGGGACATGCTCGTCTCCGACGCCGGCGAGGAGGTGCCATTTGATCTTGCCGTGAGTATTCCTCCCAACCGCGGCGCTCCGGTCGTCATGTCGTCCGGTCTCGGCAACAGCCGGGGATGGATACCCGCCGATCCGCGTACCCTGGCGGTGCGCGGGACCAACGGCATCTATGTTGTGGGCGATGCCAGCGACCTGCCCACCTCCAAGAATGGGTCCACGGCCCATTTCGAGGCTCCCCGGGTCGCCGAGCAGATCATTGCCGCCGTCGAGGGCCGTGTCCCCAATCCGGTCCGTTCGCGATACCGGGGACTCGTAATCTGTCCATTCGAGGTAGGTGGGGGCAAGGCAACGGTACTGGTCTTCGATTACGACCGTGCGCCGCCACCCTTGCGGCCGAACCGCCTCTGGCACACAGCGACCTGGCTGTTCAACCGGACCTACTGGTTCACCGTCAAAAGAGGTCGGCTCTAGTCCCGTTTCCGGCTCCTCGAGACCAGACATCGCCCCGTCAGGACGCCCAATCGAGCTCCACCGGGAACTCGCACTACCCCCGGCACTCATCCTTTCGCCCGGTTGAGACCTGATCGGCGCCACCGACTGAATCCCACCCGATAGGGCCTTTCGGCCCCATAGGTAGCTGCAGAAAGGGATGTAGCGTGCAGAACATGCACAGTCTGCATTGGTCGGCTTTGAGAGATCGCTGGTGAGGATGCTCACCACCAAGGATCTCCAACAAATACTCCACGTCGACCGCTCCACCATCTATCGCATGGCAGAGGCCGGTCAACTGCCCGCCCTGAAGGTCGGCCGTCAGTGGCGCTTCCCGGCAGAGCGGATCGACCGTTGGCTCGAGGATCGCAACACGCGCCCGGCCGGGATGACCCCCAAGGGGCAATTCGACCTGAACGCCAAGTCGCTGCGCACTCTGCTCCCCCCCGAATACATCACCTCGATGGGCGACCTCTTCGGTGAGATGCTCGGAGTGATGGTGGTAGTGACCGATATGGACGGCGAACCGCTGGCCGAACCTTCCAACCCGTGCGGCCTCTTCAAACGGGTCAATGAGCAACCGGGAGCGGTTCGGCAATGCGTGGCCGGTTGGCGGGAGCTGGCCAACGACCTGGATCTCGCCCCGCGTTTTGCGCCCAGCCACCTGGGATTGTTGTGCGCCCGCAGTTACGTGCGAGTCGGCCCCGAACTGAGAGGCATCGTTCTGGCAGGTGGCATCGCCCCGGGGCAGTGGCCCCCATCCGCCGCAGAGATCGAGCAAATCTCTGCCGACTTCGGCATCGACGCGGACTCCGTCGCCGATCACCTCGATGAAGTCTTCTACCTCGACGACGAGACCGCGCAAAGGGTGCTGTCCCTCCTCCCCCGTCTCGCCAGATTCCTCTCGGAAATAATCAACGAACGCAGACAACTCCTCAGCAAGCTCGACGCCATCGCCGCGCTCGCCGGGGCTTCTCCAACTAAAGGAGCTCACGAATGAAGAAGCTGCTGGTCCTCGGAGCCGGAACCGCCGGCACCATGGTGGTCAACAAACTTCGTCACCGGCTGGACACCGAAGAATGGCAGATAACGGTCGTCGACCAGGACCCCACGCACTACTACCAGCCGGGATTCCTATTCATCCCGTTCGGCATGTACGGCCGGCATGACGTGGTCAAGCCCAAGCGGGATTTCATCCCACCCGGCGTCAACATGATCCAGGCCAAGATCGAGGAGATCGAGGCGGACAACAACCGTGTGAAGATCGAGGACGACCGCTGGCTCAACTACGACTTCCTGGTCATCGCCACGGGAACACACATCGCCCCGGACGAGACCCCCGGTCTCGAAGCGCTCGGTGAAGAAGGCCCCGACAACGTCCACACCTTCTACACCCTCGACGGTGCCATGAAGCTGGAAAAGCATCTCCGCTCCTTCCGGGGCGGGAGAATCGTGATGAACATCACGGAGATGCCCTTCAAGTGCCCGGTCGCCCCTCTCGAGTTCATCTTCCTGGCCGACTGGTGGCTCCAGGAACAAGGTCTGCGGGAAGACACCGAGTTGACGTTCGTCACGCCCCTCCCCGGCGCATTCACCAAACCGGTTGCATCAAGAGCGCTGGGCGAAATGTTGGAAGAGAAGAAGATCAACCTCATCGCAGATTTCAACATCGAGCATGTCGATTTGGACGCCGACAAGATCATCGCCTATTCCGAGGACGAGGTCGACTACGACCTGCTGGTTTCGGTCCCGCTCAACATGGGCGCCGACGTCGTTGGCCGTTCGGGGCTGGGCGATGAGTTGAACTATGTCCTCGTCGACAAGCACACCTTCCTGTCGAACCGGCACGACAACATCTTCGCCCTGGGGGATGCTGCCGCCCTGCCAACCTCGAAAGCAGGATCGGTCGCTCACTTCGCCGTCGAGTTGTGGACGGAGAACTTCCTCCGCTACATCGATGGGCTGGAGATGCTCGAGCAATTCGACGGCCACGCCAACTGCTACATCGAGTCGGGACACGGCAAGGGCCTGTTGATCGACTTCAACTATGACACCGAGCCCCTTCCCGGCAAGTATCCCCTTCCGGGGATCGGGCCTTTCTCGCTCCTCGAGGAAACTGAGCTCAACCACTGGGGCAAGCTCATGTTCCGCTGGATGTACTGGAATATCCTGCTCAAGGGCAAGGAAATGCCGGTTCCGGCCTTGATGTCCATGGCCGGCAAGTGGAGCGCAGGACGATGAGCACCACCACTATTGCTCCGGCCTCCTTCGAGGATCTCAATCGCAAGCTCGATGTGCTGACCGCCCAGATGGAGGCCATCGCCAACGAGGCCGTCGTCCAGCGCCAACGCCGCGAGGCGTGGGTGGAGTTGCTGGAGGACCTGCGCCCGATCACAACGCAGGCATTCGAGATGGCGGTCGAACAGCTCGACCAGGTCGATGAGTACGCCAACCTCGACAATCTCGGCCACCTCGCCAAACGTCTCCTACGGAACACGAAGAACCTTGAAGCAATGCTCGATCAGCTGGAGAGCATGATGGAACTCGTCCGCGACGCAGCTCCGATCGGGCGCAGCGCGGTCACGTCCCTCATGCAGAAGTTGGAGGAGTTCGACCGTAAGGGCTACTTCGAATTCGCTCAAGAGGCTCTCGGTATCTTCGACGAGATCGTGGACTCCTTCACCAAAGAAGATGTGCGAGCCCTTGGCGAGAACATCGGACTCATCCTTCAGACGGTCAAGGAGATGACCCAGCCAGAAATCATGGGAATGGTGCGCCGGACGGCCTCAAACGTTCGAGAGCAGGAGCCCCCCGAGGACATCACTTTGTGGAACTTGCTCAAGCAGATGCGCGACCCGGCGGTCAAGCGCGGTCTGGCCAAAGCATTGATGACCCTGCGCTCGATCTCGGGCGAAGGCGCGCCGGAAACCGTACAGAGCGAATAGGTCCCGGCAGATAAGGAGACGGCCAAGATGGCTACCGAGCTGATAGGTGGAGTGGAAGTCCACGTGGACGACGAGGGGTTCATGACGGACCCGAGCGAATGGAGCGAAGAGCTGGCCCCCGCTCTCGCCAAAGAGATCGGCATCGACGAGTTGACCGATACCCACTGGACGGTGATCCGTTTCCTGCGAGAGGACTTCGCCAAGGAGGGGCAAACGGCCACGCTGCGCAGGGTTTCGACGATGGCGGGCGTTCCCATCAAAGATCTGTACCAGCTCTTCCCGAAGAAGCCCGCCAAGAAAATGTCCTACGTCGCCGGGCTCCACAAGCCCGTTGGATGCGTGTGAGCGTGCAGAGCTCTGCTCTGCCTGAGCAAAGGAGAAGTATTTGCCTCCCAAGTTTGAGGATGAAGCATCCAATCGAAAGCTCTGCATCATTGTTTCCAAGGGAACCATGGAGTGGGCAACCGCCGCCATGGTGCTCGGAAACGCTGCTACGAGCGAAGGCATCGAGCTCCACGTGTTCTTCACGTTCTGGGGATTCGACGCCATCATCAACAAGCGGATGGATAAGCTCAAGATCTCGCCGGTGGCCAATCCCTCGATGAAGATCCCCGGCACGGAAATCGGTATGTCCAACATGCTGGCCGGGCTACCGGGCATGACGGCGTTCGCATCGAGCATGATGAACAAGGAGATGGCCAAACTTCAGGTGCCACCGCATCGAGAGTTCATGGAGATGGTACGTGACGCCGGCGCCAAGTTCTGGGCCTGCCGGCTCACCTTCGACATGATGGAGAACACCATGGGTCTGACCAAGGACGACCTGTGGGAGGGTGTCGAAGACATCATCAGCGCCAACGACTTCATGGAGCTCTCCGAGGGAGCCCAGATCATCTTCATTTGAACCAATCAACCCGTCGGCGCCGGCGGCGGGTTGATCAGGTCAGACGGGCCGAACGCCAAGAGGGTGGGGACTTACTGCCCTAAGCTTCTCCCGTGGGCCGCGCCACGATGGTGCTCGGCCTGACCCTCGAGGAGGCACAAACGTGGGAAAGAAGGTAGCCACGATCGACGGCAATGAAGCCGCCGCCTACGTGGCACATAAAACCAACGATGTCATCGCCATCTATCCGATCACACCGGCCTCGCAGATGGGCGAGTTGGCCGACGTCTGGTCCGCCACCGGACGGAAGAACCTGTGGGGAGAAGTCCCGGAAGTGATCCAGATGCAGAGCGAAGCCGGGGCGGCAGGAGCCGTGCACGGCGCGCTGCAAGCAGGTGCCCTCACCACGACTTTCACCGCCTCCCAGGGTCTGCTCTTGATGATCCCCAACATGTTCAAGATCGCCGGCGAGTTGCTGCCGGCCGTCATCCACATCGCGGCACGCACCGTTGCCACCCACGCTCTGTCCATCTTCGGGGATCAGAGCGACGTGATGGCCGCCCGCTCGACCGGTTTCGCAATGCTGGCCTCATCCTCAGTGCAGGAGGCCCACGACCTCGCCCTGATCGCCCATGCGGCCACCCTGGAGTCGCGTGTCCCCTTCATGCACTTCTTCGACGGTTTCCGGACTTCGCACGAGGTCAACAAGATCGAGCTGCTGTCGGACGAGACGATTGGCGCCCTCATCAGTGACGAACTGGTGCGAGAGTTTCGCTCCCGCCGCCTCAGCCCCGATCAACCCGCCATTCGCGGGACCGCCCAGAACCCAGACGTTTTCTTCCAGGCGCGCGAAGCGGCCAACAGTTTCTACAACGCCGTCCCGGACATCGTCCAGGCCACGATGGACAAGGTCGCCGAGCTGACGGGTCGAAGCTACCGGCTGTTCGACTACGTCGGTGTACCCGACGCCGAACGAGTGATCGTGTTGATGGGATCCGGGGTCGGGGCGGTCGAAGAGACGGTCGAGGCGCTCAATCGGCGCGGTGAGAAAGTGGGAGTTGTCAAGGTTCGCCTGTATCGACCCTTCGCCACCTCAGCGCTGATCGGTACTCTTCCGGCAACCACCAAGTCGATCGTGGTTCTCGACCGCACCAAGGAACCGGGCGCCCCCGGAGAACCCCTCTATCAGGACGTCATCACCGCCATCGCCGAAGAACAGGCGGCCGGCCGGACCGCCTGGGAGTCCTTCCCTACGGTCGTCGGTGGGCGCTATGGCCTCTCATCGAAAGAGTTCACTCCGGCCATGGTGGCCGGGATATTCGCCGAGCTCGAGAAACCGGAGCCGAAGAACCATTTTACGATCGGCATCGTCGACGATGTGACCCATACCAGCCTCCCGTACGACGAGGAATTCTCAACCGAGGCCGAGGGTGGCACCCGGGCCGTGTTCTTCGGCCTCGGGGCCGACGGAACGGTCGGCGCCAACAAGAACTCTGTCAAGATCATCGGGGAAAACACTCCGCTCTATGCACAGGGTCACTTCGTCTACGACTCGAAGAAATCGGGTACAACGACGGTCTCCCACCTCCGGTTCAGCAAAGAGCCGATCCGCTCGACGTACGAGATCAAGAAAGCCAACTTCGTGGCTTGTCACCAGTTCAACTTTCTCGAGAAGATGGATGTGCTGGCAGCAGCGGAGCCGGGTGCCACGTTCCTCTTGAATAGCCACTACGGACCAGACCAAGTCTGGGATCAGCTCCCGGGTGGAGTCCAGCGGCAGATCATCGACAAGGGACTCGAGTTCTACGTAGTCGACGGAGGCAAGGTGGCAGGCGAGGCCGGCCTGGCCGGCCGTATCAACACGGTCCTGCAGACGTGCTTCTTTGCCCTATCCCGCATCCTGCCCGGCGATGAGGCCATCGAGGAGATCAAGAAGGCGATCGCCAAAAGCTACGGCAAATTCGGGGAAACCGTTTTGCAGCGCAACTACGCAGCCGTCGACGGCGCTCTGGCTGCATTGCACAGAGTCGACGTGCCTGCCGCGGTCACTGCGAAGACCAACGGTTACCAGCTCGTTCCCGACCACGCCCCGGACTTCGTCCAGCGAGTGACGGCCTTGATGTTGGGAGGCAAGGGTGACCTTCTCCCCGTGAGCGCCCTGCCCGTCGACGGAACGTTCCCGACCGGCACGACCCGCTGGGAGAAGCGCTCCATCGCCGAGCAGATCCCGATCTGGGATCCCGAGATCTGCATCGACTGCGCCAAATGCGCGATGGTGTGCCCCCACGCCGCCATCCGCATGAAGGTCTACGACCCGGAGGCGTTGGAGACCGCCCCGCCCCGGTTCCCGTCCAAGGACTGGCGAGGTCGCGATCTTCCCGGCAAGAAGATGACCATCCAGGTCGCCCCGGAAGACTGCACCGGATGCGGCGTCTGTGTCGATGTGTGCCCTGCCAAGAGCAAGGAGATCGTCCGCCACAAATCGATCAACATGCGGCCGCAACTCGATCACGTCGCCCGGGAGAAGAAGAACTTCGAATTCTTCCTCGAGATCCCGGAGATGGATCGGACCGAGGTGAACCCGAACACCGTCAAGGGGTCACAGATGCTGGAACCGCTGTTCGAATTCTCCGGCGCCTGCGCCGGGTGCGGTGAGACTCCCTACATCAAGCTCATGACCCAGATGTTCGGCGACCGGACGATCATCGCCAACGCAACGGGTTGCTCATCCATCTACGGAGGCAACCTGCCGACGACGCCCTACACCGCCAACGCGGATGGCCGCGGTCCGGCCTGGGCCAATTCTCTCTTCGAAGACAACGCCGAATTCGGCCTCGGGATGCGGCTCGCCATCGAAGCCGAAACGTCCCAGGCCCGTTCGCTGGTGGCCGCGCTGGCTCAGGAGATCGGGGAAGGATTGGCCGAGAGTCTTCTGTCTGCCGACCAGACCGACGAGGCAGGTATCGCGGCCCAGCGGGCCAGAGTGGTGCAACTCAAAGAGCGGCTGGAACGGATCGACCGTGACGATGCCCGGAACCTGGTGACCTTGGCCGATGCGCTGGTCAAGAAGAGCGTATGGATCGTCGGGGGAGATGGCTGGGCCTACGACATCGGATTCGGCGGTCTAGACCACGTGATGGCCAGCGGTCGGGATGTCAACATCCTTGTGCTGGACACCGAGGTCTACTCGAACACCGGTGGCCAGGCCTCCAAAGCAACCCCACGGGGGGCCGTCGCCAAGTTCGCCTCCGGCGGCAAGCAGACGGGTAAGAAGGACCTCGGTCAGATCGCCATGGCTTACGGCAACGTGTACGTTGCTCAAGTGGCTCTGGGGGCCAACAACATCCAGGTTGTGAAAGCGTTCTCGGAAGCGGAGTCGTTCAACGGGCCGTCGCTCATCATCGCCTACAGCCAGTGCATCGCCCACGGCATCGACATGGAGAAGGGCATGTCCCACCAGAAGGAAGCCGTGGACAGCGGATATTGGCCGCTCTACCGATACGACCCGCGCCTGGAGGACCACCACCCGTTCCATCTGGATAGCAAGAAGCCCTCGATTCGCTTCAAGGAGTTCGCCTGGCAGGAGGCCCGCTTCGCCATGCTGGCCCGATCGCAGCCCGAAGAGGCCGAAAGACTGTTCCGACTGGCTCAGGACGACATCGACGACCGGTGGAGCCTCTACGAACAACTGGCGGACATAGAACGGAACGTGCCGGGGGATCTGGAGGATGAGGAGGTGGAGGCATGAGTGTGGACCTACGCACCACCTACATGGGTCTGGAATTGGCGCACCCGGTCATGCCTTCGGCGTCGCCCCTGACCGGCGACCTCGACACCCTCCGGCGACTCGAAGACGCCGGTGCCTCCGCCGTCGTCCTCCCGTCGTTGTTCGAGGAGCAGATCGAACATGAGGAAATGGAAGTTGTCCGGTTGCTCGATTTCGGTTCGGAGAGTTTCGGGGAAGCCGCGTTCGGGTATTTCCCCGAGCTGGCCGACTACGCCACCGGCCCCAGCACCTACCTGGACCTCGTCAGCAGGGCCAAGAGCTCCCTCTCGATTCCCGTGATCGGCAGCATCAACGGCACCTCAAAAGGCGGCTGGATCAAGTACGGCAAGCTGATCGAAGAGGCAGGAGCGGACGCCCTCGAGTTGAACGTCCATTTCATCCCGACCGACCCGAAAGTGTCGACGGCGCAGGTTGAACAGCAGTATCTGGATCTGGTCATGTCGGTGAAGCAATCGCTTTCCATACCCCTGGCGGTGAAGATCGGACCCTTCTTCAGCTCCATACCTCACATCGCCGACCGACTGGTCGAGTCCGGTGCCGATGCGCTGGTGATCTTCAACCGGTTCTATCAGCCCGACATCGACATCGAAGGCCTCCAGGTCCGACCCGATCTGCAACTCAGCACCTCGACCGAGTTGCGCCTACCGCTCCGCTGGACGGCGATCCTGCGCGGGTTTATCAAGGCCTCTCTGGCCGTTACCACGGGAGTCCACACCTCCGAGGACGTGATCAAACTGCTCCTGGTCGGCGCAGACGTGACGATGATGGCATCGGCGCTCTTGAAGAACGGGCCGGATCATCTGCGTCGGGTCGTGAGCGGTGTCGAGCAATGGCTCAACGACAACGACTACGAGTCCATCGAGCAGTTGAAGGGAAGCCTGAGTCAGGCATCGTCGCCCGATCCGGGGGCTTTCGAACGGGCCAACTACATGAAGACGCTGGTCACCTACGCGGGCCCGTTTGTGTAGCGGGGACTACGTCCCCGCGGTTCGCTGTTTGCCGAACGCGGTTCGCAGTACAGCTGAGTAGCCCTCTCGACGGACATTGCCACACGACAGCCGACCCGCACCCTTCGACCTGCCAGCTACCGACTGCTAATAGCCGACTTCGAACGGTTCCGCCCGCTCTCCTTGGAAGGGTGCCCCGTCATAATGTCCGACCAGGCGAGCGGCCGTATGACGGAATTCGCGCAACAACCCACCGGCCAATCCGCGGGCCAGGGTTCCTCCAACGTGGAACCGTTGCGACAGCGGCCACTTGAGTTCGTCCACCCCGCACAACGCGGCACCGTTGGCCGTTTGGATCTGGGTGCGGATCATGGCAAGCGCCGGGGCGCGCTTGTCGACCGGCAGGCCGGCGGCTCGATCGATCTCGGCCAGCACCGCCTCTGCTGCGGTGAGACTGTGCGACACCGCCGTATAGGTGCCGACGTCGATGAGCCCGTTCTTGTACTTCAACTCGTTGAGCTCGCCCGCCACCTGGTAGCTGGCCAGGGCAATCTCTTCACGGCTCATCGCCTCAGTCTCGAAGGAAAGCATGTTCTTCCAGGAGAGCTGGGTCAGAGCCTGGCGATGCTCCTCCAATGTCCTGTAACGAACCCGGTACCCGAAAGCGGGGTCCTCAAATGCCCGGCTGCCGGGATCGAGAAACGGGCTCAGAGGCGATACGTAAGCATGGAGCTTGCCGCCCTCCCCAAACCGGTCGAGCAGTTGGCGGTAGTAATCGACTGCCGCCAACGCCTGGCCGTACGTCTGATGTGGGATTCCGACCATGAAAAAGAGGTCGAGCTTGCGGCATCCGTGGTCCAGGGCCCCGGCAATGGTCGCTTCGAGCATCTCATTGGAGAAAGGGAATTTCCCGTTGACGCGCCGCAGCTCTTCATCGTGCGATTCGATGGTCATCTCGAGGCTCCACGACCGGACGCTGGTCTCGACCATCGAAAAGAAATCGCCGTTGGCGGGAAAGAACAACTCGAGGATCAATTCGTTGGGCAAATCGAGCGAGGCGAGCTTGGCGAAGATCTCCCGGCACCGGGTCATGCCCCCGATGCGGGGATCATGCACCATGAAGATGGGCGCCCGGGAGAAACTCATGATGGTTCGGGAATCGGCCGCCAGCTTGTCCGCCGATCGGTAGGCGGGCCGGGAGCGACGGCCGATCTGCCGGTAGGCCGAGACCGATCCGCCGCAAACGGAGCAATCCTGGGTACAGCCGCGGCTGTTCAGGATCATGGTGAGCGGATAGCGCATCCACTCGATATAGGGGATCAGGTTGGAGAGATTGCCGTATTTGAACACCGATCGCATGGCGTAGCGGTAGTCGGGTACGTCGACGTAGTCGAGGTTCGTCGGGATGAAGGTCAGCGGGTTGACCACGGCCGATCCGTCGACCTGTTTCCAGGTCAGATTCTCGACAGCCTCCAGCGGGGACTCCTCCCGAAGCGCTTGCAACAACTGTCGGACCGGCTCCTCCGTCGAGTCGCCCCGGACCACGAAGTCAACGAACGGGTAGTCGATCAACTCGGCGTGGTAATAGGAAGCCGAAAGACCCCCGAAGAGCACGTAGCTGCGCGGATGTAACCGCTTGACCATCTCGGCAATCGCTAGAGCACCCTGCGCATGGGGAAGCCAGTGCAGGTCGATCCCGAACACGGTCGCTTCCTGCCGGGAGATGTAGCGCTCCACATCGAACCCCGGACGCTGCATCATCCGGTGAGCCAGGTTGACGATCTGCACGTTGTAGTGATTCTTCTCCAGGAACGCGGCGATGCTGGTCAGCCCGACCGGGTACATCTCGAATTCCCCGGTCGATGGCACCGCATCGGCAATCGGCCCCAGAAACACATCTTTGCCACGGAAGTCATAGATCGACGGGGGATGCAGGAAGATCAGGTCGCGCCGGAACGGGTTCTTCACCGACGAGCCTTCGGTCTGGCAGCTGTTCTACGGATGACCAACGACCTCCGATTGCCATACCCACCGTAGAACGCGAACGCACCCGTCCCTAGAGGCCGGGGGTTAGTTGCAGTAGAGGCGAAGGACACGTCCGACGGTCTCATCTGAGCGGCGAGCGACCAGCCGGCGGTGGATAGCCTGAGATTGTGGCCGTGGTTTGGATGATCCTGATCGTCGTCGGGCTGGCTCCGGCCGTCTTCGCCAGCCGACGAGCCGTCACCCAGGCATCGGCGCTGAGATTCGGTCTGCGAATCCCGCCTTTTCTCGTGGAAGATCGGGCTGATCCTCCCGGCGATCTACGCCCGTTTCTACGCTGCGCCCCTGGTGTAGACAGTCGGCGCCGTAGCGTCAACGCCCGGCCGTCTGCCTGTTCGGGTTCTCTTTCCACACCAATCAGGA